>ERZ887851.3082-NODE-3082-length-12423-cov-5.672785_pt1 | contig 12423 bp, 8 predicted proteins | sample MGYA00521100_ERZ887851 | MGnify/ENA primary metagenome ERZ887851 (study PRJEB32303, sample SAMEA104408602) | aquatic metagenome | biome: Brackish water; feature: Pelagic; material: water | place: Baltic Sea | collected 2014-06-06T16:11:00 | depth 11,444 m ...
CAGGCAGAGGCTGCGGACATCTAGCTTATCCAGTTTGCCGCCACCGCTGGCGGGCACCGCGTAGCGGGTGAAGCCGGCTTCACCTAGGGCGCGAACCAGGCCAATGCAGGTTCCGTCGAGATCCTCGTGCTCCCGCGCCACCAATGCCGGGATATGGGCAGCGGCCCAGGTGTCGATCTCTGCCGCCAGCGAACGGTGCGCAGGTTCCAGGAAAGGCCACTGCAGGTAGCTTCTATCACTCATACCGAATCTCCTTAGTTACCCTCAAACACAGGGCTTTTCTTATCCACAAAGGCGTTGTAGGCGCGGACGAAATCCTCGGTCTGCATGCACAGGGCCTGGGCCTGGGCTTCAGCCTCGATGGCTTGGTCCACGGACATGTTCCATTCATGCTGCAGTTGGGTCTTGGTAATGCCGTTGGCGAAGGTCGGGCCGCGGCTGATGGCCTGGGCCATGGCCATGGCGGCGCCGTAGGGGTCGTCGCTGACACTGTTGAAAAACCCCCAGCGCTCGCCCTCATCGGCTTTCAGTGAACGCCCGGAGTAGAGCAATTCACTGGCCCGGCCCTGGCCGATGATACGTGGCAGAATGGCACAGGCACCCATGTCGCAGCCCGCGAGGCCGACCCTGTTGAAGAGAAAGGCAACCTTGGCGTCCGGGGCGGCGTAACGCAGATCGCTGCTCATGGCGATGATGGCGCCGGCGCCAGCACAAATACCCTCCACGGCACTGAGAATCGGCTGTCGGCAGGCCCGCATCGCTTTGACCAGATCGCCGGTCATACGGGTAAAGGCCAGCAACTGCGGCATGTTCATTTTGGTCAACGGGCCGATGATTTCGTGGACATCGCCCCCGGAGCAGAAGTTGCCGCCGGCGCCGCGGATAACCACCGCGTGAATGTCCTCCGCATAGACCAAGCCCCGGAACAGGTCGCGCAGTTCAGCGTAGGAGTCGAACGTCAGCGGGTTCTTGCGTTCCGGCCGGTTGAGGGTAATGGTGGCGACGCCTTCGGCGACCTCCCATAGAAAGTGGGTGGCGTTGTAGTTTGCGAGTTGCGTGGTTTGCATGTTGGTTCCTGTCTGGTTGGAGAGTGCGGTGGTCTCAGCCGGTTTCGCCGCCGCTGATCGAGAGCGCCTGGCCGGTAATTGAGCGTGCGGAGTCGGTGCACAGCCAGAGTACCGAATCGGCGACTTCCCCGGGTTCAATCAAACGGCCCTGGGGGTTAGTGTCGGTAAAGGTTCGCAGCGCCTCGGCCTCGGAGCGCCCGGTCTTGTTAACAATCCCGGCGACGGCAGTGCGGATGATGTCGGTATCGGTGTAGCCTGGGCAAATAGCATTTACGGTGACGCCCTGCTGGGCCAGCTCCAGCGCCAGCGCACGGGTCAGCCCCAGCACGCCGTGCTTCGCTGCACAGTAGGCGCTGACGTAGGCATAGCCTTTCAGCGAAGCGGTGCTGGCGATGTTGATAATGCGGCCCCAGCCCCGGTTGCGCATGTCGCCGACGACCTGAGCGCAGCAGTGATAAACCCCGTTGAGGTTGACGTCGATGACCTGCTGCCACTGTGCGGCGGGCATCTTGTGGAAGGCACTGGTGGGTGCCGCACCGGCGCAGTTGACCAGAATATCGATGGGCCCCAGGGCTTCGGTCGCGGCGTTAAACGCGTCGCTGACTTGCGCCGGGTCGGTGACGTCGCAGGTGGCGCAGTAGTGCCCTTGGGGGTATTCCGCCACAGTCGCTGCCAAAGCATCCAGACGGCGGCCCAGCAGGCTCACCCGATACCCTTGGTCCAGCAGGGTGCGGACGATGGCGGCGCCGATGCCACTGCCCGCTCCGGTTACCAGGGCATGCTTCACAACGGGGGTGCCGCTTCCCGGGCCCGCTGCAGATTGGTGTGCAGCTGGCGGAAGCCGAGGAAGTACTGGTGCGGTTCGTTCACGCCGGTGCCGCGATAGCCCATTTCCGCCGCGGCGCGCAGGGTCCAGTTAGGATCTGCCAGGTGCGGGCGGGCAAGGCATACCAGGTCCGCGCGGCCGGCGGCAATGATGCTGTTGACATGGTCGAGTTCGTAGATGTTGCCGACGGCCATGGTGGGCATGCCACCCTCGTTACGTATGCGGTCTGCGAGCGGGGTCTGGAACATGCGCCCCGGCAATGGTTTGGCGGCGTGGGAAACCTGACCACTGGAAACATCAATGATGTCGGCGCCGGCGTCCCGGAACGCCTTGGCAATGGCCACGGCATCGTCCTCGGAGTTGCCCTCGTCGCCCATCCAGTCGTGAGCAGAAATACGCACCGACAGCGGTTTCCCGGCGGGCCACACCTCGCGCATTGCGCGGAACACCTCTAGCGGGTAACGCAGACGGTTCTCCAGGCTGCCACCGTACTCGTCATCGCGCTTGTTCAGCACCGGCGTGATGAATGCGGAAATCAGGTAGCCGTGGGCGGCGTGCAGTTCCAGCAGGTCAAAGCCGGCGCGGGCGGCGCGGCGGGTGGCATCGACAAACTGCTCCTTGACCATGTCCATTTGCTGCCGGTTGATGGCCGTGGGCACTGGACTGTAGCTGTCATAGGGCACGGCGCTGGCTGACAGTAGCGGCCATTGCTGTTCTTTCGGCAGGGGCTCGTCGAGAATGGCCGGATCCCATTTCCAGGGCTCCTTGGTGGCGCCCTTGGGGCCGGCGTGGCCCAGCTGCAGGGCGAACCTGGCCTGGGTGTGTTCATGCACGAAATTCACGATACGGGTCCAGGCCGCCTCCTGTTCGTCATTCCAGATGCCGGTGCATCCGGGGGTGATGCGGCCTTCGGCGGACACGTCGGTCATCTCGGTGTAGACAAGACCGGCACCGCCCTTGGCCAGACTGCCATAGTGCACCAGGTGCCAGTCGTCGGGCAGGCCGTCGACAGCACTGTACATGGACATCGGCGAGACCACCACGCGGTTGATCAGGGACATGTCCCGCAGCTTCCACGGCAGGAACATCGGCGGAATGGCCTGGTCGCACTGTTCTCCAAGAACCTGACGGGCGAGGTGTTTTTCCATACCTTCGAGCCATGCCTTGTCGCGCAGGCGCAGGTTCTCGTGGCTGACGCGCTGGCTGCGGGTGAGCATGGAGTAGTTGAACTGCATCGGATCCAGCGCCCGGGCATAGCGCGGTACATTTTCAAACCAGACCATGGCATTGCGGGCGCTGTTCTGCAGCCGCAGGGCATCCACTTCCCGCTCAGTCTGGTAGGCGCGCAATGCCTCAGCCACGGGGACCCCCGAATTCAGGTGCTGTGCCAGCGCGATGGCATCCTCCAGCCCCAGCTTGGTGCCGGAACCAATCGAGAAGTGCGCCGTGTGTGCGGCATCCCCGATCAGCACGATGCGATCGTCCTTGACCCAGTTGCGGCAGAGAACGGCGGGGAAGTTGATCCAGGCCGAGCCACGCACGTGGGCCGAGTTGGTGAGCAGCTTGTGGCCACCGAGATAGTCGGCAAAAATCTGGCGGCAGGTTTCCGCGCTTTCTTCGTGGTTCATATGCTCGAAGCCGATGGCGTCGTAGACGTCCGGATTGCATTCGACGATAAAGGTGGAGGTGTCTTCGTCGAACTGATAGGCGTGCGCCCAGATCCAGCCGTGTTCCGTTTCTTCGAAGATAAAAGTGAACGCGTCGCGGAAGGTCTGCTTGGTGCCCAGCCAGACAAACTTGTTGCTGCGCACATCGATATTGCAGTCAAAGGTCTCGAGATCGCTGTTGCGGATTTTCGAGTTGAGGCCATCGGAGGCCACGATCACATCGGCGTCGGCAAAGCGGGTGTTTACGTCCTCGGGGGAAAACTCGGCTTCGAAGTGCAGCTCCACGCCGAGCTCACGGCAGCGCTCGTGCAGCATCTGCAGCATGCGCTTGCGCCCCAGCCCGATAAAGCCGTGGCCGTCAGAGCGCTGGACCTCGCCCTTGAAGTGGCAGTCGATCATGTCCCAATGAATGAACTCCTTAACCATACGCTGACCGCTCACCGGGTCGGTCTGCAGCAGATTGTCGACAGTCTGGTCGGAGAACACCACGCCCCAGCCAAAGGTGTCATCGGGACGATTGCGCTCGTATACGGCCACCTCGTGGGTGGGGTCCTGCAGTTTCAGGCATATTCCCAGATACAGGCCAGAGGGGCCGCCGCCCAGACAGACTATCTTCATACCATTCTCCCAAGCGCCCGTCGGGGCGGGCGATTACTCGCCAGGTTGACAACAATAGTTTAAGCTTAAAGCGAATTTGCAGTATAGCGCAAACATTTTATACTTAAAATATATGGACTACTCCGTGACAAATGAAGCTGCCTCAGAACCGCGGTTGAATCATGAAACCCGCCTGCATGAAGATGACCACCATTCAATCAAAGTCTGGCTGCGGTTGCTGACCTGTTCCAGCCTGATCGAATCACGCCTGCGGGGTGCCTTGCGCGAGGAGTTCGATACCACTCTGCCACGGTTCGATTTCTTGGCGCAGCTGGAGCGGGTGCCGGAGGGCCTCACGATGGGGGAGCTGTCCCGCCAGCTTATGGTCTCCGGCGGTAATGTGTCCGGGATAGCCGCCCAGCTGGTGGCTGAGGGTCTGGTGGACCGCAGCCCGCTGCCGGACAATCGCCGTACCTTCATGGTAAAGCTTACTCCCAAAGGGAAAAAAGCTTTCGCCCGCATGGCTCAGCGCCACGAGCAATGGGTTATCGGCTTATTGGGCCACCTTGAGTCCGGGGAGGTCGATCGGCTCATGGCGTTACTGGATCGCGTGAAGCAGGGCTTGCAGTAAGCCCGAACGGGGCTCCTTGCACGTAAAACATTTTAGACCTAAAATGTTTGGCAGCCATAGTCTGGAGCCTGATACATGTGGAAGCCCCCCGAGAGAATCAAGTACACCGCCGTTGAGAGTGACTGGCCGGACCGCAGCGAGGCTGGCGCCAGCTTGCTGTTTTCGCCGCTGAAGTTCGGCCCGATGAGTCTGGAGCAGCGTACCTGGGTGCCGGCCATGGTGCCCTGGCGCTCCAACGAGGCGGGGGAAGTCACCGAGGATGTCCTGCAGTGGTATGAACGCTTTGCCCGGGGCAAGCCTGGCGTGATCGTTGTGGAGGCCACCGGCATTCGAGACGTGCCCAGCGGCCCGCTATTGCGTATAGGTGACGATCGCTACATCTCCGGCCTGACCAAACTGGCCGACACCGTGCGCAAGGCCAGCGGCGGCAAGACCCGGCTGCTGATCCAGCTGATTGACTTCCTGGGCATCCGCCGGCGCCCCGAACCCGAGAAATTTCTCGACCGCTTTCTGCAGATCACCCCGGCGCATCGTCAGGCTCTCGAGCTTGGGGCTGCGCCGGAGGCAAGCGTGCGCGAACGACTGCGCGAACTCGACCCCGAAGCGTTGCAAGCGGTGCTCAGTGCCAAGGAATGGGAGGATATGCAGTACGGCTACCGGGAGCGGGTCACCGACACCCAGGTACCGGCGATCGCGGAACTGCCTGCCACGCTGCCCGGCCTGTTTGCCCGGGCCGCAGCCAGAGCGCAGCAGGCGGGATTCGATGGCGTTGAACTGCACTACGCCCACGCCTACACCATGGCCTCATTCCTCTCCGCCACCAATACCCGTGACGATGGCTACGGTGGCAGCCGGGAGCAGCGTGCCAGATTGCCTCTGGAAGTCTACGCGGCCGTGCGTGAGGCAACTGGCTCCGACTTCGCGGTGGGCTGTCGCTTCCTCAGTGACGAGATTATCGAGGGCGGTAGCGGTCTCGCGGACGCCCGCTATTTCGCTCATCGGTTCGCGGCAGCGGGCATGGATTTTTTGTCCCTGTCGCGAGGCGGCAAGTTCGATGACGCCAAGCAGCCGAAAGTGGGCTGGGCCGCGTACCCCTACACCGGCAAGAGCGGCTACGAGTGCATGCCGGGGTACATTTCGGATGAGCAGGGGCCCTTCGGACGCAATATCGGCCCGGTCGAAAGCATTCGCCAGCACCTGCGCGCATCCGGCCTGGAAACGCCGCTGGTGGTGGCGGGGGGCATTTTTGGCTTCAAGGCCGCCGAAGAAATATTGCAAAAGGGCGAGGCCGATATCATTGGTCTGGCACGCCAGGCGCTGGCGGATCCGGACTGGTTTGAAAAGGTCAGGACGGGCCACGGTGCCGAGGTCATTGTCTGCCGCTACAGCAATTACTGCGAGGGGCTGGACCAGAAACACAAGCAAGTCACCTGTGAGCTGTGGGACCGCAAGGATCTGGACGAGCCGGGCGTTGCCCTCAGCGAGGACGGCAAGCGCCGGCTGCTGGCACCTCTGTGGAATCCTCCGGTCGACTGAGGTCAGCTGCGCCTGACGTTGGGGAAGCGGGCGCTGAAGCCGGCCCCGGCGGCAGGCAGGGGGCCATTGCCGCCCTCCAGGTTCTGTGTGATGTACTCGGCGGAAGCCGCGGCCAGCGCCTGGTACAGGCTGCCGGTCAGGGCGAGAGCTTCGGCTCCTGGCCAGCCTGCCGGCAGCAGCTCCTCGGGGAGAGGAGTGTCGTGGAGCAGTGCCCGGCGGAAATCGTGAACCAGCAGGGTGCGCACGATGAAGGCGGCTTCTGGATCCAGCTGACTTTGCCGCGATGCCCAGCGTTGCAGGGGCCGGAAATTCTCCAGAAAGGTGCGGTAGGCCGCCGCGGTGGCATCAAGTTGCCAGCTCTCGTGCACCAGTTTGCGCAGACGTTTGGCAGAGCCTAGCGTGGAGCTGGTAGCATCAAACAGCATGACCTTGTCGCTGGCATCGAATTCCTCGAGAGTTTCCCGCAGCGCCTGCCCCGGGCTGCCGGGTTTGGCAAAGGTGCCGGGGGCAATGGCACGGAAACCCTGCCAGTTTAGGCTGCGGCGAAAGTCGTCGCGATCGCGCTCGGCAATGGCAAGCGGAATCAGGATCTGCCAGTGTCCCTCCCAGGCAGTGTCTTCGGTCGCGTAGATACGGCGCGCGGCACGCTCGTACTCGGCATTGCCATGTGCGGTAAAGCGGTAGTAGCTGCGGCGCCCAACCCTGTCGGCCTCCAGCCAGCCTTCCTTGACCAGGCGGAACACGGACGTCCGGACCAGCCGCTCATTCACGCCCAGGGGGGCCAGCGCGTGTACCAGGCTGCCCAGCCAAAGAGTGTGGCCGTGTTGAGACACCGTATCGCCAAACAAGGTGATGATCAGCGAGGTGCTGCGCATCGGTTTGCGGGCCCCGAAAGTATCCAGCAGGCGCTTGACGGCCGGCGGTTGTGCCACGGGTCTACCTCTGTTGTTCATTAACGCTCATGGCTGTCCATAACCTGCAGCGAGAGTCGGCATGATACAGCAGCTTGCTGCGGATAGCCCAACAGTGGTCCGGCGTTAAAAATGATACATAAATGTTGATGGCGAAATCAATTACGTATTATATTCGAGGGCACAATAATTCGCATGATCCGCACGATGGAGCCCACATGAGCCACAGTCCCTGTCTTGAGCCGCTGCATGCCATTGAAACAGCGAGCATTGATGAACTTCGTAGCCTGCAGTTGCAGCGGCTACGCCAGTCCCTGCGCCACGCCTATGACAACTCGCCGGTGTATCGGGCGAAGTTCGATCAGCACGGGGTTCACCCCGACGATCTACAGTCCCTGGAGGACCTGGCGAAATTCCCGTTCACCGGCAAGTCTGACCTGCGCGACAACTATCCTTTTGGCATGTTCGCCGTGCCTATGGACAAGGTGGTGCGAGTTCACGCGTCCAGCGGTACCACCGGTAAGCCAACGGTGGTGGGGTACACCCAGGGCGACATCGACGTTTGGGCAGATGTAGTGGCGCGCTCCATCCGCGCTGCGGGTGGCCGCGCCGCGGACAAGGTCCATGTCTCATACGGCTACGGGCTGTTTACCGGTGGTTTGGGTGCTCACTATGGCGCCGAACGCCTCGGTTGCACGGTAATACCAATGTCGGGTGGCCAGACCGAGAAGCAGGTCCAGCTGATATGCGACTTCGACCCGGACATCATCATGGTTACACCCAGCTACATGATGAACATCGCCGACGAGATGGATCGTCAGCAGGTGGATACTCGCAAGCTGTCACTGCGCGTGGGTATTTTCGGAGCCGAGCCCTGGACCGATGCCATGCGCCGGGAGATGGAGCAGCGCCTCAACCTCGATGCGGTCGACATCTACGGCCTGTCCGAGGTGATGGGGCCTGGTGTCGCCCAGGAGTGCGTGGAAAGCAAGGATGGGCCGACTATCTGGGAAGACCATTTCTACCCGGAAATCGTCAACCCCGAAACCGGTGAAGTTCTGGCGGAGGGTGAGGAGGGGGAGCTGGTGTTCACCAGTCTCACCAAGGAGGCAATGCCGGTTATCCGCTATCGTACCCGCGACCTCACCCGCCTGCTGCCTGGCACCACTCGCACCATGCGGCGCATGGCGAAAATCACCGGGCGCAGCGACGACATGCTGATCATCCGCGGGGTGAACGTGTTCCCGTCGCAGATTGAGGAGCAGCTGCTGGCGGTGCAGGGTCTGGCGCCGCACTATTTCATCGAGGTCACCAAGGATGGTCATCTGGATGCGATGGAGGTGCATGTGGAGATGGCCATTGAGGGATCTGCCAGTGACATGCGGCGCGCGGCTCAGGCCTTACAGCACCGCATCAAGTCCATGATCGGGATATCCACCGCCGTGAAGCCGCACGCGCCTGGCGTCATACCCCGCTCAGAGGGCAAGGCCAAGCGCGTTTTCGACAAGCGCCGCTGATCCCGGGGGCCTTTATTTTGTTCAGCCTCCGCCGTTGAGCGATTCCAGGCTGTTGCCTGCAGACGCCAGTTCCCGCAGCAGCGGTGCCGGCTCCCAGCGCTCATCCCCGGTAAGCTCGCGCAATTCCCGCAGGCGGGTAATGACTGTGTCCAGCCCCAGGCTGTCGGCGTAAAACATCGGGCCACCGCGCCAGCTGGGAAAGCCATAGCCGTTAATATAGACGATGTCCACATCGCTGGGTCGGGCCGCGATGCCTTCTTGCACTATGGCGGCACCTTCGTTGACCAGCGCGAGAATCAGCCGGTCGACAATTTCCGCGTCGCCGATCTCCCGTTGGGGCACTTGCCATTGGGCTGCGATGTCATGCAGCAACTGCTCAACTTCTGCGTCTGCTTGGCGCGCCCGGGTGTCGGGATCGTAGCGATAGTAGCCGGCGCCGGACTTCTGCCCCAGCCGCTCCATTTCCACCAAGGTGTCTGACAGTGCTGACTCCATCACCGAGCGCGGCTCGATACCTTGGTCGCGACGCGAGCGGTAGCCGATGTCGAGCCCGGCAAGGTCGCCGACCGCCAGTGGCCCCATGGCCATGCCCCAGCTTTCCATCGCCTGATCAACCTGCGTGGGGGTGGCACCTTCGAGCAGCATCAGCTGTGCCTGACGCGCGTAGGCACGCAACATGCGATTGCCGACAAAGCCATGGCACACACCCACTGCGACCGGGATCTTGCCGATGGTGCGAGCGATCTTCATGAAGGTGTGCACCACGTCGGCGGCGGTTTTTTCTGCGCGCACCACCTCCAATAATTTCATCACGTTGGCGGGGCTGAAAAAATGCGCGCCGATGACATCGGCCGGGCGTTTAGTGGCGGCAGCAATGGCGTTGACGTCGAGATAGGAGGTATTGGTGGCGAGGATGCAGCCGGGTTTGCAGGCTGCATCAAGTTTGCGAAACACCTCCTGCTTCACTGCCATGTTCTCGAACACCGCCTCGATCACCAGATCTACTTCTGCGAGTTCGGCATACTCGAGTGTGCCACTGATGTTGTCTAGCCAGCCGGTAACGGCCTCGGCACTGTAGCGGCCGCGCTTCACCGAATTGGCGTAGTTTTGGCGAATTTTTGCCAGCCCGTTGTCCAGATACGCTTGAGCCGTTTCCACCAGGATTACAGGAACTCCCGCGCTGGCGAAACACATAGCGATACCGCCGCCCATAGTACCGGCACCAATCACAGCCACGCGCTTGATCGGGCGCAACGGCGTATCTGTAGGGACGTCAGGGAGCTTGCTCGTGGCGCGCTCGGCGAAGAAGGTATGGCGCAATGCTGCGGATTGGGGCGATGCCTTGCAGGCCAGAAAACAGTCGCGTTCGCGCTGCAAACCCTCTTCCAGGGTCGCGTGCAAGGACAGTTCCACCAGCTCTGCAATGTACCCCGGTGCCAGCTGGCCGCGTTGTTTGCGCGCAGTCTTTTGTAAATGGCGGACTAAAAAATCGGCCTCGGCAGGCGCAGGCACCGGCCGCTCGCCGGTGGGGCGCACCGGCGCCAAGTCTGCCAACAAAGCCCTCGCCCAGCGGATAGCCGCTGGCTCCAGTTCATCATCAAGGATCTGGTCAACTAGACCGGCTGCGAGCGCCTTTTTGGCCGATATAAGCGCGCCGCTGCTGATCATGTCCAGCGCCAGCTCAGGGCCGACCAGGCGCGGCAGGCGCTGGGTGCCGCCGGCACCCGGCAGCAGGCCCAGCTTGACCTCGGGGAGTCCCAGTCGGGTATCGGGGTTGGCTGCCCGGTAGTGGCAGGCCATCGCAAGCTCGAGGCCGCCACCCAGGGCGGTGCCGTGCAGGGCCGCGGCTACCGGTTTGGGAAAGTTTTCCAGAGCGGCGAAGACATCGGGGAGGCTGGGTGGCTGCGGCGTTTGGCCGAACTCCGTGATATCAGCGCCGGCAATAAAAGTCCTGCCGGCACACAGCACCAGCAACATTTGGCTGCTGTCACTGCGCGCCTGCTCCAGCGCATCGAGGATGCCCGCGCGGACCGCCTGTGACAACGCGTTGACCGGTGGATTATCGATGCGAATGATGCCCAGGGATTTATTCAGTTCGTAGTGAACAGCAGCGTCCTTCATATTTCTTCCTTGGTTATGGTCACGGCCTAGCGGCAATTTTAAAGTATTACATAAAGCTTTACAGCATGTAATCATTGTGTATCATAATTGACTGCTCGGGGCAGTAGCCGAGACACACCAATTACAACATATATAACAAGGAGACGCGCTCATGAAGTTGCACAGCTATGTCAGCGGCCAATGGCAGGAGGGGACGGGCAACGGTGTTACGGTCTGCGACGCGGTAACCGGTGAGCCCGTCTGCGACGTTAGCAGTGAGGGCGTGAACTTTGCGGAGATGGTGCGCCACGGGCGCGACGTCGGTGGGCCTGCTCTGCGCGCCATGACCTTCCATGAGCGTGCCGAGGCCCTCATGGCCATGGGCAAGCACTTGATGCAGCGCAAGGAAGACTTCTACACCCTGTCCGCGCGCACCGGCGCGACGCGCGCGGACGGCTGGGTCGACATTGAGGGCGGTATCGGCACAGTTTTCACTTATGCCAGCTTGGTCAGTCGGGAAATGCCCAACGATGTCATCATGGTGGAAGGAGAGGTCGAGCGTCTGTCAAAAGGCGGCAGCTTTCTCGGTCGTCATATTCTTACCTCCAAGCCTGGTGTGTCGGTACATATCAACGCTTTCAACTTTCCTTGCTGGGGCATGTTGGAAAAAATCGCCCCCAGCCTCGCGGCCGGTGTGCCGGTGATCGTGAAGCCGGCGACACCCACCGCCTACCTCACCGAGGCCATGGTGCGTGAAATGATCGCCGGCGGTTTCTTTCCGGAGGGCGCGATACAGCTCATTTGCGGTTCTACGGGTGACCTTCTGGATCACCTGTCTGAACAGGATGTGGTCACCTTTACCGGCTCGGCGACAACCGGGCGCAAACTCCGCACGCATCCCAACCTGGTTGCCAACTCGGTGCCGTTTACCATGGAGGCGGACTCGCTGAATTGCGCGATACTGGGCGCAACGGTCGAAGAGAGCCATCCTGAATTCGAATTGTTCATCAAGGAAGTCGCGCGGGAGATGACGGTCAAGGCCGGGCAAAAGTGCACCGCGATCCGTCGCATCATCGTACCCGCCACGCGGCTGGATGCGGTGACTGAGGCATTGCGGGCGCGGCTGGACAAGATCACAGTAGGCGACCCGTGTGCGGAAGGCGTGCGCATGGGGCCGCTGGTAGGCCGCGACCAGGCGCGGGATGTGCGCGCCAGCGTCGAGCGGTTGGCGAGCGAGTGCGAGCTGGTCTACGGGGGCCAGGAAGTGTTTGCGCTTACCGGCACTGACAATAGCAGCGGTGCGTTCTTCCCGCCCACGCTGTTGCGCTGTGACGATCCGCATGGCAAGACGCTGGTGCATGAAGTGGAAGCCTTCGGCCCGGTCAGCACGCTCATCCCCTACCAGAATATCGACGATGCGATGAGCATTGCCCGCCTCGGCAAGGGCAGTCTGGTCGGTTCCTTGTTCACCTATGACGATGCCGAGGCGCGGGAGATTATCCTTGGCACCGCACCGTGGCATGGTCGCATGCTGATCATCAATCGCGATTGCGCCGGTGAGTCAACTGGCC
>ERZ887851.3087-NODE-3087-length-12405-cov-8.375304_pt1 | contig 12405 bp, 11 predicted proteins | sample MGYA00521100_ERZ887851 | MGnify/ENA primary metagenome ERZ887851 (study PRJEB32303, sample SAMEA104408602) | aquatic metagenome | biome: Brackish water; feature: Pelagic; material: water | place: Baltic Sea | collected 2014-06-06T16:11:00 | depth 11,444 m ...
CGTGATACACTAAAAAGTCTTTCATTCGTTCAGATATCGTGATTTCAGAAGACGCTTTTACCGCTGTCGAACGCCGTGCCGTCATGGGCCTGGCCAGTCTTTATTGCCTACGAATGCTGGGCTTGTTCATGGTGCTGCCCTTGTTTGCGGTCTATGCGGAGGCGCTTGCGGGCGCCACTGTCGCCAGCATCGGTCTTGCACTGGGTGCTTATGGCCTGACTCAGGCAGTCTTGCAGGTCCCCCTCGGTTGGCTGTCGGATCAGATCGGTCGTAAGCCCGTGATTGTGGGTGGCTTGACGCTACTGATTCTAGGGAGTGTTGTCGCGGCCCTCGCTGATACCCTGACATGGCTGGCAATCGGTCGTTTACTCCAGGGGTCTGGTGCGATCGCCTCTGCGACCATGGCATTAGCAGCGGATTACACGCGCGTTGAGCAACGCACAAAGGCCTCTGCGGTGATCGGCGCGAGTATTGGGGTCTCCTTTGCGTTGGCGTTGGTATTGGGCCCTGTTTTGGCGGCTTGGGGTGGCTTATCTCGTGTGTTTGAGACGACTGCGATCCTAGGCGGACTCGGGCTACTGGTGGTGGTGTTCTGGTTACCGCCGACGCCTGAAATCAGCGAGGCAGGCAGATCTCACATCGCAGACCGAGAGCGCTTGGGTGAAGCGCTATGGGGCCGGGGTCTTGGGGCGCTCTATGGCAGTATTTTCTGTCTTCATTTGTTGCTGATGGCGGCCTTTACGGCCATCCCCTCTGTCATGATTCACGAGGTGGCACTGCCGCCGGAACAGCACGCCTGGATGTATTTGATGACCCTAATGGGAGCGCTACCCGGTGTGGCGATCTTGGTGCGTAAGCACCGCCATCTGGCGGATCCTCGTGGGTTAATTGCAGTGGCCATTTTATTGACGGTGATGGGGTTGGTGGTGGCACTGTGGTCAGTGTCTGTGTGGACTTTGGGAGTAGGGTTAGTGCTGTTTTTCGCGGGGTTCACGGCGTTAGAAACGATTTTACCGGCACTCGTGTCAATCTTCGCCCCCGCCACTTTGCGCGGCACTGCCATGGGCATTTTCTCAAGCGCGCAGTTTTTAGGCGTCTTCGCTGGTGGTGCGCTCGGCGGCAATGCCTTGTATTGGGGCGGGTACGAGGGCTTGGTGATGGCGGTACTGGGGCTGACCCTGATCTGGCTTGTGGGTTTGTGGCGGTTCAGTCACGCCCCCGTCTCGGTCGCCTGAATACGGAAATGATCGAGAATGATGTACCCCTAAGTGGCTTGTCATTGCTATAGTCAGTATATGAATTCACCACATCTCAGACGCCGCTTTTCGTGCGGCTGGGAGCAGAAACGGAGAACCCCATGGCCTCTCGCGGCATCAATAAAGTGATTCTTGTTGGCAACCTTGGCAATGACCCTGAACATCGTGTATTGCCCTCGGGCGGCGGCGTGACCAACATCAGCCTGGCGACCTCGGAGAGCTGGAAGGATAAAACCTCGGGCGAGCAGAAAGAGCGGACCGAATGGCATCGCGTTGTGTTTTTTAATCGCCTGTCTGAAATCGCAGCCGAATATCTTCGCAAAGGTTCCAAGGTGTATGTTGAGGGATCCTTGAGAACGCGTAAATGGCAAGATCAATCGGGCCAAGACCGCTACTCTACCGAGATTGTCGGCGCCGAAATGCAGATGCTGGATAGTCGCGGTGCGAGTCAGGAGGGCGGCGGTTACCAAAGCGCGCCGGCCGCTAGTGCCCCGGCCCCGGCTGCGGCGAATCCCGAGCCTATCGATTTCCCTGAAGACGACATTCCGTTTTAGTCAGACGACGGCGCCGAACCGGTCCGTCGCACGCGCTGATTGCTGATGCGTATTTTAGTATTGGGCCTTGATTCCCCGCTGGGCTACTCCTTGCGCTCATTTGCCACGCCATTGATGCGGCACGAAATCATTGGGGTCGACATGGATGCGACCCGTTGGCGTCGGGAACGGCAGGTTAAAAAGTTGATTCGCCGACAGTCGATTGATCTGATTCTTGATGCGCGGTTGGTGACACAAATCGACGGTGTGGATCCGGTCGGTCATCCTGATATGGAGCGGACACAATGGCTGGCCAATCTGGCTGCTCGCGATCAGATCAGCTACTTGTTTCTCTCCAGTGCACGGGTATTTTCGGGTGTCTTAACCCGGCCTTATCGAGAGACTGATCGGCCCGATGCGCAGGATCCGATCGGTGAAACGCTGATTGCGCTGGAGGACCTACTGCGGGAGACACTCGATAACCTTTTCATTCTCAGGCTGGGTCTGATGTTTGGTGGGCGTCGTCCTAACCCATTGGCAAGAGCGCTCGACGCGCTGGCCCGGGGCGATATTGTCAAAGTCAGCGAGCAGGTCAGGGGCAGTCCGGTGCATGTGGCCGAAGTCGCCCGGGTGATCCATGGGATCGTGGATCAATTGGGGACGGGGGCGCCGTGCAAAGGGTTATATCATTACAGCGGTATCGGCGAGGTCACGGCTTATTCATTCATGGAAACGGTGTTGGCGAATGCCTCGCAATACAGCCCCTTTGAAGGCGCCCGCGAGTTGATGGAGGGTAATCCGAATAAGGGGGATGAGGTGATTGGTCTGAGTCTTGATTGCGCCGAGATCCGTCACCAGTTTGGTATTCAGCAATTGAGCTGGAGAGAGTTTGTACCCCGTGCGGTCAAGCGCTACGTCGAATTGTATGTTGAAGAGGGAGGGAAGGAACTGTGACAGTGGCCTTGCAAGTGGCGGTCTTAACCGTCAGTGATACGCGCACCCCAGAGACGGATACTTCCGGGGCGTTTCTTGCCGATGCGCTGATGGAAGCCGGGCATACCGTCCGCGATCGGCAACTGGTGATCGACGATATCTACCAACTGCGAGCCACCGTATCGCAGTGGATTGCCGACCCGGCGATAGAGGTAGTGTTGGTGACCGGTGGCACTGGGTTTTCGGGTCGCGACTCCACGCCGGAAGCGCTCAGCCCCTTATTTGATAAGTCTATCGATGGCTTCGGAGAGGTTTTTCGGGCGCTGAGCCTCGCTGAGATTGGCTCTTCTACTGTGCAGTCACGCGCATTGGCGGGTATGGCGAATGGCACAGTGATCTTCTGCATGCCCGGGTCAACGGGTGCTTGTCGAACCGCCTGGGAGGGGGTGCTCAAAGATCAGCTTGATAGCACCCATCAGCCGTGCAATTTTGTTGGCGTGCTGCGGGGCCACTAGGCGATGGCGCTGACCGCTTTATCTGAGGCAATGGCGACACTATTGGGGTCTTGCACCTTGACGCCCGAGTCAGAAGTGGTGCCCCTTGATCAGGCTTTAAGTCGGTTTTGCGCACAGTCGGTCACCGCTGGCATGGCGGTGCCACCTGCCGATAACAGTGCGATGGATGGCTACGCAGTCTGCAGTCGTGATGTCCCGGGAGTGCTCACTGTGAGTCAGCGGATTCCTGCGGGATCCGTATCCCGGCCTCTCGAGAAAGGCACTGCCGCGCGCATTTTTACCGGCGCCGAGATGCCGATGGGCGCCGATGCAGTCGTTTTGCAGGAGGACACGGAGGAGACAGCTCAGGGCATTCGCCTTCCGGCCGTGGAAGTGGGGCAACATATTCGGCGGCGCGGGAATGATATTCAGCCCGAGGACCAACTGGTGGCGGTAGGGCAGTATTTAGGGCCCCAGGACATTAGCTTGTTGGCCTCGGTAGGTATTGATCGTATTGCAGTATTTGACCCGCTGACAGTGGCGATCATGACCACGGGTGACGAACTGAGAGATCCGGGGTCGGGTGATTTGCAGCCGGGGCAGATTTTCAATAGCAACCGCTTCAGTCTAGGTGCACAGATTCGTGCATTGGGGATGACGGTGGTCGATCTCGGTAATGTACCCGATGACCCTTCTCAGATTGGCAACATGCTGGAGCGTGCCGCCGCAGCGGCGGATTGTATCGTGACGGCGGGTGGGGTTTCGGTAGGGGAAGAGGACCATGTCCGATCGCAGATTGAAGCGCGTGGCGACCTGGCGCTGTGGAAACTGGCGATCAAACCCGGCAAGCCTTTGGCATTTGGCTCAGTGCAGGGAACGCCTATCTTTGGTCTGCCGGGCAACCCCGTATCAGCGTGGATTACCTTTGCCTTGGTCGCGAAGCCCTGGTTAATTAAGCGCCAAGGGGGGGCGGTAGGGCGTGCTTTTCGGTTTCCGGTACGAGCGACCTTTACGATAGCGCGTGCTGGGTCACGAGAAGAGTTTTTGCGCGTGTCGCTGACCGGGCAAGGCGAGGCCATGCGCGCCAATGCACTACCCAACCAGAGTTCCGGTGTGCTGAGCAGCCTCAGTGAGGCCGATGCGGTGGCGGTGATTCCTGCGGGGACAACGGTATCCCCGGACGATTACGTCGAGGTGATACCGCTATCCACTTTGCTGGGGGCTGGCGCCGCCTGATTCAGCTGGCGAAGCGACGAAAGATCAGCGTCGCGTTGGTGCCGCCGAAACCAAAGCTATTCGACATGACTTGATCGAGTTGCGCAGCGTCGATACGTTCACGGGCAATCGGTAATCCCTCAGCACCGGCATCGAGCGACTCGATATTAGCGGAGGCGGCAATAAAGTTGTCGCGCATCATCAACAAAGCATAAATCGCTTCTTGCACGCCGGCTGCACCCAAAGAGTGCCCGGATAGCGATTTGGTAGAACCGATAATCGGCGCGTCGTCGCCAAATGTCGTGCGCAAGGCATTTAACTCTTGAATATCACCTGCCGGCGTACTGGTGCCGTGGGCGTTGATATAGTCAATTTTGCCTTCCAAACCGTGCATCGCCTGTTGCATACAACGCACGGCGCCCTCTCCGGACGGGGCTACCATGTCATAGCCATCTGAGGTGGCGCCATAACCCACCAATTCGGCAAGAATAGTGGCACCCCGAGCCATCGCATGATCCAAGGATTCGAGGACCAACATGCCGCCACCGCCTGCAATCACAAAACCATCTCGATCTGCATCGTAAGCGCGCGAGGCGCGCTGAGGCGTCTCATTATAGTGGGTCGACAGGGCACCCATCGCGTCAAACAGTGCGCTCATGGTCCAATGCAGTTCCTCGCCGCCGCCGGCAAATACGACATCTTGTTTGCCCAGTTGAATGAGCTCCATCGCATGTCCGATGCAATGTGCGCTAGTTGAGCAGGCCGAGGAAATCGAATAGTTGACCCCTTTGATTTTAAAAGGAGTGGCGAGGCAGGCTGACACGGTGCTGCCCATGGTTTGTGTCACGCGGTAGGGCCCCACGCGCCGAATACCGCGCTCACGCAGTATATCCGCGGCCTCAGTTTGGCTTGCCGAGGAGGCTCCCCCTGATCCAGCGACAATGCCCGTTCGGGGGTTTGACACGTGGGTTTCGCTCAAGCCGGCCTGTGCAATCGCTTGCTGCAGGCTCAGATACGCATAGCCTGCTGCGTCACCCATGAACCGCCACGCCTTGCGATCAATCTGCTCGGCCAGATCAATTTGAGGTATCCCGGCAACGTGCGAGCGCATCCCCGCGTCAATGTGCTCTTGGCACAGCGCGATCCCGGAGCGACCTGAATGCAGGGATTCTCGAACTTCTCCCGCGTTGTTACCCAAACAGGAGATGATTCCCATGCCGGTTACAACAACTCGTTCCGCCATTAGAGGGTATCCGTGTTTTGAAAAAGCCCGACCCGGAGGTCAGCGGCGGTGTAAATAATTTCGCCATCGACGGAGACGGAGCCGTCCGCGATGCCCATTACCAATTTCCGCTCGATGACCCGCTTCATTTGGATGTGATAACGCACGAGAGAGTGACTGGGTAAGATTTGCCCTGTGAATTTGACATCGCCGGAACCCAGTGCACGGCCCCTCCCTGGATTGCCCCGCCAACCGAGGAAGAACCCGACCAATTGCCACATGGCATCCAATCCTAGGCAGCCTGGCATCACCGGATCGCCGGGAAAATGGCACGCAAAGAACCACAGATCAGGATGGATATCGAGCTCAGCGATGATCTCTCCCTTGTCATGTTCGCCACCTGTTGAGCTGATGTGGGTGACACGGTCGACCATTAACATGTTGTCCATCGGGAGTTGTGCATTCCCGGGGCCAAACAATTCACCGCGTCCACAGGCAACGAGTTCAGATTTGTCATAGTGCGATTGTTGTTCGAAAGACGGCTGTTCTGACATGGGGAGGTTCCAGCAAGGGTGGGCGCAGGTGGCGGACAAAGCAGCAGGCCGCGCACCGCGAGGACGTATTGTAGTGGAAGGGCATCGGACGATCCAGCGGCCGATAATTCGCGCTATTTGGTCATGACACCCCGACTGAGTGAGGCTGAGGGTTAAAAATAGCGTGTCATTGCCGTAGCATTCGACGCGAAGGTTGAGTACGTCGCTCCCGCAGCACGTCGCGTTCATTTTGGTTTCTTGGTGAGCAATCGGTGGGCGACTAATCGGTTTATTTGAGACAAAATAGCCGCGGTGAAGCGTTTAAACTCGGCAGTGAGGCAAGTGGCTCGCCAATCCCCCTAGCCAAACAGTGCTGCCGAGAGAGGGGAAAGTAGTCCCATTTTTAACGAATAGGTCGTGTCGTGATGTTGATTCCCGTTTTGCTGTCAGGTGGTGTGGGCAGTCGTTTGTGGCCAGTGTCGCGCGCCGCCAGGCCGAAACAATTCCTGCCACTGAGTGGCGAGGGGTCGATGCTGCAAGAGACCGAGAGACGATTAGCGGGCTTGAACTGCGGTGATGCTATTGTGGTGTGCAATGCCGACCATCGCTTTTTGGTGGCCGAGCAGCTCCACACTGAATCGGAGCAAGCCCCGACGATCATTCTCGAGCCCGCGGGCCGTAATACGGCGCCAGCTATCGCATTGGCGGCGATCCATAGCCGAGCGATCGACCCAGAGGCGTTGCTCCTAGTTTTGCCTGCCGATCATCATGTGACGGATCCGGCTGCGTTTAGGCACACGGTCGAGCACGCGTCTGAGCGGGCGATGGCCGGGACGCTGATGACATTTGGCGTCGTGCCGTCACACGCCGAGACAGGATACGGTTATGTGCGCTGTGGCGAAGAATGGGAGAAGGGCCTTTTCGAGCTAGCCGAGTTTGTCGAAAAACCCGATCAAGAGACCGCGCAGCATTATGTGGACTCGGGGACTTATTTTTGGAACAGCGGCATGTTTTTGTTGCGAGCAGATCGTTACTTGGCGGAGCTCGCAGCACATCAGCCCGAGATGTTGGCGGCCTGCGAGCAGGCCATGAGCGACGCGCAGCGTGATTTAGATTTTATTCGCCCAGACGCGGACGCGTTTTTGGCCTCGCCAGCCAACAGCATCGATTACGCGGTGATGGAGCATACCCGGACGGGCGGTGTGGCGGCATTGAGCTGTGGTTGGAGCGATGTCGGGGCTTGGCCAGCACTGTGGGAAATGGGATCGGGTGATGCGCAAGGTAATGTCGTCCAAGGCGATGTGTTGGTGCACGATGCCCGGGATAACTACATTCGTAGTGAGAGTCGCTTGGTGACGGCAGTCGGGATCGACAATCTCGTAATTGTCGAGACGGCCGACGCGGTGATGGTGGGCGCCAAAGATCGGGTGCAAGAGGTTAAGAAGGTGGTCGAAGCGCTCCGGTTGGCGGATCGCCCTGAGGCCACGCAACACCATGAAGTGTGGCGTCCCTGGGGGTCCTATGAGTCATTGGTGATGGGAGAGCAATTTCAGGTCAAACGATTGACGGTACAGCCGGGTCAGGTGCTGTCGCTGCAATTGCATCATCATCGTGCGGAGCACTGGGTGGTGGTCTCTGGCATTGCAGAAGTAATCCGTGGAGAGGAGCGCCTGACGCTGGGGCCCGACGAATCCACTTATATCCCGATCGGGATGAAACATCGCCTTGCGAATGGAGGTAGTGATCCGTTAGAAGTCATTGAGGTGCAGTCCGGCGCTTATCTCGGTGAGGATGATATTGTGCGTTTTGAGGATGTCTACGGTCGGGAGGAACCCCTTAAATGATTGGTAAATGTTTATTTCCCGTAGCGGGCTACGGTACCCGGTTTCTCCCCGCCACCAAAAGCATGCCCAAGGAAATGCTGCCGATTGTGAATAAACCGCTGGTCCAATACGGCGTGGAAGAAGCCATCGAAGCGGGCATGAACAATTGTGCCTTCGTGACAGGTCGAGGCAAGCGGGCGATCGCCGATCATTTTGATACCAGCTACGAGCTGGAGCATCAGATTGCCGGTTCTGCTAAGGAGCAGCATCTTGAGGGAATTCGAGAGGTGATGGATCGCGGCGTGTTCACGACGGTGCGGCAGCGGAGCATGCGCGGATTAGGTCATGCCGTCCTCACGGGCGAGCCCTTGATTGGTAATGAGCCTTTTGGTGTGGTCCTGTCAGATGATTTGTGTCTGAACAATGACGGTGCCGGGGTATTGACGCAAATGGCCGCGCTATATGAAGAGTTCCAGTGTTCTATTGTGGCCATACAGAGGGTTGCCCCCGCGGAGATCAGCCATTACGGCGCGGTAGCGGGTCCGACTGAACGTGATGGGCTGATTCGGGTCTCCCAGATGGTCGAGAAACCGGCACCAGAAGAGGCGCCTTCTAACCTTGCCGTGATTGGCCGCTACATTCTGACCCCTGATATTTTTGACATTCTCCGTGAGGTGTCACCGGACAAGGGGGGCGAAATACAGCTCACGGATGCACTGAAAGCCCAGGCGAGCGAGGGCAGGGTGCTGGCCTATGAGTTTGAGGGCATTCGCTTTGACTGTGGTCAGGTGCCCGGATTTGTGGAAGCGACGCAATACGTCTTTGAGCACTACTACGGATAAAACTGATATGACCGAGATGTTGGAGTGTTTTAAGGCCTATGACGTACGGGGTCGCATCCCAGATCAGTTGAACGAAGTCATCGCGCGTCGTATTGGGCAGGCTTATGCAGAGGTCATTTGCCCGGGGACCGTCGTGGTGGGCCACGATATCCGCTTAACGAGCGAGGCGATCAAAGCGGCGCTGATTGACGGACTGCGGGAGCAAGGCGTCTCGGTGCTAGACATTGGGCTGTGCGGCACAGAAGAGATTTACTTCGCGACAGCCCACCTCGGTGTCGGCGGGGGTATTGTTGTGACCGCAAGCCATAACCCCAAGGACTACAACGGCATGAAGTTTGTGCGCGAGGGCGCGCGCCCGATTTCGGGAGACTCAGGCTTAGCTGATATTCAGGCGCTCTCAGAGCGCAATGACTTTACGCCGGCAGAGGTGCGAGGTGAATTGCGCAACGTGACGACCCAAGTGGCCTATATTGAACACTTACTGTCTTATGTCGACATTGAGGCATTAAAGCCGCTCAAGATTGTCTGTACTGCCGGCAACGGGGGCGCAGGTCGCGTAGTTGACGCTTTGGCACCCCATTTACCCTTTGAGTTTATCCGGGTGCACCATGAGCCAGATGGTCATTTCCCCAATGGCGTACCGAACCCCCTTTTGATCGAAAACCGTGCCGTAACGGCGGAGCGTGTGCGCGCTGAGCAGGCCGATTTGGGGATTGCCTGGGATGGTGACTTTGACCGGTGCTTCTTCTTTGATCATGCCGGCAATTTTATCGAAGGCTATTACATTGTGGGTTTGTTGGCGGAGGCGTTTTTAACCGAACAGGGACCTCAGCGCATCGTGCATGACCCTCGGCTCACCTGGAATACGCAGGATATTACCCGGGCAGGTGGAGGGGAACCGATACTCAGTAAAACGGGGCATGCGTTTATTAAGGAGCGAATGCGCGAGGTGGATGCCATCTATGGGGGGGAAATGTCCGCGCATCATTATTTCCGCGATTTTGCCTACTGCGACAGCGGCATGATTCCCTGGCTGCTGATTGCGGGGCTGATCTCTCAGACCGGTCAGTCGATAGCCGATCTGGTGGTAGCGCGAGAACGCGCGTTTCCGTGCTCTGGTGAGATCAATCGAACGGTCAGCGATCCCGCTGCGCTGATGAGCGTCATTGAAGCGCGCTATCAGGATGCGTCATGCTCCATCGAGAGGCTCGATGGGTTGGGGATGGAGTTTGATGAGTGGCGGTTTAATGTCCGTCTGTCCAATACGGAGCCGGTGGTGCGACTCAACGTTGAATCACGCGGTGATGAGGCGCTGATGAAAGCAAAAACCGCCGAGCTATTGGCACTGATCAGCGACTGATGCCTTAAGTCATATTGGCTTCATGCCATGCGAGCGCCGCTTGCCGTGTCGCGGGGTCGATTGCCGACACGGTTGCGCCGGTCTCTAATAACGGCTGTATCTCCGTCGCAATCTCTTTACCCAGCTCCACCCCCCATTGATCAAAGGCATTGATACCGAGCAATACGGCCAGAAAATACGTTTTATGTTCGTAGGCTGCGATCAAGCCACCCAAGCACTCTGGGGATACAGCGTCCATCAGTATCAGCGAGTGGCTGTGATTGCCGGGTATCTCAAACTGATGACACTCTTGCTCGTTAAAGCCTCGCGATTGACCGATCTGGCGGGCCGCTTCGGGAGAGCGTCCCACCATTAAGGCGCGACTTTGCGCGAGTGCATGAGCCGCCAAGCCACGCCGTGCAGTCAGGTCTCCTCTGCCTGAAATCAAGGGCAAAATAATGTCGGCCGAAAACGAGCGCGTGCCTTGATGCAGGAGCTGGTAGTAGGAGTGCTGTCCAGTGGTTCCGGCAGATCCCCACAACACGGGGGCAGAGTCGCTCGTCAGCGGTTCCCCAGTGGTCGATACGCGTTTACCGTTACTCTCCATCGTGAGTTGCTGTAGGAAGTCTGGCAAGTGCTGTAGCGTTTGCGCATAAGGCAGCACGGCATGCGTATTGGTATTGAGATAGCGTGTTTGCCAAAATTCCAATAGCGCCATCATCATGGGTGCGTTCTTGGAGGGCTCTGTAGTCAGCGTGTGGTGGTCCAGCGTGCGTGCGCCGCGCAACAACCCCTCAAAAGCAGACCAACCCAGCGCCAAAGGAATGATCAACCCCATGGCTGACCACAGCGAATAACGGCCACCGACCCAATCCCAAATAGGAAAACACCGCTCCGCAGGAATGCCCCATTGCTGAGCTCGATTCACCTGGGTTGTTACGGCGATGAAGTGTTGTCCTAGACGGTGTGGGGGTAAGCCAGCTGCCTGCAGCCACGCTTTGGCACGATCGGCATTGGACAGTGTCTCTTCGGTGGTGAAGGATTTGGAGCACATCACAAAGAGCGTTCGAGACGGGTCTAGCGTGCCTACTGTGCGGTCGAGGTCCTCTGGATCGATGTTCGCGACGAAATGGGCGCGCAATGGTGCTTCTGGGGTGCTGAGAGCGTCACAAATGAAGCGTGGGCCAAGGTCAGAGCCGCCGATACCCAGATTTACCACATCGGTAAAGGCCTGATCGGTCCAGCCCGTTTCAGCACCGGTGTGGATCCCGGTGACTAGGGTCGCCATACCACTGAGCGTGTCACGAATGGCGGCGGTGTGCTCTGGGTGCTGCTCGGCGGCTGTGCCGCGCAACAGGGTATGCAGCGCTGGCCGCCGCTCCGAGGTATTGACACTGTGGCCCGCCACCAGAGCGGCAAAGGCTTCTGGTAGCGCGTGGACAGACGCCAGCTCGACGAGTAGCTGCCAAACATGATCATTGAGTAAGTGCTTAGAAAAATCGACGACGAGCCCATTGCTGCGGCATTGATAGCGTTTGTGTCGATCAGAGTCGGTGTCAAACAACCCGGTGATCCGTTGATGACTCAGTGCACCATGGGCCTCGCGCAGGCGCTCATGCAATGCTGGCGCATCGATGCTCATCAGGCCTGTCGATCCACCGCTTTTTCCGCCATCTGATAGAGCGCAGTGAGGGCGTCAGACGCGGGCAATGGCGCCAGCGCTTGTTGTGCCAAAGTCTGATGATGGATGGCGGCGTCTCGTGTGGCATCGATACCGCCGGTTTGACGCACGATCTCGATGATTTCCGCGAAGGCATCCCCCTCTTTTTGGCGCAAGACCTCTGCGACACGCCCGCGTTGGGCGGAGGTTCCGGCTTGCATCGCATGTAGCAAAGGTAGGGTGATCTTCCCCTCTCTGAGATCATCACCGACATTCTTTCCCGTCTGGGAGGGATCTCCAGCGTAGTCGAGCAGGTCGTCTGCTAACTGAAACGCAATACCGAGATTCATACCGTAGCGATAAAGCCCTTCTGTCTGATCAGCAGGGCTGTGGCGTAATAGTCCGGCACCACAACACGCGGCAGCAAATAGTGCGGCGGTTTTACGCCGGATGATTTCTTGGTACTGCTCCGCTTGGGTGTCAGGGTCGCCAGCGTGCACGAGTTGCATGACCTCACCTGCGGCGATGGTATTGGTGGTTTCCGCCATGTGGGCC
>ERZ887851.3091-NODE-3091-length-12398-cov-8.945151_pt1 | contig 12398 bp, 14 predicted proteins | sample MGYA00521100_ERZ887851 | MGnify/ENA primary metagenome ERZ887851 (study PRJEB32303, sample SAMEA104408602) | aquatic metagenome | biome: Brackish water; feature: Pelagic; material: water | place: Baltic Sea | collected 2014-06-06T16:11:00 | depth 11,444 m ...
TAGCTCTAGTGATATAAAATAACAAACATTAAAAATTTCTAGCTAAAGATAGTGTCATGTTTAAATGATATTCGGTAGTTTTTGTTTCTGAACTTTTAAAATTATAAAATATTTTAATATCAGTACGACCTCTTCTAAAATACAATTCAGTATTAATTAATAATAAATGATGATTGGGTTCCACTAAAAAAATGGAAGAATCTCCGATTAGATTTCCTTGTAACATGGTATTATGAGCTACATATCTATAACCTGTTCTAATGCCAAAAAACAATTCATTATTTAGAACTCCTAATTGACTATAGGCTACAGTTTGTGTTATAGGATTTCTTTTCCCAAAATAAAAAACGAAATCATTTTGAAGGTAGACATCTTTTATTCCAATTGCAGCACTGGGACTAATTGCAAAATATACGCTAAAGGGGTCAGCGTTCAATTTCCATTCTTTTATGTAATTGAAATAACAATTGTTAGTAAAATTATTATTAATCTGTCCAACCCAAGAAGCTATTCTTGAGTCTGTTGCGGCCGTGCTATGAAATAAATTTTGAAGCCATTCACCACCAGATATTTCTCCTGTAACTCCAAAAGCATAAACAAAATCAAAAATCCAATCATCTCCTGTTACGGTATGTTGGAAATTGAAGCCTAGATAACTTGCATAGGGTCTATCTAATTTAGATATATCAGTTTCTTCTAAATCTGTAGGTGTGTAAATTTCTTGACCTAAGAAGAAGCTGTTTTGTCTTTTATGCTTTTTCTTGTTGAGCAATCTTCTGTAAACAATAAAATTTCCTGTTGTATAATACCGATCAGTAAATTGAAGAAAATCATTATCGTGACGTAGTTCGATTTGATTCTTAACTATTCTTTCAGGTTCATCATTTAATTCAATACTTTGACCTATCGAAAAAGAATAAAAAAAAGAGAATATAATAAGTAAATAAAATGTATTCAACGTGTATATTAGGATTTAAACTTTAGTGGTTAGGCTCTTGAAAAACACAAAACTAAAACCAATAAAAAGCATTAAATGAAAAGGGAATAATCCAAAATCACCACCTTGATTTCCAACAATAAAAGCACTATACATACCAAAAGCAAAATAAATTGCCAGCAAACCTTCAATAATTACATTGGGTGAAATATTTTTTGAAATGTATTTGTTTTTTTTCCAAGCACCTTTCATTGTTTGAATATTAAATTTTGGGGTTCTAATAAACTCACTTTTTTTACCAAAGTGCCCTTCCAAAACAGCTATAGAATTATGTAATGAGAATCCCATTGCGACCGTGAAAAACATAAAAAACAATCCAATATATTTTATAAATTGTTTAAAGCCCCCTCCGTAAATACTTTTAAAACAATACCAATAGCAGCTAAAGAAAATAAGTGTGCTTATTACAAAAAAGCTCATTGCAAAAAAATAATATTTTAAATGTTCATATTCATTTTTAATATAAAGCATAGGAATGCTTAATATTCCAACAATTAAAATATTTAAAAACATGGTGCTATTAAGCAAATGAAGCAAACCATGTATTTTAGTTTTATAAGATAGTTTATTGTCTTTTAATACCTTCCAAATTAATTTTTGAAAATTTTCCGCTCCTCCCTTGTTCCATCTAAATTGTTGTGTCCTTGCTGCGCTAATTACTAATGGAAGTTCCGCCGGAGTTTCAACATCAACTAAATATTTAAACTTCCAATTTTTTAGTTGTGCTCTATAACTTAAATCCAAATCTTCTGTTAAGGTGTCTCCTTCCCAATTACCTGCATCGAGGATGCATTTTTTTCTCCAAATACCTGCTGTTCCATTAAAATTAATAAAATGTCCCTTGCTATTTCTGCCAACTTGTTCTAGGGTAAAATGTGCATCTAAAGCAAAAGCTTGAACCTTGGTTAATATGGAGAAATTTCTATTTAAATGTCCCCAACGAGTTTGAACAACTCCAATTTCTGAGTTTTTAAAAAAAGGAACGGTTTGTTGTAACCAATTTTTTTGAGGAAGAAAATCAGCATCAAAAATTGCAATGAATTCTCCCTTGGCAATTTTTAAACCTTCTTTTAAAGCACCTGCTTTATAATTTTTCCTGTCTGATCTAGTGATATGTTGAATGTCTAAGCCAGTTTTTTGAAGCATTTGTATTTGAATTGCAGTAGTTTCAAAAGATTCATCGGTAGAATCATCTAACACCTGTATCTCTAATTTATCTTTTGGATATTCTAATTTGGAAATGTTAGTTAGCAACCTTTCCATTACATATAATTCATTATAAACAGGGAGCTGTATGGTTACAAAAGGGATTTCTTCTTGTTTAGAAAAGTCGAATTTTTCGCTTTTTAAATTTTGCTTTTTTGCTTTTAAAAAATTAAATAACAAATTAAGTTGAGCCAAAGCGTACAAGAAAATTAGTAGCAAAGCAATAGTATAAAGAACAATAATAATGGTTTCTAAAATCATTTTTTAAAAGAATACTTAACTATCCAGTGTAAAATTTTAATACCCGCAAATATAGCACCTTTCATGGTTCCTGAAACTTTTGAAACTCCTATTCTATTTCTATATTTTACAGGAATTTCTAAATATGAATAGTTGTTTTTTAAAACTTTTAATTGCATCTCAACAGTCCAACCATAAGTTTTGTCTTCCATTTGTAAGGCCAGTAATTTATGGTATTTAATGGCCCTAAAAGGCCCTAAGTCTTTAAATTTTGAATTAAAGAAAAGAGACATTAAACTTGTTGCTAACCAATTTCCGAAAATTTGTGGGATTGTCATAGCTCCATCTTCTCTTAATTTTGAAACTCTTGACCCTACAACAAAATCGATGTTGTTTTTAATAATGGGACCCACTAGTTTTAAAAGTTCTTCGGGATAATCACTATAATCTCCATCTAAAAAAACAATGATGTCTGGTTTTTCTGAAAGGGTTTTTATATAATCCATACCTTTTAAACAAGCATAGCCATATCCTCTTTTTAGTTCGGTTAGGACTTTAGCTCCTGCTTCTCGTGCATTTTTAGCAGTTTGATCTGAAGAATTATTGTCGACTACAATAATTTCATCAACAATCGACGGAATATCTTGAATGATTTTAACTATAGCGTTTTCCTCATTGTAAGCTGGAATGATGACCTTGATTGTTTTATTCAATTTTTTTATATAGAAATTTTGAGTTCTTTTTGTTGCGCTGGAACGATATGCTTATCAAAATACCAGGAGGACCATTTTTCAAGAGATAAAAATAATCCAACACCTAAAAATAAAATTATAATGATTAATAAAATAAAATTTTTTCGTTTGCTTTTTGTGTCAATTGCGCATTGATTTTGTTTTTTTCTGAAAGAAAAAATACCATAAACGCCTATACATAGTGCTATTCCTTTTAAAATCCAAGCTCCAATTCCAGAGCTTCCATCTTCTTTATAAAAAAAATCAGCAAATGATATAGCATAAACACCACCCATTAGACCAAACATGAATAAAACAGCAGGAGCAACACAACATAAAATTCCTGCAATCGCTGCGCTAATTGAGTATTTTAAGCTCCATTTAATTAGATTTGGTTTTTTTTCAAGAGTCATAGTTTTTTATTTTAAATTATCCAAAGTTACTTAATATGTTTTAAAGAAAACAATTCTAACCCTTCACTTTATCTCCTATATTATTTCTTTCATTTATTCTGTTGGTTATAAATGTAATAACTTAACAACTATTTTTGAAAATAAAAACACACCAAGTAATTGGCTTTCAAGTACCAGATTCTGTACCTCAAGAATTTTTGTTTAGCTTACTTCAACAAACAAAGTTGAATACTATTGAAAATGAAATGAAATTGTCAATCGCAAAATCAAAACAGTTTTTAGATTTTGTTCAAACAAAATATAATGGAAAATCTGAAAATTTATTTGAAGATAACCTTTCATTAGGCTTAGGTATAAATTTACCTTTCTTTGGAACTGCTCGACAAGAAAAAAGTGTATATTATTTTGAGAAATTGACTAAGGAAAATGAGTTGAAGGATGAAATTAAATTACACAAATTAAAAATAATCCTTGCAAAAAATGACTATGATACTGCGGTTTTAAATTTTGAAACTTTAAATAATCAAAATAAAGAAAGTAGTGTTTCATTAGTTTATGAAACTTACAAAAAAATGGAAGGAGTTTCACCTTTGCTCCTATTAAAATTAAAGGTGAAGCAAAACAAAAAGGATATAGAAATCTTACATTTTGAGCAAGAGCTTTATATTTCATTTATAGAATATTTGTCTCTAAATGAAATATTGTTTCAGAAACCTTACCTTAATTATCTTTCTGATACTTTAGAGTTGTTAACTGATTAGCAATTATTTATCCGAATACAAAAAAACACATCGTAATTTATTCTCAATATTTATTTTAGAATTCGGATACATGGCTTATTTTTTCTTAATTTTATCAACTCTAAACATACCCAAATAAAATTTAATTTTTGATAAAATATTATTCAATAATGGTGTTTATTTTTATTGCTTTAAGTGGATATGCACAAGAAGTGATAAAACCCTTAATAGTAACACCTAAAAAAGGGGAATTATTTTTAACATGGGGGTATAACTGGTCTTGGTATTCAAATTCAGATATTAAATTCGAAGGTGAAAATTATAATTTTGAATTAAAAAATGTAAAAGCAGCAGATAGGCAAACACTTTTTACTTTTCAAAATTATTTTCATCCTGCACATATAACCACTCCGCAATATAATTTAAGGCTTGGATATTATTTTAGTGATCATTACAGTATTTCTTTAGGTCTTGATCACATGAAATATATTGCTAGGCCCGACCAGCCGTTACAGGTATTTGGAGAGATTCAAAATTCAGGGACCATCTATGATGGAGTTTATAATAATGAAACGATTTTATTAGAAGAAGGTTTTTTGGAGTTTGAGCACACCGATGGTTTAAATTATATAAATGCTGAAGTAAGACGATTTGATGACTTGCATACACTTCATAAAAACATAAAAATAAACCTATTAATGGGAGCTGGCCTTGGATTTATTTACCCAAAAACTAATGCAGTATTGTTAAATAATGAGCGTTACGATCAATTTAATTTTGCTGGATATGGTTTACATGCTTTGGTTGGTGTAGGATTTATATTTTTTAAGCATTTAAGTATACAAACCGAGTTTAAAGGAGGTTATATTAATATGCCTAATATTAGAACAACTTCTAATAAAGCAGATAGTGCCAGTCAATCTTTCTTTTTTGGCCAATATAACTTTAGTGTAGGTGGATCGTTTAATTTTTGTGAGAACAAACAAAAAAAAAAGAAACAATAAATTATTGTTAAGAAGATACATTCATAATTTTTAAATCGTATTTTTATAAGTATAATGTGATTTTTATATGAACTTCAGAATAGTTATTTGCATTTTATTTTTTAGTATATCTTTTTTAACTAGTTGCACTCAAAAAGAAGGGAAAATAAACGGAGTAAGTTTTGTTGCTTCAAGAGATACATTGGTTCAAAACCATATCAATCCCATCCTTAGTTTAAATTCCAATTATGCAGCTATTATGCCTTTTGGGTTTATAAAGAATCTAGAACATCCCGAAATCATTTATAATACCAACAGACAATGGTTTGGAGAGACTAATTCTGGTGCAAAACAATACATTAATAAGCTTAAAGAAAACAATGTAAAAATTATGCTAAAACCACAGATATGGATTTGGCGTGGAGAATTTACGGGTAATTTAAAAATGAATTCGGAAGAGGATTGGAAGTCATTAGAAGATTCGTATCGGGTATTTATTTTAGGTTTTGCAAAATTGGCAATGGAGACCCAAGTTGACTTATTTTGCTTAGGAACCGAGTTAGAACAATTTATTATTCACCGTCCAGAATTTTGGACTCAATTAATTTCAGAAGTAAAAGATATTTATAAAGGAAAACTAACCTACGCTGCTAATTGGGATGAATACAAAAGAGTACCATTTTGGATTCAATTGGATTATATTGGAGTAGATGGTTATTTTCCAGTTTCAGAATCGAAAACTCCATCGATTAATGAAATAAAAGCTGGATGGAGCCAATGGAAAAATGAAATGAAAACACTTTCAGATTCTGTAAATAAGAAAATATTATTTACAGAATTTGGTTATCGAAGTGTTGATTTTTCAGGTAAAGAACCATGGAATAGTAATCAAACATTAAAGGATGTTAATTTAAAAGCACAGTCTAATTTATTTAATGTAATTTTTGAAGAATTATGGAATGAAGAATGGTTCGCTGGCGGATATTTATGGAAATGGTTTATCGATCATGAAAGAGTAGGAGGGTTTGATAATCATATGTTTACTCCCCAAAATAAACCTGCAGAAAGTATTATAAGAGCAAATTATTTGATAAATAATTAAGAAGCAATATGTTTTTTGTAATAGTTATAAATATCTTCTGCGGATGCTCCCATCCAACGTTTTAAATAGATGGTTAAAAAATGATATTGTAGGGCCCAGATACCTTTTCGTTCATATAGTCTGGCTGAAGTAACAATTGATTTTTGAATTACTTTAAACAGATTTCTTTTATAAAGTTCATTAATCAAGAGATTATCTTCATATATCATATAATGTTCATTAAAACCTCCAATTTCTTTAAATAATTCCTTGGTGATATATTGACTTTGATCACCTCCGCGACACGCTCTCCATTGAAATTTTGTGAGCCAAGAAGCTAATCTTAACCACCAATGATGATGATTAAATTTCATTTTAAAACAACCAGCTAGATTCCCTTTTTTAACCTCGTTAATAATTAATTGGTCAAAACCATTGGGAGGGAAACTGTCGGCATGAAGAAAATATAAAATAGTTCCAGTAGCTTTTTGTTTACCCAAATTCATTTGGGTTGCCCTACCTCTTTCTGAAGACATTAAAATTACTTTATCATTCAATAAATTAAAATCTGAAACCAATTTAAATGATTCATCTTTACTTCCTCCGTCAACAACAATTATTTCAGAAATATTAGTGCTAGAAGAATTTTTAATTAAATATTGCAATAGTGAAACGATGGTTTTCGATTCATTTAATATTGGAATAATAATGGATATTTTATTCATTTAAATTCCAATCATAATTTTTATAAGATTTTTTAGCATTTTGTGAAATAGAAATTTCAGCATATTTATTTAAAAAATCTATTATTGAACCTTCATTTTTAAAATCTTTGTAGAACCACTTAAATATTTTAGATATTTCAATACTATTTTCAGTTAAATTATTTCGTATTGGATCTGCTAAAAACTCTTTAGTCGCAGCATCTAATTTACTATCTAAATTAGATGCTTTAAAAGCTGTATTCTGTAATTTTGGGCAGGATACAGAGGCACATACAATACCGAAATGAATTCTAGGATCATTCATTTTTCGAAGAATTTCATGTTCAATGTCATTTAAAGAAAACGTTTTATCTCCTAGGTTTATAAATTCAATGCCCCAAGGGTTTCTAATATCTTTAATACTTGAAATTGGGTAGTTTTCTATAATTAGTTGAATTGTAAATGCATTATATGCATTGATCCAGTAGGCCTTTTTTTCATCATTAGACCAAGTTTCCGAAGGATAGTTATTAGAAAGCGAGTTTAAGTAGGATGTTAATTTTAATTCCTCTTTTTTAAACGCTTTGTAATTTACATTTCCTTTTTCTGAAACATGTTTTTGAAGAAGAATATTCCAATCGGAATGATTAAAATTTTCTACTATTACAATTTCAGAAATTGGTCGATTCAACTCCGTTTTATGAATATCAATTGAATTGAAAATCAATGCCATTGATAGAATTAAAATACTAAAACCCATACCTATTACTTATTTTATTTTTGATTGTTAAGTCGGAAAAATATAATCAAGTTTCACAATAATTAATTAACAGCAGCCACCACCATCGTAATGAAAAGTAGATTCTGAGATGTGGATATCATTTCTTCCCAAACCTTCTAATTGTCCTGCTGTTTTATCACAAATTGCAATGGGCTGATTTTTTAATAATATATGTCCTTTTTTATCATCAAAATAATCTTTTTCTCCATAATAAATAGCAGCTTTACCAGTAAAAATACATGGGCCATCAGGTAAAACAGGGTCTTTAATCGCTGCAATTTCAATGCTTTCAATATAAATTAATTCTTTTGTAGGATAACTTTTAGGATCTAAAATACGATATGGTTTGCGAGCTCTAATTTCAATAGTGCCAAATCCAGCATCGGTCAATGCTTTTACATATTCCTTAATTGGTAAACTACCGCTTAAGCATAATGCACGCAATCTGTCATCATTTCTTAACTCATCGTTCATAGGTTGTTCGCATGTGGGATCGCTCATTACTAACCTGCCATGTGGCTTTAAAACTCGATACATTTCTTCAATAGCACGTTTTAAATCTTCCGCTTTAAAAATATTGAATAAACAGTTTTGAGCAGCAACATCGATAGTGTTGTCGCTTACCGGAAGATTTAACGCATCGCCCTTTTTTAAGTCTATAAATTCATTTTTAAACCAAGGGTTTAATTCTTCTGCTTCTTTAAAATTGTTTTTTGATGCTTCTAGCATTTCATCCACTACATCAACTCCAATAACTCCTCCTTTTTGTCGAGAAAAGTAGGAGAACTGAAGTAATTCCATACCACCACCTACACCAACATATAGTGTTTTGGGATTATTTGTTAGATCGCGAGCATTTACAGTACTCCCGCAACCGTAATTCATTTCTTGCATTATTTTTGGGATTTTTAATCCTGGTAATTCCCAAATAGGATTGGTTGTACAACACAAACCAATATCGGGAGTTAATGCTGCATCTTTGTATATGTCATACGTCGTTTGTAAGTAACTCATATTTATTCTCCGCTAATGCGGATATTTTTTTAATTAATAATTTATGGATAGTTTTATTATAAAATATTTTTATAACTCTTTGATTAATTCTTTAAATAACAAGATCATATCAGGTTCTGCTTTTCCAGCAATTTCAATAATTTCTTGAATATTTACTGCTTGTAAGTTATCTGGATCGCATTCATCGGTAATTACAGAAACCGCAGACACTGGCAGGTTTATATGATTTGCTACAATAATTTCTGGTACGGTGCTCATTCCCACGGCATCTGCTCCAATAATTCCTAAATAACGGTATTCTGCACGTGTTTCTAATTGAGGCCCCATTACACTAGCGTAAACACCTTTTTGAATAGTGATATTATTTCGTTTAGCAATTACTTCTATTTTTTTATTCATAATTGCATCATAGGGTTGGTTTAAATCTACAAAACGATTTCCCATTTCTTCGATTCCTTTAAATGCGAGTGGTGAGCCTCCTTGTAAATTAATATGATCATCAATTAACATAAGTTCCCCTTTGTTATATTCTTTATTGATAGCTCCTGCTGCATTACTTACCAATAGTTTTGTAATACCTAATTCATGCATTACTCTAATTGGGAATGTAACCTCATAGGCTGAATAACCTTCATATAAATGAAATCTACCTTGCATCACAACCACTTTTTTTCCTTCTAAAGTTCCAAAAATTAACTTTCCTTGATGAAATTCAACAGTTGTAGTTGGAAAATTAGGAATTTGCTTATAGTTAGCAGAAGTTTCTATATTTATTTCATCAACAAATTTACCTAAGCCTGTTCCTAACACAATCCCAATTTCAGGAGTATCAAACCCTTTATCTTTTAAATAAGCTACAGCTTCTTGTATGTGTTTTTTCATAGTATTTATCTTAATTAGTTTTTAATCAAAAATTGATTAAAAACTTCAATGTTTTTAATATCGTCATATATGTCAATGTCATTTTTTTCAGATAATAAAACTACTACATTTTCTTTTAAATCTTCGATGGTATCGTTGAAGACAGTATCCGTTCCCCAATTTTTATTTTCAAATATATTTTTATTTAATTGCCTCATGCCTAATAAGTAATATCCGCCATCTTTAGCAGGACCTATAACATAAGAACTCGTTTTAAGAGAGATAAATGAATCTTCTATATCTTGTGAATTAAGTTCGTAAATATCACTTCCAACGATGACTATTTTTTGATATCCTTTTTTAAAAAGTAAATCAAATGCATTTTGCATTCGTTCTCCTAAATCCTTTCCGTTTTGTAATTCTTTTTTAAAAATGGATGGATTCCAAGCATCATTTTTCTGAATATTTTCTGAATAAAAAACATATTTATTTGCATTTATCGCGGAGGTTATTCTAACAGTATGATGGATTAATAATTTATAAATCTCCAAGGCTGCAAAATCTCCTATAGTGGCGGCAAGACGTGTTTTTACCTTTCCAAACTCTGGGTTGCGAGTAAAAATTATTAATGCATTTTTTGATTCTATCATATTAATATATAGGGTTTCCATTTAATAACCACCGACTCCATTGTTTAGAATATGTATGAATGTTGTTGGTCTTTTGTCGGGTTGAATCGATCACCTTGTATTCTTTGTTTTTCCATTCACAAATTCCACCATAAAGATTTTTAACATCGCTATATCCTGCTTTTTGAAGCTGTGCAGCGATCATTTCAGACCGTATTCCTAGTGTACAATAAACAACAATAGGTGTTTCCTTATCAGTAATAGAATCAGAAATTGCTTGAATAGAAAAAGTATCAAAACCTACTAAAATTGAAGATTCAATATGACTAACTTGATATTCATTTAATTCTCGACAATCTAAAATAGTTACGTTGTTATTAGATTGATTCCTCCTTAGTTCCGTTGCCGAAATATATGGAATATCATTTATATGATGCTTTTTTAAAACTTCATTTAATGATTCCTGTGCGCTACCAATCTGTACCACCATAAAAAAAACCAGTATGGATATTATTTTTAGTTTCATTTTATGAGATTCCTGCCTCTGCAGGAATAACAGTTCCTTGACAACTACTTCCAGCACCTGCAGTACATCCATAGCAATGTTGTGAAATTATTATAGTTCTATTGTTTAATACTTCTTCATTGTATTCTGAAATGTGTTTTACGGAACTTGCTACTTTAAGTTTTAACATCTGATTAAAATCACAATCATATAAATAGCCATCCCAACTTACAGAAATTGTATTGGTACACATAACATTTTCAACCGCTGAAGGATTGTAAGCATCGACTAAACTATACATGTAATCTTCGTAATTTCCGGAGGCAATTAAATAATCTAAAAACCTTGAAACAGGTAGGTTAGTAATGGTAAATAAATTATTAAATTGTATGCCAAAATCTTCTAGAAGGGCATTTTTAAAATCTCTTTCCATACTCACTTGATCTCCTGGTAAAAAAGCGCCACTGGGATTGTAAACTAAATCAAGTTTTAGATTACTTTTTGATAATCCATATCCCTGCGCATTAAGATCTTGTAATGCTTTAATAGATTTATCAAAAACACCACTTCCTCTTTGTTTGTCTGTTTTACCTCTTGTCCAATGTGGCATTGAACTTACTACATGGATGTTATGCTTTTTGAAAAACTCAGGTAAATCGTAGTACTTTTTATTCGCTCTAATGATTGTTAAGTTACTTCGAACTATAAAGTCTTTTATTCCTGCTTTTGAGGCTTCATTTACAAACCATCTAAAATTTGGATTCATTTCCGGAGCACCACCCGTAAGATCTAATGTAGTAGCATTTGTGTTTTTTATCACCTCTAAACATTGTAACATTGTTTCTTTAATCATAATTTCTTTACGATCAGGACCTGCGTCTACATGACAATGTTCACAAACTTGGTTACACATATAACCTAAATTAATTTGGAGTATTTCCAGTTTTTTTGGACGCAATGGAAATTGACCAGTTTCTCCGATTTTTTTTGCAAAAGTAGGAAGTTCTTGATCACTAAAAATCCCATTAGATAAGATTTCTAACTGCCTCTGAGCATTTGCTAATTCTTTATTTTGTTTTTTAAGAGATTTTGTGTGCATTAGGATTAAAAGCTTGCTTTAAGCAATATTTTTTAGAAAATCAGTGAATGGTTTAAGTCGTAAACTAGGTTTACTTCTTACATGCTTAATTTATCATATTTATTCATCATTTGAACACCATGTACTAGGGTGGCACCACTTTCAATAGCAGCTCCTACATGAACGGCTTCCATCATCTCTTCTTTTGTGATTCCTTTTTGCAAACCATCTTTGGTGTATGCATCTATGCAATAAGGGCATTTAACTACATGAGACACGGCTAAAGCAATCAATGATTTTTCTCGTGCTGTAAGTGCTCCTTCTTCAAAAACTTTTCCGTAATAATCGAAAAATTTTGCTCCTAATTCTTCACTCCATTCAGTTATATTTCCAAATTTTCGTAGATCTTTTGGATCGTAATAAGTGTTCTCTGCC
>ERZ887851.3122-NODE-3122-length-12302-cov-20.391035_pt1 | contig 12302 bp, 13 predicted proteins | sample MGYA00521100_ERZ887851 | MGnify/ENA primary metagenome ERZ887851 (study PRJEB32303, sample SAMEA104408602) | aquatic metagenome | biome: Brackish water; feature: Pelagic; material: water | place: Baltic Sea | collected 2014-06-06T16:11:00 | depth 11,444 m ...
CAAGCCTGCTGAATGAGGGTAAGTGGATTCATTGGTCTGGTCGCCCCTAGGTTTTGAGCTAAGAGTGGCCTGAAACGCCAACGATTTCCACCCAGCCGACCCGCTGACCCGCTGACAAAAGGGATCTGACGATAGGTCTGAAGCAGTCTCCGCTTGGGTTCAGTGAGCTTCGGGTCATAAAACAAAACGGACTATAACAACAGGGTGACCGTTAAGGGGTGAAATTGTTAGTGTTGTGATACGTTAAAGTATGAAGCGACGTAAAAGCCCCGGTTTATTGGTGCCTGGATCGTTGTGAGCGACAGATAATAATAATCAACTGATCCGGTGTGGCTCGACGCACTGGACGTTACGGGAGACATTCCTATGTCCAACAATGAATCGACAACAAAACTTGGTCCATCAAGTGTACTGGCCCTGGCGGTTGCTTCAATAGTTTCTCCTGCTATGGCTCAAGACCTTGTACTTGAAGAGGTTGTGGTCACAGCCACCAAACGCGAGTCCACGATTCAGGATATCTCAGGCACCGTTAATGTATTGACTGGGGCTTCAATTGATCGACTCAAAGCCTTTGAATTTAAGGATCTTGAACTGCAAACAGCTGGGCTGACGCTCAGTGTCCCCAATGCTCGCAATAACAGCATTTCTCTACGTGGCATTAGCACTGACCCAGAGTCCGGCGCCAGTAGTGTGGTGTCGGTGTTTTGGAATGACCAGGTCGTTAGAAGCGATATCGCTTTCGGTCGGTTATACGACATGGAACGAGTCGAAATACTGCGTGGCCCCCAGGGCACCCTGCAGGGTCGTACTTCTCCTGGTGGCTCAATCAACCTGGTAACCCGCGACGCCAGCCTCACAGAGGCTAGTGGCAGTATTCAGGCCTCCGTCGCCGATAATGATGGGATCAACGCTCAGTTTGCTTATGGCGCCCCACTGGTTGATGGCGTCTTCGCCGCTCGAGTGGCAGGAGTCTATGATACAAACAACTCCAATGACGTCACGAACACGACAACCGGCTTTGACGACCCTGAAGACGAGGTCTCTTCCTTGCGTTTGAGTGCTACATGGCAGATGACGGAAAACCTAAAATCAAATTTTGTTTACCAATACTACGATCGCGATACCCGGCGACCTTCTGCGCTTCGAGGCACTGATGCTCTAGGCATTAGACCGACTGTTAGCGCTAGCGACAGAGTCGGCTTCGCTAACTCCAATGAAGGTGCGACGCTAGACTATGATCTCTATAACCTGCGTTTTGACTGGCAACTGGGCAATTTGGACCTTATGTCAGTGACCGGTTACAACGAGAGCACTAAAAATTCATTTCAGGAAAATGATCGGGCAAACTACATCACCCTCGATGGCGACCCTTCAAGCATTGATGAAGCCACTACGAATCAGAACTCCATCACCAAGGCAGAAACGCTAAGCCAAGAGCTGCGACTGTCTTCATCGGGAAATGATGTATGGGACTGGATGATTGGTGTTTTTTATCTTGATCAAGATACCGAGACCAGTTTCACCTCAAACTCAGTTGTGGCACCGCCCCTGAACATTAGCTTTTCTAGTGTAGGGGCTATCCCCGTGACTCGCGATGAGCTGGCCTTTTTCACGTTCAATGAATTTCACCTGAGCGATCGCACCACACTAGAGGCGGGTCTTCGCTGGACAGAATATGATTCTTACCGCGCCGCTGACGTGTTTTTTGGGGCAACAAATTATTTACCGGCAGCCTTAGTCCCTATTGCTGACATCGTTGAGGGTGGTATTGCCGCAGCGTTTCCCATTGAAGGCATTAGCGACCAATATAAAAACACCAAGGAGGATGCGATAACAGGCTCGCTAACCTTACGCCATAACTGGACAGAAAATACCACTGTCTACGCTGCCTATAACCGCGGTTATCGGCCAAGCGGTATTTCAATTAATCCAACGCCGGCTGTTGCATTGTTACCCAACGGCGAGGCAGACGTACTGCATGACGAAGAGTCAAGTAATGCTCTTGAAGTAGGCTTTAAGGGCCGTTACCTCGACGGTCGAGCCGCATTAAATGGCGCCCTTTATTACCAAATGTTTGACGGATATTTTGGGTTTGTCCGTGGTGTTCAGGTTTTGGACGATGCCGGTAATCCAAATGCCATTTCAGGTGGTCTGATTTATAACGGTGATGCCAACATTTGGGGCATAGAACTCGAGGGCCAAATTCTTCTAGGCGACCGGTGGAGTGCCGGTGGTGCGCTGGCTTATGCCAAGGGGGAGTGGGATAGCGGCGCACAAGCGCCCTGCAACGATAGAGCACCCGGTGAAGTGCTAGGGTTCTGTGATATTGGGGGTGAATCTTTAGGCGGCGAGCCGGAGCTATCGGTATCGTTACAGTCTGAGTATTTTATCCCAGCGGGCTCTAATGAGTGGTATCTGCGTGGGCTCTACAAGTACACCGATGAGCGAGACAATACCGACGCCTCTGCAGGGCTAGGCATAACGCGGGGCAGCTTCGATGATTATCACATGGTCAACGTGTATGGCGGCCTAAGGCATAGTGGCAGGCAATGGGATATTGGCTTATGGGTTAAAAACCTCCTCGATTCTGATGAGGTGATCTATGAACAAGGGCCCGATGCCTACGACATCACCGCAACGGGCGGCTCTTATACCCAAACCAACATTCTGGCAGAACGGGTGCTTGGCCTAACGGTTAGCTATAATTTTTGAACGGTTAGCGGCGGGTATCAACTAAGGCCGCTGCCGCCCTAGTTGGCGGACCACTACCAACAGTCCGTCATCAAGCGTTTAGAGTCCGCAACCAATGTTACTCCTCGTAGAGCTTGGTTTAGCCTATCTGAAGCCAATGTTTTTTCCGAGCTGGCTTTTCATGATGAAGAACTGGGGCCTCGTACTTCGCTAGGTGATGACGACTTTGAGCGTGTTTGGCCGCTAGTTGAGCAAACCAAAAAAGTCGGACGCTTGAACTGAGCCCAGACCTCTAGTTTATGATCCGCTCCAGACTACAGCGTGATGTTGCCTGCTCGGTCAGCTCAATCCGATGTGCTTCATCGCATCGCTTTTCTTTTTGGCAAAGAAACCTTTCTTTGTGTGAGTACCTTTGTCGCTTTGCAGGCCGCTCAACTGCAGGCGGGACTTATCGATGTCCTTGGTTGCGAGCTGGAGCATCGGGTCCATCTTCGTTTTCTTTATTTGCTCGATTTTATCCATCCAGCCCGGCAAACCGATGTCGGCAATAAGGAAGTTCGCAAATGACTACGAGCTTTACTGGCTCGATGCTCAGCTTCGTAAAATTATGGCTGAAGACCCAACATCGACAGCAAATGGCCCACCCCACTGAAAAACCTGGCTCTCCCCAGAGACAGACAGGGTCTTTGATCAAATCGCGTTTTTGAAACGTGAAAGCGCGAAGAATGATGGCCTACGCAGGATCTGAGAGCCACACGGGCCGTTCCAAGACAGACACCAGCTGAACGGATGCGGCGCACCCAGACAGGGTATTCCGATACAGAAGCCGCCGAATATTAGGTGTGCGCAAATAATGTTGGGAGTAACATTAACGGATAGGAAGCTACAGGAACGCTATGGCTACCTTGCAGCCAAGCGTTCCGTCTAACCCACAACGTGCGCTAACCGAGTCATTGAACCGATCTAACTCGCAATGCCTGCGCGCCTCAATCCTTGGGCGTCAGCCACCGTGCTGTTACCCAGATCATCAAAGGGGCAAAAAACTTAACCACATCATCATTGCCCAGGCTTGGCGCACCAAACCGATCGATGCCTCTCATTTCTGGGAGTATGAACAGAGCCCAGAAAACGGCAGCCACAAGGCTGATCTTCCAGACCCAGTGCATTGAGTTTGTCATTAGCTTTGCCATGAGCCTTGTTCCTAAATTATTGGGTTAGTGTGCAGTAGTGAGGCGAGCCAGCGTCGTGCAATTGCCGACAGTATGCCGGCCCCAGAGAAGCCCCCTAATTCGGTGATTTACATGCCTCAGCTGCACCTCAGTGATAGCCTCCTCGCGGAAGCCATTGTGGAGCTCTTTAAGTCGCGCAGGGACTGGGAGGGGGAGTCGAGCAGCACTGGAGGCTCATACTCGGGGAGGCAGGTCAGGTTGAGTTGAGTTGAGGGGACAATCTATGTTCCCCGCTGAAAACTGAAGTTGACGCTTTTCGCTAAAAATTTAATCGTTGCGCCGCGTGCATTGGTGGATTTCGGGACTGATAAAAAAGTAGTCATAGTTGTTGTAGCTGTTGGTATTAATTATTAATCTTTGTTTAAGCGTATAGAGATATGGGGCTAACGTGATGGAATACATTCGAAGGAGCGCATTATGACAACCACCTTAAGAAAACTTCTACTGAGCCTAGGATTTTTGGCATCCTCTGTCGTATGGGCAGCGCATCATGAAGGGACTCAGAGTGACGGCTTCAATCCGAAGGAAATCACCTATCTTGTTACGATGAGCGTTAACAACAAAAGCGCCGAAGCGATAAATACCTTTTCCGCATTCTATAAAACGCTGGTTGAGGGCAATGAGCCGTCAACGTTGGCGTGGCAGTTCTACAGTGGGGCTGACGGAAAAATTCACTTAATGGAGCGCTACGAAGACTCAATGGCTGCATTACAGCACGTGAAAAACATTTCGCCGGGCGGCATTCAAGAAAAGGAGTTTGGAGACTTCACTGACCATTTTGTTATTGAAAAGATAACGATATACGGCAATCCGTCGAGCGCACTGGTAGATAGTTTAGAAGCCATCGGCTTGCCATTGGAATTTAGGGCCTCCATAAGCGGCTACAGCAGGAAATAGCCCGCTTCAACTCTGAGCAGTGCCCGCCAAGGTGTTGGCACACGGCGACGCCTCCCATTAGTACCAGTTCAATGCCTACCCTTGAGGGACCCTGCTTAGCTCTGTGAGCAACGCGCTGATAACCCTGCTGTGGATGCTCATCGACGCCAAAGTTGGCTCCTGTTTTACTTTGGTGTTAGCTTTTTCAAATAGCGATTTAGTAGAGGCTTGTAGGTTATGGAGATTAAAGGGTCGTGTGAGTGCGCAGAGGTGATTTTCTCAGTCAATGGGCCTTTAAGCCCTACGTTTGCCTGCCACTGCACTCAGTGCCGCAAAACTAGTGGGCATTATTGGGCGGCGACCGAAGTTCCTAGTACTCACCTAAAGCTCATTAAAGACGACGGGCTTAAATGGTATCGGTCCAGTGATCAGGCGCGGAGAGGATTCTGTGTGGGCTGCGGCTCATCGTTGTTTTGGGAGGCGGATGGTGAGGGTACGACAGCAATTGGTGCTGGAACTCTTGATGATTTGCCTAGGGGTACTACGACAGTCGTTAAGCATATTTTTGTGGCCGACAAAGGGACTTACTACGATGTTGCAGATGGGTTACCTCAGTCGGAAAGTTGGTAAGCCCGAAATCCCGCCTTGGCATCGCTGAGAAGCTTTCTCAGGTTGGGGTTATTAGGGATCGGTATTTATTATACCAGTGGTTTGGTCACTGAGTTGGAAAAGGGGCTGGCGGGACGCGACGGGACATTCGCCCGCGAGACTCCGATCCAATCTCTGATCCAATCTCTGATCCAATGGCGCACGACTACATCACCATCAGTATTGGGATAACCGTTCAGGCGCTGCGCCGGTAGCGGTAGCCGAAACGGCAACGTAAGTGCCCAACAGCGCTTCGATGGCCTCATCCATGGCGGCTGCAGACTCGAAATGCTCGCCTGCCATGCCAAAAAGCGCCATGAACATCGGCATACCATCGACTGCCTTGACGAAACTGAACTCGGACTCGGCTTGATACAGGGCGGTCCAGTAATGGCGCACCCGCGACCAGAAGGCGCTCGTGTCCCGCCAATAGTCGTCACCGGCGCTAAAGTCATAATCGAGCACGCGATCGTATCGCGATACACCGGCTTCCCGCGCCAAATAAGGTTGTGAGGCGGATGGCCGGTTGTTCTCGTCTAATACCAACTTCAGAGCATCTTCTTCCTGCGTCCAGCCGGCGGGCGTGATGGTGATGCGGTGCGAACCGTACAGTGCCTGATAGTCATCGCGGACACTAAATTCCCGCCTCGGCAGCGGCCTGCGCCGATCGTCTGATTGCCAGTACGACACGCCCGGCGCGTGGGTCCAACGCCCTACCGCTTCGTATCGAGGCGAATCGTCTACCTGATAGACCGTTTGGGTCCAGGCGCCTGCACGGCTGTCGTCGTCGAGTGCTCGACGCGAAAAAGCGCCACGGCCCTGAAACGCATGCACCGCTGAGTCCTCGTATTGCCAATCTTGGCGCCAGTGCTTGACCACCATGGCGTCCGATTCAAACCCGTCGGCATCCAAGAAATGCATCACAATAATGTGCTGCAGGCTAACAAATTCAGGCTCATTCGCCACAACGTAAACGCGCTCAGTGCCCCAGCTCTGATACGGCGCTTTGGGCTGATAGCCCTCGGTGAAACCCACGGTCTCGATAAAATCAAAGCTGGTCCGATAATCTCCCGCCATCGCCAAAATCGCGCGCCGATCGCGCTCTTTGTCATCGAGGTTGGGAGCCTGCAGGCCGGTAAACGCCTCCGAGGTGGCCCTATCCAGCTGTACCTCAGGGCCAGAGGTCGTGCCGCCACGAGGCTTCATGCTGCTCGAATCAGCGAACATCCAGGAGAAGGTGTACTGCCGCGGCGGCATCTCCTCACCCAGCGGCGCACGGTCACTGCCTTGCGCAGGGGCCGCCACCAGCGTGACGCTGATGACACAGTAAGCAAGCAGGCTTTGCATAGAGCATTTTTTCATCGCGGTCCGTCGTCCACCGGGCTGTTGTCTGATCTGCGCTAACCCTAATGCATGTGATACGTCAAAAAAATGAGGTCGTATCGCTAGCTTGACCCTGTTTTCGAGGATTAGTGGGCGATCGTTTTGGGGTTCTCAATGTATCGCGCCATAACCAGCCGGGCGGCGGTGGTCACTTGTTGGGGTATTTCATGAAGCGTCAGCAGATGATTACAGGCGCGCATCGCCTCACGTCGCAGACCCATGCTCTGCATAACCAGAGAGAGCGTATGCGCGGTCCACGTCACAACTTCAGACGCGAGGCCGACATCACTCCGTTGCTGCAGGCATATGTGCAGTACCGAGGTAGTGTCCGCCAACACGCTGATCGCGTCCGCCGTCACCTCGTGCTCACGAAAAAACAGCTTGCCGGCGATAAACGCTTTGACCAACTGGGGCTCCGCGTTCTCGAGCTGATATCCCTCAATGAGCTCAATACCTGACTCCAGACAGCCCAGCCACACTCTGGCATTGAAAAAACCGCAGCCACACATCGCCTGCCAGTGCTTGTCGCAAAAGCAGCCAGCATTATCCGCCACGGCAGTGTCGTTTGGCTCACTCACCAAAAAAATCCACCCGCACCACCGATTAACACTACGACTGGCACCGCGGTAGCAGTTGAAGCCACCAATAAATAACCAATCCCCCACCAAAACTGTTCTGTCTCGTGCATCATTTGCCCCCGCAATGGTCTCTGTTAATCGCTCTATAGCGCTGCCGCGTGCTCCGTCATATAAGTCGCAACACCCCAAGATGTATTCACCATTCCAGCGTCGCCTTTGCTCCAACCCGCCGGACAAACCTGCCCATTTGCCTCGAAAAACTGCATCGCGTCGACGATCCTGATGACCTCATCCACGCTCCGCCCTAACGGCTCGTCATTGACTACCTGATGACGCACGACGCCCTGCTGGTCAATAACAAAGGTGGCCCGCATGGCCACTCCAGGGGGGTAATATGAATTGCCGAGCTCAGACAAAATGCCGTAAGCATTCGAAATATCTTTTGTCATATCCGCGACTAACGGAAACGGTACCGCTCCGATTCCACCCTGCTCAACAGGCGTCTTCCGCCACGCGGCATGGGTGTGATGCGAATCAGTGCTCACGGCAATCACTTCGCAACCCAGTGCGTTCAGCCTCTCAGTGCGGTTGGCAAACGCTATGATTTCCGACGGGCAAACAAACGTGAAATCAAGCGGATAAAAAAATACGGCTGCGTATTTGCCCGCGATAAATTTGCTCAGGTCAAAGTCGTCCGTCATCTCCCCATTGGCCAGTACAGCCTGAGATGTAAAAACAGGGGCTTCTCTTCCTACCAACACACTCATCGCTTACTCCTTATCGATCTGTACGTTCATCTGCAGCCTTGCTCGACGAAGTTCTGTGCTTGGCGGAGGCTTTGCTGCTGACACTTTCGATACTCTATTGCGAATGAGAATGATTATCAATAGTAAATCTAATATTTATTTCCCGGATGATCAGATGACCAAACGAGTTCAACTGCCTCAAAAAATCTACGCTGACACATCAGCGTTGACAGCCTCTGACCTGTTGAGCAATGAGGATTACGAGTGCGAACGAGCCGAATTTCCGCGTCTGGCAACACGACGAGGCCGTCGCAGGGCAAACAGTGGTGGTGGAATTCGAGAAGAAGGATCGCTACGGCCGGGTCATCGGTAAGGTGCTTCTAGACGGCGCTGACATGAACCTGCGCCAATTCGAGGTGGGTTACGCGTGGTGGTATGAGTACTACAAGCGTGATCAGTCAGAGGCCGATCAGCGGGCCTACTCAGCGGCCGAGCGGCAAGCTAGGGATAGCAGTATTGGACTTTGGTCAGAACCGACATCGATCAACCCATACGACTGGCGACAGGGTAAACGTGGTTCGGTTTCAGCCACTGAAGGCGAGTCTTTTCAGTGCGGCGAAAAGCAATACTGCAAGGAAATGTCCCGCTGCGCCGAGGCGAAGTTCCACCTATCCAGCTGCGGTCTAACGAAGCTTGATGGCGACGGTGACGGAACACCCTGTGAATCGCTGTGTCGATAGGGAGGAGTCCAAGATGACAAAGACAACTACGATTCAAACTGTAGACCTGTGGGCTGCGATAGACGCGCTAGATGCTCTCCCAGAGACCAACGATACAGATTGGTATAAGGGACTCGTTGAGGCTGCTGAGGCAGCTACGCAGGCTGAGCTTATTGCCAAAGGCCGCATCGAAAGGTATTGATAAGTCGGGTGCGGCTCAGGCTATACTATGACTGCATTTAAAGACGTTAGGAGAGTTAAATGAAAAGGTTTTTTGCACTGGCAACTGCGTTGCTGTTTTGCAGTGTTGCGTCCGCAGATGGTCCTAAGTCTGTGTACCTTGTGAATTTCAAATGTGATGCCGCGGCATACAAGAATTTTGCTTCTATGACATTGGAGCAACTCAACGCTCAATTCCCTGAGGGTTCCACTAAACTCGCGAGATATCACGACCTCACGTCTGGTAGGGGCATCATCTTAATCGAGACTGACGACCCTACGCTCGCCATTAGGCACGTAAATCCTTGGAATGAAATGTGTGAGGCGACGATAAACCCAGTGGTCGATGACAAGACAGCTTTGGAAATACTTCCTAAACCCTGACGCCCATTAGAGGTCAGGAGCTGACGACCGTCTCACCACAATCGATCGCAGCGATCAGGCAGGCGTTAATAGAGACCGAATCCACACAGAGGGGCAACGATGATGAAGACGCTTTCACCCATTGGCGAGGCCATCCGGCATTACAAACTGAATGCGAGCGGCGGTTACGAAGAGTGGTCAAAGGTTGCGCGCGCACCTGACTACCGGATGCATGTGCCGTCCATGGGTTTTGATGTGACGGGTCATGACGAGGTGAGAGACGTAATCTTTGGGTGGCTAACTGATATTGGTGCGGCACAAGAGCTCGTGGATATCGTCGAGTTTGGCACCTCCGTGACCTGCTATCTGCAGATCAAGGACAAAGAAGGCGCGGTGCTAGAAATTGTCGAGGTGTTCCAGATCGACGAAGAAGGGAGAGTGGCTGAGATCTGGGCGCTGTAGAAATCATGCTTGGCTCTGTTGAAGCCACCAGCAAAAGCTCGAATACCTGGCTACCTTGCAGCCAATCCTGCTCTGCCCCACGGTGCGCTAACGTAACCAAAAGCTGTTCTTTGCCAGCGGATGAGGCCCCTCGCAGCTGCCGAATTGCCAACAGCTCGCCCCCCCCGGGGGGGGTCGGCAAAGGCCTTAGGATCTGAACGACCAAAAGACGGTGGCTGGCAAAACTACCACTGGAGGCGCCGTGTACTGCACAGCGCAACAGGAGTATGCTGAGCCTTCTGCTATGGTGGATCTGGACGGCTATATGCTCAAAAAAATCACAGTCATTTGGCTTTTAGTCCTGTCACAATTTGGCGCGGCCGCCGACAGCTGCCCATCAGGCCCCGTCCTTGACACGCTGACACTGGAGCAGCAGATCCAGCTAGTCTATGTCGGACTCTTGGAAAGGGGGGCGGATAGTGACGGACTGGCTTATTGGATCAAGGACATAAACTCTGGCTTCACGATCGAAAAGCTCAGAGAGAATGTCGTTAACTCCCAACCGGAATACCTCCAAGATTTAGGCCTTCTGACAAGAGCCAACTTGGTTCCGAGGCTCTACCAGAATTTGTTCAGTAGAACACCGCCGGCAGATGACACGGGCCTGGCGTACTGGGTGTCAGGTGGTGGCACGACCGTGACAATTGATAGGTTAGTGCTCGCACTGATCAACGGCGCAGGGTGCACCGACGCGAACACGCTGCTCAACAAAGCCGAAGTCGCCACTTACTACACGAACAATTACACGACTTATGACAAAGCGGAAGCAGTTACGGCAGTGGCGAACGTTGATTCAACCAATGCATCGGTGGTGGCGGCCAAAGCTTACGTAGATAGTTTGAGTATTGATCCAGAATATAACAAGGGCGCCACTATTAGTGTTACTGGTGACGGCAGTGATTTCTTTAAACGGGAAGTTACTGTTAATGGCGTCAGAATTATGGCGGCTGGTGCAGTTGGTGAACAACTAGCAGTACCAGATGCGTGGCTAGAAAAAGTAGCCCGAGTCTTTGAATTGTTTACCGATCCAAGCGGTGCAGGCATTAACGAAAGTTTCCAAAGGGAGGTGATTAAAAACTTGAGCGGTGATGCTGGAACATGGCACGCGGGCCTTCCAACCATACAAAGAGTGGCACGTGGCGCAGGTGCAGACTACACACCGAACTTCTTAACGGATTCTGGTATTTCATACTGGAACCTCACTAATTTGTTTGACACACACGTACAAAACGACATGGTGTGGTATCTGAACTCAACAGGTGATGGATACGGTGACGGTGATAACGACGCACAAGAAGTTATTGAACACGTATTCCATACACTTCATATGCATGGCTTGGATGCACAGACGTTAAAAATGTATTCCTATTTAGCTTCAGATTGGGCAAGTGGTCCTCTGTATGCGGCTATGGAAGAAGCATACGACGGCGGCTTCTGGGACCCATCAGGCTATGAGGCAAGTCCAGGCGCTTTTAAAACTGACTCAGGTGCATTTGAAGTAGCGGCAAAAGAATATTTGTTTCTACTAAACTTCTCTATGTTTGAATACACGAGTCTGTGGGAGGGCGGAAGCCTGGCCCCCGAATGGAGTGATACGGTGCGGACCCAAGCAGGTATTCTTGCTAACAACCCATTAGGCTACGCACTCCACAACACCTATATTGCTCCAGTCATCAGTAAACCGTCACTGGCCACCATTAGAAGTTTATTCCCAGATGGCGACACACCATAGCGATCTCTTGCTAGATGGTGACACGGCACTAAACGAGACTATCCGTTGAATTATCGGTAGCGGGCGGTGTAGCTCACAGGGGTTTATCTCGCTGCGCCTGATGTTCCCGCCTAAGCCTAGCTACAGCATCCTAAAGACGCACCGGGGTTTATCCTTGCACTACCTGCCGTCTGCCCTACGGTGCGCTAACGGGGCCTAGAATCGTTCGCTGAGGGGGCTGATTAGGGGTGGGTGAAAATGTTCCACGGAATGTTCCACAGGCCGCGTAAATACTAAGTTACTTGCGCCAAACAAGTAAGATTGACCGTTCTAAGTAATGGCACACATTATGCCAATAGATTGGTAGCACGTTACTCAAATAGTTTGGGCGTGGGATTTACATGTCATGTGACATGCTGTGCCAAAAGGGCTCTGGCGCCACGCGGAGAGACTCTCGTCTGGCCCGTTTGAGTGATACATTGAGTGATACATTTTGGGTCAAATCGGAAATTTTCAAACTTTGGATGCCCTGAAAGCTAGTGTTTATGCGGGTTTTTATATTCTGGAAAACAGGCCTCTGCCTCTACCAAGGGCCGCTTGCTCAGGGCGCAATTCTAGCGTCTGAATGGTCGCCTTTC
>ERZ887851.3128-NODE-3128-length-12293-cov-6.942474_pt1 | contig 12293 bp, 11 predicted proteins | sample MGYA00521100_ERZ887851 | MGnify/ENA primary metagenome ERZ887851 (study PRJEB32303, sample SAMEA104408602) | aquatic metagenome | biome: Brackish water; feature: Pelagic; material: water | place: Baltic Sea | collected 2014-06-06T16:11:00 | depth 11,444 m ...
ATAATAGAATAATCGCCTCTAGATTCTTTAAAGCCTATAGCTTCTTTAAAGCCTACATATGATTTTCCTAGAAAAATGTAGTATAATGGTTCTTCCGGATGAAGTAAATGCACTTCATCTTCATTAGGTACTTGATAACAAAGTTCCAAGTCATTGATCAGATACTTAGACAAGTCAACGGTTTTCTTAAAAGAAAAACCCATTGTTACACCAAGTATAACAACTAGTAATAAACTCGTTTTAAATAAGTTACTTTTCATTTTATCAAAATTTCAAGTGTATTTTTACACTTTATTTTGGGAGTGCAAATATACAACTTCTTTAATAAAGAATAAATTTGACATTAAATTGCATAATGTAGAGTAATTAAATTCAAAAAATAGATAAAAAACATCACCTATTTAACTTTTGTTTAGAAATCCAACGAACATACTCATTCTTATTCCTATTATGCTGTGCAAGGTTTTTTGCGAAATTATGATATCCAAAATTTGTTACGTCTGCAACAAAATAATAATAATTATGAGGCTTATAATTCAATACTGCATCTATGGAAGAAATGTCGGGCATTGTAATCGGTCCAGGAGGAATTCCTAAATATTTATAAGTGTTATATGGAGAATCCAACTCTAAATCTCTATATAATACTCGCTTAATTTGTTGATCAAAATCATTGTCCAATAACTTTTTTGAGTATATTACGGTAGGATCTGCTTGTAAAAGCATTCCAACTTTAATTCTATTTATATAAACTCCTGCTACCTTTGGTCTTTCTTCTATTTTTGCCGTTTCTTTTTGAACAATTGCAGCTAGACTAATAACCTGTTCTTTAGTTAAATCAAGATTTTTAGCTTTTTTTGTTCGCTCATTATTCCAAAATTTATCAGATTCCTCAAACATTTTGTTATTAAAATTTTCAGGAGAAATATTCCAGTAAACCTCATAACTATTGGGAATAAAATTACAAAGCACGGTCTCTTTTGTTAAATTATATTTTTTAAGAAATAGTTCATTTTGCATTGCTTTTAAAAATGATAGACTATCTGCCTCTAATTGATTCGCAAGACTTCCAGCTAAATTTTCTATTCGTTCTTGATTATTAAACTTTACAATAACAGGAATATTACCATTTCTAATCGCATTTACAATTTCATTATTATTCATTCCCTTATTAATAATAAAGTGTCCTGCCTTTATATTAGATGGATATCCTTTTTTATTAGCAACTCTATTAAACGATTCCAAATTTTTAATTAAAGGTGATAATTCCTCTAAAACATCAGTAAAGTTTGCACCTGTAGTTATATAAACGTGTGCTTTTTTATTCTCAAATGAAGTATTTGGAACAAAAATATTATGATAAACAAAATAAGCAAAACCAGCCATAATAACCAACCCCAACATTAATGTTGCTACTATTGTTTTTTTTAAATTACTCATTAACTAATTGATATAATAATTCGTTTTTAAATTTTCCGAAAGAGTAAATCCAATCTAATTTTATTCCTACTTTTTTAAATTTAGCGTTTTCAAATAACGAAATGCTTGGTTTATTATCTTCAGTTATGTTAGCATAAACTTGATGTAAGTTTAAATGTGTAAAAACATAATTACATATCATTTTTAATGCCTCAGAAGCATGTCCTTTTTTCAAATCTTGTTTCGATGAAATAATAATGCCTACTCCTACTCTTTTGTGCTTTGGTACAAAATCAAATAAATCAACACAACCAATTGGCTTATCGGAGTCTGAAACACAAATCACCAAACGCAATTGTTTAGCTTCAAATATATCTTTATAAGAATTTTCTAAATATTGTTTTAATATAAATTTTGAATATGGGGCAGTAGTATTGCTAACTTCCCAAACTGACTCATTATTCTCTAACTGATAAAGAAATTCTAAATCCTCCGACTCCAAGGCTCTTAAATATATATTTTTTCCTTTTAAAGTTACCATTTCCATTTTCCTTTAAAAACTTGTTTAGCTGGTCCTTCTAAATAAACATTATAATAAGTATCATTTATTTTATTAAAGTGCACAAATAACTTACCACCTTCAGTATGCAATTCAACATTATTAGCACCAATTCTATTGGTCTTAGATAGTGCAATTGCAACTGCAGTAACTCCTGTACCACAAGAAAGTGTCTCTGCCTCTACCCCACGTTCATAAGTTCTAACGGCAAATAAATTAGTTTCAACTTTTTCTACAAAATTAATATTAGAACCTTCTTTTCCATAGGTATTATTCCTTATAAAAGCTCCCTTTTCTGCTACATTATAATTCTTTAAATCGTCTACCATTTCAACATGATGAGGAGATCCTGTGTTTAAAAAGACCGAATTAGCATTAACCTCCATAGTGTCTACATCATTCATTTTAAGAGATACTATTTCATTATTAATGGATGCTTCATGCAAACCATCAACAGCTTCAAAAACTGTATTTTTATCAATAATATTCAAATATTTTGCAAAATGCACAATACATCTCCCTCCATTTCCACACATAGATCCCAATTTTCCATCAGCATTATAATAAACCATGGTAAAATCAACTTTATGATGACTTTCTAATAACAACAGTCCATCGGCTCCAATTCCAAATCTTCGATCGCATATTTTTGCAATCATTGAATGGTTATCTTTTGGAAACAATCCATTTCTATTATCAATAATTACAAAGTCATTTCCAGTACCTTGATATTTATAAAAGGGTATCGTCATAAGTAGCAAAGATATTAAAAGCTATGCGTTATAGAAATCTTATTGCTTTGTTAAATACGAGTTAAAGTCATTATTTATCAAAATATATTTACAAGTTACTTGTTATTCTTATATATCGGAGGCATTAATTAATAAATTAATAAACATGAAACAAATTTTTAAATTTATCGTAGTAGCCTTATTTGCAAGTACATTCACGCTTATAGGTTCTAAATATTATTTAGAAACAAAAGATATTACGATGGCTTTTAAACAACAAAGCCCTATCACAATACCAATAAGCAATTCAAATTCTTCTACTACTGCTAATAATTTAGACTTTAAGGAAGCAGCAGAAAAAACTGTACACGCAGTTGTACATGTTAAGAACACTAGTATTTCCAAAAATTTAAATAGCAATAAACATTTATTTTTTGGAGATTTAGAACCAAGGGAAAGGATTGGATCTGGCAGTGGCGTAATTATTTCTGCAGATGGATACATTGTCACTAACAATCATGTAATTGAGAACTCTTCTCAATTAGAAGTAACTTTGAACAATAACAAAACATATGTTGCAGAATTAATTGGGACTGATTCCAATACAGATATTGCGCTTATTAAAATTAATACCAATGAAGATCTTGCTTTTATTCCATTTGGAGATTCAGATAACTTAAAAATTGGAGAATGGGTATTAGCCGTCGGCAATCCGTTTAATTTAACATCCACAGTAACCGCTGGCATTATTAGTGCTAAAGCGCGTGATTTAAATGAATTCGATGGAAACCCTCAATCTTTTATACAAACTGATGCAGCAGTAAATAGAGGAAATAGCGGAGGGGCTTTAGTAAATACTAAAGGTGAATTGATTGGAATAAATACCGCCATCACTTCTGAAACAGGATCATACATAGGTTATTCTTTTGCAGTACCTTCTAATAATGCAAGAAAAATTATTGAAGATATTATTGAATATGGTAATGTTCAAAGAGTAATTTTAGGGATAGCTGGTGGAAATTTAAATACAAGATTTGCAAACGAATTAGGCATTGACGAATCTGAAGGAGTTTATGTTAATACTATTGAAGAAGGCAGCGGTGCTGATATTAGCGGAATTAAGAAAGGAGATGTCATAAAAGGCATTGACGGTAAAAAGGTTGGTAAATTTTCTGATTTAGTAGGTTATCTTGGTTCTAAACACCCCAATGATGTTGTAGGGCTAAAAATTTTAAGAGATGGAAATGAAAAAATTATTCCCGTTACGCTGATCAAATTAGAAACCTATAAAATAGATTATTTAGGATTAGAAATTAAAAATACAAATACTAAAGAGTTAGAAAGCTTTGGACTTGAATATGGAGTTAAAGTCAGTAGTGCTTTAAATAAAAGCTTAAAGGAATATGGGCTAGAAGGGACCATTATTATAAGGCTCAATGATAAAAAAATAACGAATATTGAAGATGCAAAAAATATTATGAATGCAAGAAATAATAGCAGTCCAATTAAAATGACATTTGCAAATAGACAAGGAGACATTAACTCGTTTATTTTTAGGTAGCCTATTTCATTTAAATTACAGTAAATCTTCTAAAAGTTAGTCGCTTCAAACGGTTTTTTATTTTCATTATTATCCTTTAATAAACTCTTTAAAAGGAGTATTTTTGCAAAATTATTTAACTATAAAAATAAATATTATGAGTATTGTTGACGTTTATGAAAAAGAAATGTCTTTTCAAACTGATCGCCGAAAAGCTACTGTCGAATTTATAAAAATAGCAAGCGACCTTTGGTATGATAATTCGATTGAATTAGTTCTTTTCAGGAATCAATTAATAGATCGCAGTGTAAGTGATATTTTAAATCTTCACAAGTATGCAAATGACTTTGTAGAAAAGCCTATTTCTATTTTTGATTCTGTTGAAATTGCTCAGGCAATTCAATCTTTAAATTTACCACCTTCAAAATTAGATATCGGAAAATTAACTTATGAATATTTTTTAGAACAAAAAAACTATGAAGATACCTTATCATTTGCAAAATACAAGCTAAGCAAAGCTAATGATGCTGAAGACTTAATACCTAAAGACATTGTGCTTTATGGATTTGGCCGTATTGGCCGTTTACTAGCAAGAGAGTTAATGAGCAAAGCTGGCAAAGGTTCGCAAATGCGACTTAGAGCAATTGTTACAAGAGGGAATGTTGACGCTACGGTTTTAGAAAAAAGAGCATCCTTATTAAAAATGGATTCTGTTCACGGTGATTTTAACGGGACCGTTTCAATTGATAAAAAAAATAAAGCGTTAATTATAAATGGAACTACTGTTTATGTTATTTCTGCTAATGCTCCAGAAGATATTGATTATACCGCTTATGGAATCAATGATGCTTTAATAATAGATAACACGGGTGCTTTTAGAGATGATGTTGCTTTATCGCGTCACTTGAAAGGCAAAGGTGTTTCAAAAGTTTTATTAACTGCTCCAGGTAAAGGAATTCCAAATATTGTTCACGGTGTTAACCATTTAGATCACGATCCAAATAAAGTGGATATTTTCTCTGCAGCATCTTGTACTACGAATGCTATCACACCAATTTTAAAAGCTGTTGAAGAAACTTTTGGTGTAGATCATGGCCACTTAGAAACAATTCATGCATATACTAATGATCAAAATTTAGTAGATAATATGCATAGCAAGTATCGACGAGGACGTGCAGCTGCTTTAAATATGGTTATTACTGAAACTGGTGCCGGTAAAGCGGTTTCAAAAGCACTACCCTCTTTTGAAGGGAAACTAACTTCAAATGCAATTCGTGTTCCTGTACCTAATGGTTCTTTAGCAATTTTAAATTTAGAATTAAATAAAGAAACTACTAGGGAAGGATTAAATGCTATAATTAAAAAATATGCAATGCAAGGCGATTTAGTAGAGCAGATTCAATATTCAATAAATAATGAATTAGTATCTAGTGATATTGTGGGTACTTCTGCTCCATCTATATACGACAGTAATGCAACTATTGTAGCTAAAAACGGTAAAAGTGTTGTTTTATATGTTTGGTACGATAACGAATATGGTTATAGCCATCAAGTAATTAGACTTTCAAAATACATTGCTCAAGTAAGACGTTTTACCTATTATTAATAAATAACACCCATTTTAAAAAAGCTCGATAAAATTTATCGAGCTTTTTTTATGCTATAAATAGGTAAATTATCTTATAAAAATAATATAAGCAACTATATATTGAATGATTAGGCTGGAAAAAAAACACCGAAGTATTTCATTGCACTTGGAAAGTCTAATTTTAAGCATTTAAATGTATTTTTACATTTTGATTAAAACAAATCCAATGAGAATTGATATCATTACTGCATTACCAGAATTGTTAAAAAGTCCTTTTGAAGCATCCATACTAAAACGAGCTATTGAAAAGGATTTGGTATCCATTCATTTTCATAATATTAGAGATTATTCAACTAACTCCTACAATCAAATAGATGATTATCAATTTGGCGGTGGTGCAGGAATGGTCATGATGATTGAGCCAATAGACAAATGCATTTCAAAATTAAAAGCAGAAAGGGATTATGACGAAGTCATTTATATGACACCAGATGGAAATACTTTTAATCAAGGGACTGCCAATACACTCTCTTTAAAAGAGAATATCATTATATTATGTGGCCATTATAAAGGAGTTGATCAAAGAGTTCGTGATCAATTTATAACCATGGAGATTTCGGTTGGCGATTATGTGTTAAGTGGAGGGGAATTAGCAGCTACTCTCGTTTGTGATTCGGTTATTCGTTTAATTCCTGGAGTTTTAGGCAATGAAACCAGTGCATTAACAGATTCTTTTCAAGATGGTTTATTAGCCCCCTCTGTTTATACTCGTCCAGCAGACTACAAGGGCTGGAAAGTACCAGAAATATTATTAAGTGGTCATTTAAAAAAGATAGAAGAATGGCGAGAAGATGATGCTATTAAAAGAACTGTAAAAAGAAGACCAGATTTATTAGAGTAGCACATGGCTTCAGAATTAATAAAAATAGAATCGCATCAAGTTCCTAAATTAGAAAATAGATTTCGCCTTTCAGATTATACGCCTGGTAAATTCAATTCAATTTTTTCAAAAAAAGGAATTAAAAAAGCTATAAAGAAAGGGTTTGTTACTATTAATGGCGAAATAGGACATACTGCAGATTATATTAATGGTGGTGAATTATTAGAGTTATATCAAGCAAAAATTCCTAAAAAAAGACCGTCTATCACAATTTTATTACCAATTATTTATGAAGATGATTATTTGGCAATCATTAATAAACCAGCTGGTATTTTAGTTAGCGGAAATAAAAAATATACTTTAGAAAATGCTTTAACTACTAGTTTAACAAAAAGCAAACAGAAAGATACTTTAGTTTACCCGGAGCCAATTCATCGATTGGATTATCCTACAAGTGGCTTGTTATTAATAGGGAAGACTAGTCAAGCTGTTATTTTTTTAAATAAAATGTTTGAACTACAAAAAATTAAAAAAAAATACAAGGCAATCACTATAGGTAGGCAAAAAGAATATGGAATTGTTGAAGACCCTATAAATGAAAAAAAATCCAAATCTGAATTTAAAATTATTACGAGTATCTCTTCAAGAAAATACGGTTTTTTAAATTTAGTTGAATTAATTCCACATACAGGAAGAACCCATCAGTTAAGGATTCATATGTCAACGATTGAAAACCCCATTTTAGGTGATTTAAAATACGCAAAAGAGGGTCTAATTAGTAAGGGCAACGGGCTTTATTTACAATCTTCATATTTAAGTTTTATACATCCTTTTACAGATACTAAAGTTGAAATAGCGATTTCACTTCCAAAAAAATTCAGTAAAATATTCCCAAACAACTAATACACTGATTAACTATCTATTACAAGCTGTACATAAAATACTTAAATCATTGTAGATTAAATAAAAATGGTTATTTTTGTAGCCGTCTATATAATTAATATGGGCACAAATTTATTCCAACCTCTGGCGAAAATCGTGAATGTTGTTTTAAATATTACATTAACAAAAACTAAAATGGAAGAGTTAGTAAAATTTGTTCAAGACGAATTTATAGCAAAAAAAGAATTCCCAACATTTGGAGCAGGTGATACCATTACTGTGTATTATGAAATCCGTGAAGGTGAAAAAACAAGAACTCAGTTCTTTAGAGGAGTAGTAATTCAAGTTAAAGGAACAGGTACATCACAAACATTTACGATCAGAAAAATGTCTGGTACAATTGGAGTTGAGCGTATATTCCCTATTAATTTACCAGCTTTACAAAAAATTGAAATCAACAAAAAAGGTGATGTACGTAGAAAACGTATTTATTACTTTAGAGGTCTTACTGGTAAAAAAGCAAGAATTAAAGAAAAACGAATGTAACACTTACTTTTATAATATTAAAAAGCGACTCCTACCGAGTTGCTTTTTTTATTAACAAAAGTTAATAACCTTAGTTCGTATCAAGTTAATATCTAAATGGTTACGATACTAGTTTTTGTTAATTTCTGTTTTATATTTGATATAACAAAACGAAGTAACAATAACAATCGTTTTATTAAAGCAACGTTCTTTAAACATTTTTTTAATCCAAATAAATTTAGGCCAGTTCATCGAAAGATAATTTGAGTTCTAAATTTAATTGAAGTGACTTACTAATTTTTACGCGAGAAATCGAATAAAAATTAGTCTCAAAAATTAAAGAGAAATCTTGAAATTTATGAGTTATTAATTTCGGTTTAAGCTTAGCTAAAACAGATTTCGACTTTTGATACATTTCAGAAGAATCCAGATCAAGAAACGAAATACTATATGGTCTGCTATAAATCCAAAGGTTTACTGGAGGATGAAACTTAAAAAAATTAGCTTCGGCTAATCAATACGAGTAAGCGGAAAACAGAAGTATTGGACACAAGAAATTTTTATAAGCTTAATGCATTGATAATCTTAATTGAAGGTAAATGTATTGATTAAAAAAGGGGTCGAACTTTATGATATTAGTTAGCTTAGGCAGCGAAATTATCGTTTAGGAGACTCATTTGAAACAATTCACGACTGCAAGGCTTTAATAAACTTGCTTTAAATTGTAAAGATTAGTCGGTAACGATCTGTTTCACAAGAAGCCATATCAAGGTAGAAATACAATGGTATGGCTTTTCTTGTTTTTAAAAATTATAGAAGCTTTCCACTTTTTTAAGCCTATTCAAATTTGTATCTTTGCAACAGGAAAAAACGGACTCTTTTCGTTTTATTTACTGAATAAAATCCTACTTTTTATGTCAAAAATGGCAACTATAATTTACACTATAACAGACGAAGCCCCTGCATTAGCTACTTATTCTTTTCTTCCAATAGTAAAAGCATTTACAGCTTCTTCAAATATCAATATTGAAACAAAAAATATTTCACTAGCAGCTAGAATTTTATCTGTATTTCCTGAATATCTAAATGGAGATCAAAGAATAGTAGATGACTTAACATATTTAGGTGAATTAGCACAAAAACCTGAAGCAAACATCATCAAATTACCTAACATTAGCGCCTCTGTGCCACAATTAATGGCAGCAATAAAAGAATTACAATCAAAAGGATTTGATATTCCAAATTATCCGAGTAAGCCGAATAATGATAAAGAAATAGAGGTACAAGCAACATATAATAAAATTAAAGGATCTGCTGTTAATCCAATATTAAGAGAAGGTAACAGCGACCGTAGAGCTCCAAAAGCTGTTAAAAATTACGCTAAAAATAATCCTCATGCTATGGGTGTTTGGAGCAAGGATTCAAAAACTCATGTAGCAACAATGAGTCAAGGTGATTTTAAACATAATGAAAAATCATTAACCTTAGATAAAAATGATACCGTTTCTATTATTCATACAGATGTAAATGGGATGAAATCGACTTTAAAGGATTCTTTACCCTTATTAAAAGGTGAAATCATAGATGCTTCTGTGTTAAGTAAAATAGAACTGCTTTCATTTTTAAAAGAACAAATTGAAGACTCCAAAGATCAAAATATTTTGTTTTCATTACATATGAAAGCAACCATGATGAAAGTAAGTGATCCAATTATTTTTGGACATGCAGTACGTGTTTTCTTTAGTGACTTATTTAATAAACACGAAGAAATATTTAAAGAAATTGGGGTTGATGTTAATAATGGTTTTGGAGATTTAATAACTAATTTAGATAAACTTCCTAGTTCTAAAAAAGAAGAAATAGTCGCTGATATTGAAACTATATTCAATAACGGGCCAGAAGTTGCCATGGTAAATTCAGATAAAGGAATTACCAATCTTCACGTTCCAAGTGACATTATTATTGACGCGTCAATGCCTGCAATGATACGTACTTCAGGAAAAATGTGGGACGCTAACGGAAATTTAAAAGATACCAAAGCAGTAATACCAGATAGTAGTTATGCGGGTGTTTATAAGGCTACTATCAATTTTTGTAAGAAACACGGAGCTTTCGATCCTACTAGAATGGGAACTGTTCCTAATATTGGTCTTATGGCTCAAAAAGCTGAAGAATATGGCTCCCATGATAAAACATTTGAAATTTCTAAAAATGGTAGTGTTCAAATTATTGGTTCTAATAATAATGTTCTAATAGAACATACTGTAGAAGAAGGAGATATTTGGAGAATGTGTCAAGCGAAAGATTTACCAATTCAAGATTGGATTAAATTAGCAGTAAACAGGACTAAAACAACAGGAACTCCTTCTGTGTTTTGGTTAGATAAAAACAGAGCTCATGATGCTGAATTAATCAAGAAAGTAAACAAATACTTACCTACTTATAACACCGAAGGATTAAACATACAAATACTTTCTCCTGAAGATGCAACAGAGTTTACATTAAATCGTATCAAGGACGGAAAGGATACTATTTCTGTTACAGGAAATGTATTAAGAGATTATTTAACCGATTTATTTCCAATATTAGAATTAGGTACAAGTGCAAAGATGCTTTCTATAGTTCCTTTAATGAATGGTGGAGGATTGTTTGAGACAGGTGCTGGAGGATCAGCTCCAAAACATGTTCAACAATTTTTAAAAGAAGGTCATTTACGTTGGGACTCTTTAGGTGAATTTTTAGCTTTAGCGGTTTCATTAGAACATTTGGGTACTACAAATAATAACAAAAAAGCAATTTTACTTTCTGAAACATTAGACGATGCAACGGAAAAACTATTATTAAACAAAAAAGGACCATCACGTAAAGTAAATGAACTTGATAATAGAGGTAGCCATTTTTATTTAGCCCTTTACTGGGCCGAAGCATTAGCTAATCAAGATAAAGACATTGACCTTAAAAATAAATTCTCTATTATATCGGAAAAACTAAATAACAACGAAGATAAAATATTAAGGGAACTACTGGATGTTCAAGGAGAAAAAACTGATATTAAAGGTTATTATTTTGCTGATACTAATTTAATTACACTTCAAATGAGACCAAGTAAAACTTTAAATTCTATTCTTAGCTAATCTCATTTTAATAAATATTAAAAAAAAGCTATCAATTTTTGATAGCTTTTTTTGCTATATAAAACTATTGTAAATTTGTAATATGAATTTCATAAAAACAACAGAACAAAATTCCAATTACAATCATTTAGAGACCATGGTAATTTCAGAAATAGTTGCAAATATTAATTCTGAAGACAAGACAGTACCATTAGCAGTTGAAAAGGCAATACCAGAAATTGAAGCTTTAATTCAAAGAACAGTTGCTAAATTGAAAAATGGTGGGCGATTATTTTATATAGGAGCTGGAACAAGTGGACGTCTTGGTATTTTAGATGCTAGTGAATGTCCTCCTACATTTGGTGTTCCTCATCAATTAGTTATTGGATTAATAGCTGGAGGAGATAAAGCAATTAGAAAAGCTGTCGAAAATGCTGAAGACTCTATAAATCAAGGATGGTTAGATTTAAAATCATTTAATATTTCATCAAATGATTTTGTTATTGGAATTGCAGCTTCTGGAACAACACCTTATGTGATTGGTGCGCTACAAAAATGTAATAAAAACAATATTGAAACTGGTTGTATAACTTGTAATTTAGGAAGTCCACTAGCAAGTACTGCTACCTATCCTATTGTTGTGAAAGTTGGTCCAGAATTCGTTACCGGAAGCTCAAGAATGAAAGCTGGTACCGCTCAAAAACTTGTATTGAATATGATATCCACTACAACGATGATTCAATTAGGAAAAGTAAAAGGCAACAAAATGGTTGACATGAAGCTTAGTAATAATAAATTGATAGATAGAGGAACTAAAATGATAATTTCTGAGCTAAATGTTTCAGAAACTGAGGCTCATAAATTATTATTAAAGTATAAAAATGTAAGAGCAGTAATTAATTCAAAATTGAAATGAGTCAAAAACATACAGATACAAAAAAACTTGCAAAAGGAATTAAATATTTAGTTTTTACACTTCCATTGCTTTTTTTATCTCCTTACTTATTAACATTATCTTTTCTCAATAAAGATAATTTCACTTTTTATTTTTTTTTA
>ERZ887851.3131-NODE-3131-length-12287-cov-7.905249_pt1 | contig 12287 bp, 9 predicted proteins | sample MGYA00521100_ERZ887851 | MGnify/ENA primary metagenome ERZ887851 (study PRJEB32303, sample SAMEA104408602) | aquatic metagenome | biome: Brackish water; feature: Pelagic; material: water | place: Baltic Sea | collected 2014-06-06T16:11:00 | depth 11,444 m ...
TCGAATACAACTCAAGCACCGACTTTGATGGTACGCCGTTCACCATTTTCCACTTTAATGACAACAAGGAAGAGCAAGATCAGACCAGTATTGAGGTGAGATATTCTTCGACTTTCTCTGACCGTTTCAACTTTGTCGTCGGCGTCAATCAATTCCAGCAAGAGTATTCCATTGGTGAGCGACGAAACTTTTTTATCGCATTAAACGCGGCGACGTATTCAGAAACTGAACATGACACTTTTGGCGTCTTCGGCGAGATCAATTTTAACGTCACAGATGCGCTGTCGGTGACCGCAGGCGGCAGGTGGACCAAGGAAGAGAAGAGCATCGATATTGGTATCCTGGGGTCCTGTGAGCTGGACTTTTCTTCGTGTACCAATAATGCTTCGAACGAAAAAGACTGGTCTAACTTCTCGCCAAAAGTATCGGCGCAGTACCGGTTTACTGACGATATGATGGCTTACGCTAGTTGGACTCGAGGGTTCGCGAGTGGGGTATTCAATGCCAGAGCAGCAACACTTGACGCTGTCGGGCCTACCAACCCTGAGTCTGTGGACTCTCTGGAAGTGGGATTTAAAACCAGCTTTCTCGATGGTCGCGGTATCTTCAATATCGCGTATTTTCAGGCTGACTATGAAGACTTAATCCTGTTTGTTAACAACCCCTGCGATGATTGTGGTGCCAGCCTGATTAACTTCAACGCGGGTGAGGCTGAGATCAGTGGTTTCGAGGCAGAGGTGCAATTACAGCCGGTTGATGGCTTGCGGCTTGAAGCCTCTATCGGAACAGTGGATCCTGAATTCACCAATATCAAGTACTTTGACGCAAATGCCGATGGCGTAGTGGACTCAAAAGATAATGCGCTCGCCAGCACTTGGGATTTTCAGAAGGTTGCAGAGCTAAGTTATAGCGTCGCCGGTTCGTATCAAATGGGCATGATGGGAGGCGGCTCACTACTGACACGAGTGGCCTACTCGTGGCGGGACGAGTATATGACTGATCTCTACAATAAGCCGTGGTTGCAGCAGGAATCTTTTGGTCTGCTAGACGCGAGCCTGACGTATACGTCTCCGAGCCAAAAGATTCGAGTATCGGTTTATGGCAAAAATCTGACTGATGAAGAGTATTTTGATTATGCCGCTGATGTGGGTACGCTCGACTCGGCCCGCTGGGGTGGCGCGCCACGGACTTATGGTTTGCGGGTCGCTTATCAGTACTGATTACGCGCGCTAGCGATAGATTATAAAAAGGGGGCGCAAGCCCCCTTTTTATTCTACGATCGAAACGACCCCAGATATGAGTTAATCGAATATTGAGTGAAGGACGCGGTATGACCTCATCACTGCATAAACCATCATCGCGTCATGCGTGGTGGGCGCTGACGTTATTAACTGCCACTTACACCTTTTCTTTTGTCGATCGACAAATTGTGAATCTTTTAGTGGATCCGATTCGAGCTGATTTTGGACTGTCAGATTCGCAGGTTAGTTTTCTTCAGGGGCTCGCCTTTGCACTGCCTTATGTGCTGCTGAGTATTCCGGTAGGAAGAATTGTTGATCGCGCTAATCGTATCCGGGTGCTGATCGTCGGCATCCTGATCTGGACAGTGAGTTGCATGATGTGCGGCACCGCGCAAAGTTTCTGGCAGCTTGGTGTCGCCCGAATGGGTATAGGTGGGGGCGAGGCCAGCGTGACACCGGCTTCTTGGTCGTTGCTAGCCGACTATTTTCCGCCAGAAAAACGCGCATTGCCGGTCAGTATCTTTTTGATGGGCCCTTATCTAGGCGCCGGGTTATCACTCTTGCTGGGTGCAGAGGTGATCGGCTGGGCCAGTGAGCTGGGGGAGATCACAATCCCGATAGTGGGCGTGATTGCGCCATGGCAGCTGACGTTTATGCTCGTCGCATTGCCCGGGGTGTTGATCGCGCTGCTATTACCGCTCCTCAAAGAGCCTATCAGACAAGAGCGGTTGACTAGCGAATCTGAAGTGATGACTTGGAAGCGGGTGGGGCAATATGTATGGCCGCGCAGGCAACTGTTTGGTGCCTACCTACTCGGCGCACCGTTTATCGTACTGGTGCTGTACTCCTTGCAGGCGTGGATCCCCAGTTTGTTGGTCCGGGTACATGAACTCGACATTGTTCAAGCGGGTCGATATTACGGCGCCATCGCCCTGATTGCCGGTTCCGCTGGCGTCCTAAGTGGGCCAATTTTTGCGCGCTGGATGTCTGCCAGAGTCAATGCTGAGCAGGCGCCATTGGTGGTGATTTTCATCAGCATCCTTGTGCTCATTCCGTTCGTAATCGGTGCAGGCTTAGCATCATCGCTGACCTCGGCACTTATTTTTATTTCATTCGCGAGCTATTGGGTGACCTTTCCATTGGCACTGTTTGCGACGGGGCTACAAAATGCGTCGCCCAATGAGCTTCGTGGACTGATGGCGGGGTGCTACGTGTTGGCAACCAATCTGATTGGCTTAGCATTAGGGCCTTCGAGCGTGGCGTTGGTCAGTGATTATGTGTTTCAAAGCGACATCGCGATCGGTAAGTCGTTAGCACTGATTGCCGCTATTTTCCTGCCACTGGCCGCGTTATTAGTCTGGCGGGGGTTGCGCGCGATGAAGGCAATCGCGGCGCAAGAGGCACCATAGGAGGTATCTCAATCCTGATAAAGGCACAGCGTCGCGGGTGTTGCGCTCACGCCGGGCTTTCGCAATGATGGTGCAGATGACTCAACGAGGGAGAGCAACGTGTCGCAAAAAACAGACCAAGAGGTGAAACAGATACTCGAAAAAAAAGGTCATTATGCGCTGTCGTGGGAAGACCTCGATAAAGTGGAATTGCCCACAGGCGTGGTGTCTTCCATGTACCGAGTGGGAGACCCCACAAGCCCAGCCGCCCCCACTGTATTCAAAGTCTATTATCCGCCCGGTTGCACCATTGAGGCGCACACTCATGATTGCGATTACACCGAAATCATTTTGGAAGGGTCACAGCGTGTCGGTGCCACGTGGCATGTCGCGGGAGACATTCGCATTGGATTGGCTAACCGAGGCTACGGTCCCTTAGTAGCAGGTCCTGAGGGTGCCTGGGTATTGTTTGTTTTTGCCTCAGGTGCATGGCCCGCGATTAAGCTGGGCAACAACGATGGTTCCACCTTGGGGAGCGATCTGCTTGAGGCGCATTTCGACAAGGTTCAGGTGGCGGGTAGCTGATTGGGTGTCTCGATGAGACTTACCCATGCTGAGTCGTGGTGAATGCGGCGAGTGATTGTGCAAAGTCGGCGGGAGCTGCCTCTAGTTCGGTGTTGAGTGTGCTGTTCCAGCGATTGAGAAAACCATAAAGCGATAAAACCGCAACAATTTCTACGATTTCTCGCTGGGAAAAATGAGGGGTTAAGGCCGTGATATCGTCGTCTGTCACCGCGCTGGGTTGTAATGCCCCATGCCACGCGACACGCAGTGCCGCGCGCTCGGCGGCACTGAAGAGTGGTGATGTTTCAAACTCAAAGACGGCGGCGATTTTTTCGGCCTCTACACCTAATTGATCGGCACCATAGCCCGCATGCGCAGTGCAATAAGTGCAGCCTTGAGTATGGCTGCTAATCACGCCTATTAAGCGCTTGAGCGTCGGATCTATTTGCCCCGATTGCAATATTGTCTGCACCAAGCCGCCAAGGCTTTGTAACAGTTCCGGCCAATGACATAGGCTCAGCACATCATTGGGTAAATACCCCATTGAGACTTGCGCTTGGGAGAGTGCAGCTTCGCACCGATCGAGGATTTCCTGTCCTGGTGGTGCTATACGGCTCATCACAGTCTCCTGATGCTCGATAATGATAGACAACGATTGATGCGCGTTTACGCTTGATCGAGTCCCTGCGCCAACTGCTGGTGAAAATGGACGATCGCTTTTTCAAAATGACCAAATGTCAGGTGACTATTAGCGCCGCTGGCCAAGGTTGCTTGAATCGCTGCTGCGGCCGCCCGATCCTCTTCTTGCCCTGAGTCGTTAACAAATTGGGCGTCGCGCTGTGCGTCTTCGATCGAAATGCTAGGGCCATCATCCGGCTCATTGATCAGGCTATAGATGATCCACTGTGATTCAGTGGGTGATATCGGTTCCAAAATGACCAGATTGGTGTGCTTCGACAAGACAGAAATACTGGCGTTGGGAAATAGCATGTACACCGCGGTGACGACGCCGTTGAGTCTGCGCTCCAGAGGGTTGATGGATCGCAATTCTTCGATGCGTTGAAACGGATAGATGACGCGAGAATGAGGTCCGAACGTCTCAACAAGGTTTACGTTATCGAAGCCATAGGGATAAAACGATTCGTGATGGAGCGATTTAATGTGATAACCCTCCATCAAGGTCTCATACAGTAACTTCCAGTTTGCGGCGTCAGTCAGCTCTCGTTGATCAAAAATGCGTTGATCCATAGAAAAATAGTCAAGGGTATGGGGCGGTGGTTCGGTGGCCATGGCACCTTCTTGCTGGATATACACGATTCCCCCCGCCTCGATGACGGAAACGGCTTTTAATCCGTGTTGATCTCTATCGAGATCGGGGAATCCATGCTGACCGGGTATGCCTTTGAGTCGCCCATCGAGGCCATAGGTCCAGGCATGATAAGGACACGAAAACGCGCGGGTACAGCCGCTACCCGCCGCGACTTGCATGCCGCGATGGCGACACGCATTGATAAATGCGCGTACCTTCCCGTCCGCCCCGCGCACCACCAACAGCGGTCTTCCCGCGGCCTTTCTCGCAATGTAACTCCCTGCCTCGGGGAGCGCAGAAGAGGGGCAAAAAGCCGAGGGTAGTCTGCGGATCAGCGCACACTCAGCATCAAAGCGTGCTGGATCAAAATAGTGCTCAACGGGCTCTCGCCATACGGTGTCGCCCACGTCGGTTGTGCCATGATCGATATGCTCGAAAATGCGCTCAATGGCCTGTGAATCGGTGAGCAAATTGCTATTGGCAGCGTCTGCCGAGAGAGAGTTAAGGGTCATCGTTGGGCTCTGTAAACAATCATCTGCTTAGCCTGCGGGAATTCACGAGGCAGGTAAAGAGCGGCCCATTCGGTGTACTCTGCCACCATGCAACGCAAAATCATCCACATTGATGCTGATTGCTTTTATGCCGCAATAGAAATGCGTGATCGGCCAGAGCTTCGCCATGTTCCGATGGCGGTGGGCGGCAGTGCAGAACGCCGAGGCGTATTAACCACCTGTAATTACGATGCTCGTGCCTATGGTATTCATTCGGCGATGCCGACCGCCAGAGCGATGCGCCTTTGCCCTCATTTAGAAGTGGTGCCACCTCAAATGCACAAATATCGGGAGGCGTCTAAAGTCATGCGCAGTGTGTTCGCTGAATTCACTGACGTCATTGAGCCACTCTCTCTGGATGAAGCCTATTTGGATGTGACCGAAATCACCCACCCTCAGCTCACCGCGACGCGGATCGCTAAAATAATTCGCGAGCGTGTCTGCACTGAGCTGGCCATTACGGTGTCGGCGGGGGTATCGGTCAATAAATTCATTGCCAAGGTGGCATCAGACTGGAAAAAGCCAGATGGCTTAACGGTGGTACCGCCTCACGAGGTGGATCGTTTCGTCGCTGCATTACCTGTGAAACGGATTCCCGGGGTCGGAGCCGTCACGGCGGAAAAGATGCATCGATATGGCCTGCGCACTTGTGCTGATATTCGAGACTGGAATCTCCATGATCTTCGCCGTCGCTTTGGTCAGTTTGGCGTGGTCCTGCATGAACGAGCACGAGGTCGCGACGAACGTCCCGTGCAACCCAGTCGGATGAGAAAATCAGTCAGCGTTGAGCGGACTTTTGCAGAAGACATCATGGGTCCTCAAGAGTGGGCGCCTATTATCGAGCAGCTGTATGCCAATTTAATGGAGCGAATTGAGTCGGCCAAAGCGTGGGACCTGATTGATAAGGCATTCGTGAAGTTGAAGTTCAATGACTTTACGACCACAACGGTCGAGCGAGTGGGGACTAAGGCAGTCGAATTAGACTATCAGCAGCTGTTGCTGGAAGGCTGGGAGCGTCAAAAGAGACCCGTTCGTCTGATCGGATTAGGCGTCCGTCTGATCGAGCGTGATGAGCGCGCATCAGCGCCGCTACCTTTTGTAGAGTCGGTCGATGGTGGTTAGTTTGTGCGAGGTCATGGGCGGCATGGTGTACTTTTGTCATTATAAATGACATTATTTTTAAATCGCATTACATCTTTTTTGAGAATGAGAGAGTGAACCATGTTGACCTTACATTTTGCACCGAATAGCAGAGCGAGCCGGACCTTGTGGTTACTCGAGGAGCTGGGTTTGACTTATCAGTTGAATCGCATGGACTTCAGCCCCAAAGACCTGAAGTCGGACGAGCACAGAGCGCGCCATCCATTGGGTCGTATTCCCGTGCTGGAGGACGATGATATTTCGATTTACGAATCGGGTGCCATTGCTGAGTACATTTTGGAACGGCATAAGAACGGCGGTCTTAAACCGGCCCCTGAAGATCCTCGTTTTCCCGAATATCTGCAATGGTTTCATTACTGCGAGGGAATGGTGATGCCACCGATCAATACCATTATCGTGCATACCTTGCTGCTGCCCCTGGACCGCCAAGACGCAACAGTACGTGGGCAAGCAGAGAGGCTGTTGGCTAAATCGTGGTTACCGGTAGAGGCGGCAATGGCGGGCAAAGACTATTTGATCGGTGATTTTTCCGCCGCTGACACCATGCTTGGCCATGCTTGCATCATGTCGCAGCGCTTAGGCATTATTACTGAGGAGGCGTTTCCACTGCTCAGCGCTTATGCCGCTCGCCTATTGGCGCGACCGGCCTGTGCCAAAGCGTTTTCGGCCTGAAATAAGCGCTCGAGTACCGCTACCCAATAGTGCTTAAGCGACCCAAGGCGTCTCGCTAGGCGCTGTTTTGCGCCTCATTTTGCCGTTAGGATCATACTCCTAGAGAGTGATGGATCATCATGACTCTATTGCTACGCAAAAGGAGAGACCTTGAGTCTGTACGACGGAGCTGAGCTCGATAAAACCCCAGCTAATTTTTCACCACTGACGCCGCTCTCTGCGTTAGCCAGAACCGAGCGAGTGCATCCGGAGTTGCCGGCTGTTGTGTATGGTCGGACTAGACGAAGCTGGGGTGAAGTGGCAGATCGCTGCAGGCGGTTAGCTGCTGCGTTATCCCAGCGTGGGGTGACCAAGGGCGACACCGTCGCCTTAATTGCCCCCAATATCCCAGAAGCACTTGAGTGTGCGCTGGCGGTGCCCATGCTCGGCGCCGTGCTCAATGCCAACAATGTCCGGCTAGATGCGGCGACGCTGGGCTATATTTTGCGCCACGGCGAGGCCACTGTTTTGTTGGTCGATACCGAGTTTTCGGCGATCGCCAGTGAAGCCGTTCAACTTAGCGAGAGAACGCTGCTGATCATTGACATTGAAGATGCAGAGGGGCCGGGCGGCGAGCACATTGGTGCGCTTACCTACGAGGCACTGATTGCTGAGGGGTCTCCTGATTTTTCCTACGCGCTACCCGACGATGAGTGGGATGCGCTGTCACTGAATTACACCTCGGGCACAACTGGACAGCCAAAAGGGGTGGTGTACTCGCATCGAGGCGCTTGGACCAATGCGGTGAACAACGCGATTACCTGGGAGATGCCTCATCATCCGCGCTATTTATGGACCTTGCCGCTTTTTCACTGCAACGGCTGGTGTTTTCCTTGGACGATTACGCTGCTCGCTGGGACCCATATCTTTCTGCGTAGCCCGAGTGCGGAAGCGATTTATGATGCCTTTGCAGAGCATGACGTGAGTCATCTCTGTGGCGCGCCGATCATTATGTCGATGATCGCGAATGCCGACGCCCATCACCAACGTCCCTTCAGTCAAAAAATCCGCATGATGACAGCGGCAGCGCCACCGCCTCCCCAGGTTATTACCGCTATGGAAGAGATGGGTATTAGCATTACACACGTTTATGGCTTAACGGAGGTGTATGGCCCCGCGGTGGTTTGTGCTGAGAAAGCGACCTGGGCGAGCTTGCCGATGGCGGAGCAGGCGCGGTTAAAAGCGCGTCAAGGTGTGGCCTATGAGTTACAAGAGGAGGTCGTGGTGCTGGATCCTGATTCTCAACAAAGAGTGCCGTGGGATGGTGAAACCCAGGGCGAGGTGGCCTTTAGGGGCAATATTGTGATGAAAGGCTACCTGAAGCAGCCCGACGCGACCGTTGATGCTTTTCGGGGCGGGTGGTTTTGGTCTGGTGATCTGGCGGTCCAACACCCTGATGGTTACATTGAAATTAAGGATCGTTCGAAAGACATCATTATTTCGGGTGGAGAGAATATTTCGTCGATCGAAGTCGAAAATGCCCTCTACTCTCACTCGGCGGTAGAGTGCGTGGCAGTCGTAGCCATGCCTGATGAGAAATGGGGCGAGGTGCCCTGCGCTTTTGTCGAACTAGCAGAGGGTGCTCAGGCGACGGAGGCCGATTTAATGGCCCATGCGCGATCCCATTTAGCAGGTTTCAAGCGTCCGAAGCGCATTATCTTCGGCGCACTCCCCAAGACCTCTACCGGTAAGATTTTGAAAACTGAGCTGCGCCAAAGATGCCAATCGCGTTGAACCCGGTGGTCGAATTGTCACGTCATCCCACAACGCGCCCGATCGGATTGCGGAGAGTGCCTGTCGCGACACGATCCTAGATAAGCGTCTATCGAATGGGGGCCTTAATCAGGCAATTAGTACGGCTGCGTCGACGCTGCGATCGCCTTTTTAGGATCGAAGAAGGGTTTCTCGACTACCGTTACTTCCCTTACTTCATTGGAAAGATCAGCCTCAAGCTGCGTGCCTAAGACGCTGTAGTCGTCGGCTACCATCGCCAGCGCAATGTTTTGCTCGAGTCGGGGAGAGTAGACCGCTGAGGTGATTCGGCCTACGACCTGATCTCCAGCCCGCAGCGGCCAATAGGCTGTATTCGGTCCTGATAAGGGCGCGCCGTTCAGAAGCAAACCTACTTGCCGCTGTTTCACGCCTGATTGTTGAATGCTTCGCAGTGCAGCTTTACCGATAAAATCGGCCTCCATGTCGAGGTCGACCAATCGATCGAGACCCAGTTCAAACGGATTGTTCTCAGCCGTCATATCCGCATGATAGGACAGCATTCCCCCCTCCACTCGTCTAATGGTTGAGGTGTGCCCGGGTCGTAATCCCAGTGGTTCCCCTGCCGCCATGATTTTTTCCCATAAGGCAGACCCCTGCTGACCGTCACAGAGATAGATCTCGTAGCCCAGCTCGCTGGACCAGCCGGTGCGAGAGATAATGAGTGGAATACCATCCAGTTCGAATTTTTCCAGCCAATAATATTTCAGGTCTCTAATGGATTCGCCGAACAGCGCAGCCATGATGTCGCCGGATCGAGGCCCTTGTAGTTGCAGGGGTGAGACATCGGGCTCGCGGATCGACACATCGAGCCCTGCATGACTGGCGACGCCCTGGGCCCACAATAAAATGTCGCTATCGGCGAGGGATAACCAGAAACGATTCTCTTCTAGGCGCAGGAGGACTGGGTCATTGAGGATGCCACCGTCAGCATTGGTGATCAGTACATATTTGCATTGCCCAACAGCGCATTGGGACAGATTGCGAGGGGTTAGCAATTGCGTGAATTGCACCGCATCAGGCCCTGATATTTCGACCTGCCGCTCGACCGCAACGTCACATAAAATGGCGTGATTCACCAGATTCCAGAAGTTTTCCTCGGGATCGCCGAAGGATCTGGGAATGTACATGTGGTTATAAACCGAGAAATCGACGGCCCCCCAGCGAACCGTCGCATCAAAAAAAGGCGATTTTCGAATTTGAGTGCCGAAGCCAAAATTTTGTGGGGTGTGATCGGTCATGATGATGTCTCAGAGGGCGCTGTCGCCCGAATAATGGAAAGGAGTTGTCTACTGGCGCCTCTTTGGCTATTTGCGAGTCTCAGCAGTCGATTCTGATGCCGATAGTTACGCAGGGAGTGATGGAGGAGATTACTGGTTACGCACCGATTTCTATGACAATCAGGTGCTAAGGGGTATCGGGCGCATGGGCGTTACGTGCGGCGACGGGTGAGCAGCACTTTCAGAAAGGCAAATTGGCTCGAAAGGTAATGACGGTACTTGGGGAGCGAATCCTCGGCATCCTCGACTCGCGTTCCATAAAAGATATGCATGCTTGCTGCGGGCAACAACTCTGGATTGGCAATGTTGTGCGCTGCAATAAACGCGAGCCCCTTAGCACCTTCTCCCGCTTTCGCCATGGCGGGTTGATGGCACTGTGTGCACACACCTCGATCAATCGCACCGAACCGCTTGTATTGGCCAAAGCTGATCGAATGGCTTTCGGGTAAGGTCAACCCCCCTAAGGGAAATAAAACGACGTCTGCATAGGGCGCTTGATACTTTTCCTGGCAGATCGTGCAATGACAGAAAAAACGGGTCATGGGCGCGCCAGTGATAGCAAACTGATTCGTTTTGCAGGGGCAGTGGCAATGATAGACAGATGTCATCCGTTACACTCAGGCGCTAAAAGCCCACTGTACACCGTTCATTGCCTGAGTAAATCGTCTCTGCCCGCACACCATTCACTGATGGTGATGGGCCATCATAGGTGGTCGGATTTGGCCTGATATCTGCTGGCGGTCTCCACGCTATATCGCATACCCTAGGCGATCCATTCAAACCCCATCGCCGTATCCGAGGGCATTCTTTCCTCTCGCCTCGACCGGAGCCCCAAACATTGATGAATACAATTCGCCAGGAATGGTTCTCAAACATTCGCAGTGATTTGTTGGCGGGCTTAGTTGTCGCGCTAGCATTGATTCCTGAGGCCATCGCTTTTTCCATTATTGCCGGTGTCGACCCCAAAGTCGGTCTTTACGCCTCCTTCTGTATTGCGGTTGTGATCGCCTTTACGGGAGGGCGGCCGGGGATGATCTCAGCGGCAACTGGTGCGATGGCGCTCCTGATGGTGACCTTGGTCAAGGATCATGGACTGGAGTATCTCTTTGCGGCCACCGTGCTAACCGGCGTATTGCAAATTATTGCGGGCTGGATTCGGTTGGGAGAGCTGATGCGCTTTGTCTCGCGATCAGTAGTGACGGGCTTTGTTAACGCACTGGCGATTCTTATTTTTATGGCGCAGCTGCCTGAGTTGATTGACGTGCCCTGGCCGGTCTATGCCATGACGGCCGCCGGACTCGGCATTATCTATGGGCTGCCCCTTTTGACGAAAGCAGTGCCCTCGCCACTCATTGCGATCATCATATTGACAATCATTTCCGTGGTAGTGGGTATTGATGTTCGAACGGTCGGTGACATGGGCGATTTGCCCACGACTCCCCCAGTACTGTTGATTCCCAATCTCCCACTGACGCTAGAGACACTCAGTATTATTTTTCCCTATAGCCTGACGTTAATGGTGGTGGGACTGTTGGAGTCGCTGATGACGGCGACGATCGTTGATGATTTAACCGATACCAATAGTGACAAAAGCCGCGAATGTGTGGGGCAAGGGGTTGCCAACATTGCCTCGGGTTTCATGGGGGGCATGGCGGGTTGTGCGATGATCGGCCAATCGGTGATCAATATTAAATCGGGAGGTCGTGGTCGACTGTCGACACTCAGCGCCGGCGTCTTTCTGCTAGCACTTCTGATGTTTTTAGGTGACTGGGTGAGTCGTATTCCGATGGCGGCGTTGGTCGCTGTGATGATCATGGTGTCGGTGGGTACTTTTAATTGGGACTCTATTCGTAACCTGCGCAGCCATCCAACCAGTTCCAGTATGGTGATGATCGTCACGGTAATAGTGACGGTATCGACCCATGACTTGGCGCAGGGCGTGCTGTCAGGTGTCTTGCTATCCGGCTTCTTCTTTGCCCATAAAGTGGGTCGTATCTTGTCGATCAGTTCCCGCTCTGAAGACGAGGGCAGAATTCGAAATTACACCATTTTGGGACAAGTCTTTTTTGCCAGCGCCGATCGCTTCGTCCAATCCTTTGATTTTCAGGAAGTGATTGAAACCGTGCGCATTGATGTCTCTCGCGCGCATTTCTGGGATATCACTGCAGTGAGTGCACTTGATAAAGTGGTGATGAAATTTCGGCGCGAGGGCACGGAGGTGGAGGTGCTCGGACTCAATGAAGCCAGTGCGACGATGGTGGATCGATTTGCGCTGCATGATAAAGACGAGCCAGCAGACTTGCTGCTGCCCC
>ERZ887851.3135-NODE-3135-length-12273-cov-4.300704_pt1 | contig 12273 bp, 9 predicted proteins | sample MGYA00521100_ERZ887851 | MGnify/ENA primary metagenome ERZ887851 (study PRJEB32303, sample SAMEA104408602) | aquatic metagenome | biome: Brackish water; feature: Pelagic; material: water | place: Baltic Sea | collected 2014-06-06T16:11:00 | depth 11,444 m ...
GGGAAATCTGCGATTCGTTTCGTTCGTGAAAATGCCGAGCGATTTGGAATTGATCCTGATCGCATTGCCGCAGGCGGAGGTTCGGCCGGTGGTCACGTTGCGGCGACGACGGGGATTTGCGATGGGCTTGATGATCCTGCAGAAAAAGATTCAAAAATCAGTTCAAAAGCGAACGCGTTGCTGCTTTACAATCCCGTTTACGACAATGGTCCTAAAGGTTACGGAAACAGCCGCGTCACCGAGTGGTTTCCAGCAATTTCGCCTGCTCACAACATCACCAAAGATGATCCCCCGACGATCACCTTTCTCGGTTCGAAAGATTCGCTCATCCCCGTTGCAACCGCGAAAAAATTCGATGCGGATTTGAAGAACGTCGGCGTGAAATCCGAAGCTCATATCTACGAAGGTGAGTCTCACGGCTTCTTCAACGAAAATAAAAGTCCCAAGTCATTCCTCGACACCGTCTTGAAAACGGATGCCTTTCTCGTCGCTCTCGGATGGCTCGAAGGTTCCGCTGATGAAGCGAAACTCAAATCATTGTTGAAAAAACCGTTGAAAGACTGACGTATTCGCCTTTCACGAAACAACAGGGTTAGTTCATCGAACGTACCCTATTGCTTCGTAAAACCGCATCTTTCAAAATTATGACCAGTTGGCTTTCAACCGCACTCAAAGGCGCCGCAATGGGCGCGGCGAATGTGATCCCCGGAGTTTCGGGCGGCACCGTCGCGTTCGTAACGGGGATTTATGAGCGATTGATCGAAGCGATCAAAGGTTTCGATGGAACGGGTATCAAACTGCTCTTAAAACGAGATTGGAAGGGTTTTGTCGAGCGAACTGATCTTTGGTTTTTGGTCCAAATCGGAGTCGGCGTGGTGCTTAGTTTCGTGACGCTGGCGAGGTTGTTTGAATACCTTTTCGTCCATCACAAGATCTTGATCTACGCCTTTTTCTTTGGGTTGATTCTGGCTTCGATCTATTTCGTCGGCAAGAAGGTCTCCAAATGGAGCGCAGGCCCAATTATAGCTGGGGTTGTGGGAACGGCGATCGCGGTTGCTGTGGCGACGCTTTTTGAACCTGCTCAGGAAAATTCGGGATTTTTCTATCTCATGATCTGCGGCGTGATTGCCATGGCGAGCATGATTATTCCTGGCCTATCGGGGTCGTTTGTCTTGTTGCTGATGGGAAATTACGAGCTGATTGCCATCAAAACGATCAACCAGCTGACGTCTGGCGATTTCTCGGCATTGAAAACAATTTTACCCGTCGCGATCGGTGCTGTGATTGGGCTCGTGGCTCTGAGCCATTTGTTATCGTGGATTTTTCGTCGTTTCCATGACATTGCCGTAGCTTTGATGACGGGATTTGTCGCCGGATCTCTCCTCGTGATTTGGCCGTGGAAAAAGGATGTTCAAACTGAATTCATTGATCGACACGGTGTCGCCGAAATGAAGACGATTGGCTACGAGTGGTTGATGCCGGAGATGAATAGCACCACGGCTTTTGCGATCGTTTGGATCGTCGTTGGGTGCATTTTGGTCTGGCTGATGGAAAAATTCGGCAGCGCCGAGGATGTGTGAAGTTTAACCATGGATTTCATGGAGGACTTGGATTTTGGCTTTGGTTCGGAAAGTCGTTTGATTCTTGGAAGATGGAATGGGCTGCGACGATTTTCGGTGGATAGCCTTTTGGATTTCGTAGATCGGTCGAGCAACTTCCTATCCCTGTGATCCAAATGGAAATCCAAAACCGACAGTGAATCAGGCCATTCGATTTTCCAAAAAACAAAACTCTCCCGAATCAAATTTTTTATCCAAGTTCTCCCTGCAATCCATGGTTAGAAAACCACATTGCCTTTGCCATCAGTCGAGTGAGAGCGGCGTGAACTCCAATTTACGAAAGGCAACCGGACCGTGATTTCCTTGAATGTTGATCGGCGCATTGGCAGCTTCAGGACCTTCTTTGCCGCCACGCGTTGGGCCGGTGACTTCGACGTCTTTGTGAATCTCAACGCCGTTTAATTTGATGGATACGAATCTCGCGTTCTCTGTTTTCTTGCCGGTGGAATCGAATCGTGGAGCACGAAACAATATTTCATAAGTCTGCCATTTTCCGGGAGCCCTGCTTGCATTTGATGAGGCGGCAGTTCCTTCAAATCCGTTTTGGCCTTTTGGTTTGGATTTGTCCCAGCGCTCATAAATGGCGCCCATGTCGTGAACGCCAAATTCGTCATCTGTTTTTCCAAAGCTGTCTAGAATTTGCAGTTCGTAACGATTCTGAAAATAGATTCCTGAATTCGATTTGGCGGGAATCATAAATTCGATGTCGGCTTTTACATCGCCGTGCTCCATTTTGCTAATGAGGTTGGTGGTCTTGCCGCCGTTGTTTCCGTTGTAGAAAATGCCCTCACCATCGGCCACGGCATCCCACTTTTTCTCGGTGGCGCTGCCGGTAACGGACTTGGCGATCGCCCATTCGCCGAGATCACCTTTCCACGCATCAATTCGGCCGAGGTCTGCGTAAGCGATTACTGTTGATTTTCCATCGGGGCTTTTTTCGCCAGGTTCTTCAATGACGCCAATTTCTGCTGCTGACGCCCATCCTTTGCTGGTGATGTCAGTTTTTACCCGAACCCTGACGTATCGCCCTGTTGCAGGCTCCTCCAGATCAGCGGCCTGAGCCGTCTTTTCTTTGGTGAAGGTCCGAGTCAGCACAGGTGAATCACTAAACTTCTCTGCGTCATTGCTCACGTAAAATTCAGTTTCGGCAAAGGAGCCGTTCCATCCGCCGTCCTGACGAGAAAGGTAACGGAAGCCGGAGATGGAGCGCGATTTTCCGAGATCGATGATCAGGTCGTGCGGTGGCTCGGCGTGTTTTGGCATAAACTGCGAGTGCCACACCGTGTGCAACTTTCCATCAATGGCATACTCGGCGAGTCGGTCGTTTTGGCGGTTCTGACTGCTGAATTTAACCAACGTCATTTCATCTGCCGGAATCAGATTTTTGTCATTGATCCGGTGGGCCTTGGGACGGTTCTCTTTTTTCGGCTCAGGAGGTCGACTGGTTCCCCATTTTGCCTGCCGATCGCGTTCGTGACGCGTGCGCGCTGGATCGGAGTAGGTGCCTTTTGTCCACTCTTCATGTTCGCCCTTGGCATACGTGATCATTTCTTCGAGGATCTCCGAATGATCCGCAGCGATGTCGTTTTCTTCGCTGATGTCTTTCTCCAAGTCGTAAAGTTCCCAATTGCTGGGCGCTTTGAATTTATTTGGCTGGATTGCTTTCCATTTTCCAAAACGAACTGCGGTTTGGCTGCTGTATTCCCAATACAACATCTCGTGCTGCTTCTGATTTTCTGTGTCACCGAGGATTTCTGGAAGGATCGAAATTCCATCCAAATCTTCGGGGGCTTTGGTGTCGGTTAGATCCGCCAAGGTTGGAAAAATATCGACCTGATTGAAAATCAAATCGCTGGTTCGGCCGGCTTCGATTTTCTCAGGCCAGCGAACGAAAAAGGGAATTTTCAAACCGCCTTCGTAGAGATTTCCTTTGCCGCCGCGAAACTCGACTCCTGTAACGGGATTCTTATTCGGCATGAAGAATCCACGAGGGTGTTCTTTGGATTTGAAGCGATCCTGCCCGCCGTTGTCGCCGGTGAAAAAAACGATCGTATTTTCTTCAAGCCCTTCGGCTTTCAAAAGCGCCAGCACATCGCCCAAATCGTGGTCGATCATGGTGACCATCGCGGCGTAGTTTTTAATCTCTTGCGAGATTTTGGGATCTTTCATCCACGCTTCGTCCTTGTATAAATCCCAGGCCGAATCGTCTGCGGGGATGTCATACATGCCGTGTGGCGGAGTAATCGGAAAGTAAGCGAAGAATGGATTGTCTTTGTTTTCGCGGATGAATGTCAGGCCTTCGCGCATGATTTCGTAATGAGAGTAGGTATCACCAGCGCGCCCGCCGATATTTCCTTTCAGCGGAACTTCCTCCGAATTTCGCACCAAATACGGCGGGTAAAAAGTGTGCGCGTGAACTTGATCGTAATATCCAAAGAAATCGTCGAAGCCATGTTTTTCGGGAACTCCGGTGGAATCACGGCCGCCAGCTCCCCATTTTCCGTAGCCGCCTGTGGCGTATTTCTTCTGCTTCAAGACTTCCGGGATCGTGACGTCTTCTGCGCGAAGTGCTGTTCCGCCATCGTTCGCCCTGACCGAACAGTGTCCCTGGTGTTTGCCTGTCATCAGCGATCCCCGAAGTGGGCCGCATACGGGCGCGGCTGCGAGCGCGTTGGTGAAACGAAGCCCTTCTTTTGCCATGGCATCGATGTTTGGCGTTTTTAAAAAGGGATTGCCCATGTGCCCGAGTTCGAAATACGCCAGCTCGTCGGACATGATGTAGACGATATTGGGAGGGCGTTCTTCGGCTGCAAAAAGCGGGATCGAAAGGAGCGAGAGAATGGAAAACAGAATTCTGTTCATGAGCAGAGCTTGCGTGATTTCACTCCAGCAAGCAATTCCCTGATAGAACGATGACTGTATATCCCAGACGATCCAACAGGGTTCGTTTATCAACTAAACCCTGTTGGATCGAATTCATTGTCCAAGACCAACAAATCTGAGGACTTTGGGATACAAAAAATTCTAGCCTGGTGGCCACGTGAGGGGGCGTCCGGCGAGCAAATGAACGTGGAGATGAGGAACGGATTCTCCCCCATTTTTGCCGTGATTGATGACTAAGCGAAAGCCTTCTTTTTCGGTGTCTTTCAACCCGAGGTCTCCAGCGATTTTTCCGGCGGTGAGCAACAGATGACCGAGAATTGACTGATCATCAATCGTGGCTTCGCCGATGCGTGGAATGACGTTTTTCGGGACGATCAAAATATGAGCGGGTGCCTGCGGCTGCACGTCTCGAAAGGCCAGGCAAACCTCGTCTTCGTGAACGATATCGGCCGGTATTTCACGGGCGATGATTTTCTCAAAAATCGTCATCTTTCCTTATTTTTCAGAAAAGAGAATCAGTGATACACGTGCATCGAAAGCGCTGGCATGTGATGCGCTGAGCGGGCCAATTCCATATCGAGAAAACCGGTGATTTCCTCTTTGAGTGACTCACAGGCAGTAGACCACATTTTGCTAGCAGAAAGCTGCTTCACACATTTCTCAAGGCCGTAGCACTCGAGTGTTTGAGCGCCGCCATTCGTTGCGGAACGGAACTGAGTTTCAAGTAAATGGAAGAAAGCCAACTCGTAGCCATTGCCAGCACGGCGAGCGAGATCGGAAAGTGAAATTCGCACTGGCGGGACCGTCTCGTTCAAATTTTCAGCTACATCATTGAGACCTACTTTTTCAAGGGTGATCCGAATTTGACGAAACAACTCGGCTGAATCGATTGTGGTGCCCGTGTAATGATTGGCCAGGTAATTTTCGATACCTTTGCAGATATCTGTCGCCAGCCAGTCAGGAATATTTGTGCCGTTGGTCGCATCCGCGAGGGTCTCGGTGAGCCACTCTGTTTTGCAGAGTGCCAGGCTGTCGGCGCCAATACGGATTAAGGGAAGTGCAGCGGGAAGTGCAATCATTTTGGTTTGTGTGTGTTTTCGAGTTTGCGGCGGCTTGTGGCGAGATGACGGATGAAATTTGGGAAAGGAAATAGCAGGAGCGGGTCGGTGGTCTAGCTGCTAGTTGACAGGGGTTTCGAAAAGATCGGGCTGAAGCTTGGGATCTATCGGATCTTCTTCGAGTGATTGAATCACATCTGAGAAATCACCGATGTCTGCAAATTCACGATAAACGGACGCATAACGCACGAAGGCGACGTGATCGATTTTTTGTAACCGGGTCATCACGAGCGGCCCGATCATCCGACTGGGGATTTCTTTTAAATTTTGTGCGGTCAGATCGTTTATAATCTCTTCGACCGCCGTTTCGAGCACTTCGATGCTCACAGGGCGTTTTTCACAGGCTTTGATCAAACCATTCAGCAACTTCTCACGCTTGAATGGCTCCCGAACGCCATCGCGCTTTACGACTCGTAAGTCATTATGTTCCAGTTGTTCGTAAGTTGTAAAGCGATAGCCGCATTCCGTGCATTCACGACGCCGCCGAATCGAAAACCCGTCCTTGGAAGACCGAGAATCGATGACTTTATCGTCATGGGAATTACACTTTAGACAACGCATGTTTGAGAATCAGAGTTGAGACTCGCAACAATATGTTGGGGTGTCAAAAAGAAAAATGCCACTACATATGGGTTTTTATGTGCAGAAGTTTACCCTTATGGTTTTTCCATAATTTTCATATCAATTCCCAAAGTGCTTAGGATTTGCTTATAAATTTTTGCGTAGAAATTGCCCGGCATTTAAGGAAACCGCGTATTTGTGGCGCATTCAAGGGCTTGCCGTTCGGCGTCGCTTTCGTGATGCTGCTTATATGAAACGCCCGATCTTTCTCGCGCTCGCCATTTTTGGGCCAGCGGTTCTACATGCCCAAAATGACCAACCGGATGTCACCAAAGCAGGAAATGATGAGGTCGCGGAAATTATCAAAACTTACAAGGGGCGGGGGACGCTGGCGGATGACACGCCTCCGACTCCGGCTGCGGAGGCGGTGAAAAATTTTCGCATGCGTGATGGCTTCGAGATTGAGCTGGTGGCCTCGGAGCCGGTCATTGGCCAACCGCTTTTTGTGAGCTGGGATTCAAAGGGCCGGATGTGGGTCATGCAATACCTGCAGTATCAGTTTCCGGCCGGGCTGAAGATCGTTGAATACGACAATCACCTTCGAGCACAGTTCGACAAAATTCCTGAGCCGCCACCGCATGGCACAAAAGGCGCTGATAAAATCACGGTTTTCGAAGACACCACGGGCGATGGAAAATATGATAAACACCGTGATGTCATCACCGGACTGAATATCGCGACGTCAGTCGTGGCTGGAGCTGGCGGAATCTGGGTTACCAATCCGCCGTATCTGCTTTTTTATCCGGATGCTGATGGCGATGCAATGCCGGATGGCGATCCCGAGGTGCGACTTTCTGGATTTGGGATCGAGGATACGCACTCGGTCATGAACAGCCTTGAGTGGGGCCCTGACGGCTGGCTTTATGGAGTTAATGGCAGCACGTCGACTGGCAATATAAAGAATCCGGCGACTGGTAAAATGGTGAAATGGCAGGGCCAAATGGTGTGGCGTTATCATCCGACTTCGATGGAATTCGAAATTTATGCTGAGGGCGGAGGGAATACATTCTCTCTCGAAATCGACGCCAAAGGCCGCGTTTTCTCGGGGACCAATAATGGCAATACCCGGGGAATGTATTATCCGCAGGGCAGCTACGGCAAAAAGGGCTGGGGTAAACATGGTCCGCTGACGAATCCGTATGCCTTCGGATATTTCGAGCATATGCGTCACGAGGGCGACAAAAATCGTTTTGCTCAGGCGTTTTGTATTTATGAAGGGGGTCTTTATCCCGATGTCTACGATGGGAAAATCGTTGCTCCGAACTCGCTTCACAATGTGGTTTGGATAAGCGAGCGGTTTCCTGACACATCGACCTATCGCACTGTCGATGAAGTGAATTTGGCGGAAACGGACGACCGCTGGTTTCGCCCGGTATTCTCCGGAGTTGGGCCGGATGGCTGCGTTTATGTGAGCGATTGGTATGATACCCGTTTGAGTCATGTGCGACCGATTGATGATTGGCATAAGAACAGCGGTCGGGTTTATCGGATTAAACCCACTGGTGTAGAGACGAAGATTCCGAATATCGATTTCGCAAATGCGAGTGTTGAAGTTCAAATCGCAGCTTTTGATGACCCCAATCGTTTTATTCGTCGGCAGGCGGTTCTCGAACTCGGATGGAGTGGCGAGAAGTCCGCGATTCCAAAACTCGTGGAAATTGTTAGTGCTGACAAAGGTCAGAAATCGCTGGAAGCCCTGTGGGCAATCAACCTGCTTGGTGGTCTCACCGACGAGTTGGCTATCAAATGGCTGAGCCATCAGGACGAACACGTCCGTCGTTGGGTGATTCGAATCGTTGGTGACAGGCGCGAAGCAGGCACCGATTTGGCTGACGTCCTTAGCGAATTGGCGGGTCGTGAATCACAAGTTCAGGTTCGTTCTCAGTTGGCAAGCAGTGCGAAACGCTTGCCGCCAGAAGTCGCGCTTCCCATTATTCAGAACTTACTCGGCCGCAGTGAAGACATGACTGATCTGCATATGCCGCTGATGGATTGGTGGGCGCTCGAAGCTCACGCTGAAGATGGCCGTGAAAAGGTCGAGCGTCTTGCCGCAGATCCCGTGACTTGGAAATTGCCGCTTTTCCGTGAAGAAGTTGCGACTCGGTTGATGCGTCGCTATGCGATGGCCGGAGGTGAGGCGAATTTTGCCACGGCGGCGAAGCTTCTCGAAACCGCGCCGGATGACGATGCGAAAAAGCGACTGATGACTGGTTTGCAGCTTGCATTTCAGGGCGCTCCGATCCCACAGCTGCCGGATGCGCTGACGAAACAGATGGATGAATATTCCAAAAATGCGGGGGAAAACGATCTCGTTTTGGCGATTCAACGCGGGGACAAGGAGGCGTTGAAAAAAGCGCTCGGCGTCGTTGCGAGCAGCGCATCTGATCCGGTGGAGCGCATCGAATTGGCGAAGGCATTTGGCGAAGCTGGTGACAAAACAGTCGTGCCGACGTTGTTGAGATTGTTGTCGCTTGATCAGCAAAGTACCCTCAAACGCGTCGCCTTGCAGTCACTTGGGAATTACGATGATCCTTCGATTCCGAAAACAATTTTGGGTCGAATGGGCTCGACGCTTCCGGCGGAACACGGCGTGCAATCGACAGGCCTTCGCGTTGTGGCTGGTCGGGTTGAGTGGGCTCACGAGCTGCTGAAATATGTCGATAAGGCCATTGTGAAGGCGCGCAATGTGTCGCCCGATGTCGTGCAGCTTTTAGCCCAGCATAAAAATCCGGAAATCAATTCGGCGATCGCCAAACACTGGCCCGACATGCGGGCGAAAACGTCGGAGGACAATCAAAAGGAAATGGCACGAGTGAAGAAAATTCTCGGTGGTGGAAAAGGCGACGCCAATGCCGGTCGCGCGCATTTCACGGCTCGTTGCGCGGCTTGCCATAAGCTTTTTGAAGAAGGAAACGTCGTTGCCCCGGACCTGACTGGTTACGAGCGGCAGAGCCTCGACTTCTGGTTGCCGGGAATCGTCGATCCGAGTTTAGAAATTCGCGAAGGCTTCACCAATTTCGTCGCTACGATGAAAGACGGACGCATCGTCATCGGCATGATTGCGAGTGAGAATCCGCAAACGGTGACCCTGCGCGATGCGGCGAATCAGGAAACGTTATTGAATCGCGCCGACATGGAATCGCTCGTTGCGAGCCCTGTTTCGTTGATGCCGCCGGGATTACTCGGCGGAATGAGCGAAGCTGAATTGCGCGACTTTTTCGCCTATTTGCAGAAATGAAACAGGGAAAGACGCCCCTCCTTGGCTGAAAAACTCAATTCAGCGGAGAAATGAGTTCTTCGCCGCGTAAGAAGCGGGCGACGTTTTCGGCGGCTTCGAGGCGACCGTTGGCGCGTTCTTCGAGAGTGGCACCGCCGACGTGAGGCGTCATGATGACGTTTTCCATGGTGAACAGGGCGGAATTTACGACGGGTTCTTCTTCGAAAACATCGAGCCCAGTTCCGCCGAGATGACCGCTGGTGAGGGCTTCGACAAGGGCGGCTTCGTCCATGACTTTTCCGCGAGCGACATTGATGAAAAAGGCGCCGGGCTTCATTTTGGCGAAGCGTTCGGCATTCATCAATCGGTCGGTCGATGGACTATGCGGCACGAGGGCGATGACGATATCGGACTCGGCGAGTAGGGTATCAAAATCGCGGTAGTTGACGTGGCCATCGGGTTGTGTCCGCGTGTGAAGCACGGTCATGCCGAAGGCGGTGGCGCGTTTTTCAACGGCTTTTGCGATTTTTCCGTAACCGATAATCCCGACGATTTTTGAGGCGGCGAGGCCGGATTCCCAGCGCAGGGCTTGCATTCCGGTTTCTGCCCACTCTCCAGTGCGAATGAAGCGGTCGCCTTCGGAAATGCGACGAGTCACGTTTAACAACAAACCAAGGGTGAGATCAGCGGTTGATTCCACGAATGCCGCGGGTGTGTTGGTGGCCTTGATTTCGCGTGCGGTGAGGGCGGCGAGATCGAGGTTGTCGTAGCCCATCGCGGCGTTAGCGACGAACTCAAGTTTGGGAGCGGCTGCAAGTAATTCGGAATCGACGCGGAGTTCTCCCTGAGAAATGACGGCGGTGCAGTCTCCGATTTTTTCCAAGACCTCAGCGCGAGGCATGGCCGCGGGCGTGTGATCGGAGATGATCAGATCTGCAATTTCATCGAGCGGAGCTAGGTGTTCGCGAGGAACGTTGACGGTGCAGAGAACGCGGGGCAGTGACATCAGGCTTCAAGCGGTTCTTCAACTTCTTCGATCGTTGCGGTGGCCTTCAATTTTTCGATGAGCGCATTGATCTGGTCTTCGCGACGTTTCGCAGAAAATTGTTCGGGCAAGGTAGCTTTGACCTCTTCGTAAGGCGTTGGCGCGGGCAGTTTGCGATCCATCAATTTAAAAATGTGGAAGCCAAATTGAGTTGCGACAACGGGGCTGACTTCGTTGTCTCGCAGAGAGAAGGTGATGGCCTCGATCTCAGGCATGGTTTCTCCCTGTTTCATGAAACCCATGTCGATGGACTGTTTTTCGACGTCGCCAAATTTTTCAGCGGCGGCGAGGAATTCAATTTTACCGTCGAGGATGTCTTCGCGCAGCTGGCGAAGCTCCTGATAGGACTCGCGTGCCGCCTCATGGGATTTGGGTTCGACAAAAATCTGACTGAGCTGGACCTCTTCCTCGGTCATGAATTTGGCGATGTTCTCGTCGTAAAACCCCCGAATTTCCTCCTCGGTGGGTTCCACTTCTTCCCCTAGATGGCTTTCGAGAACTTTGTCGACTTTGATGGTGCTCTTGATCTTCCGTTTGATCTGGCCTTCATCGCCGGGGTTGAATCCGGTATTCTGGAAAAAATTCTCTTCGCCGCCGTGATCTGTTTTGAGCTGCTCGAACATGGCTTCGATTTCGGCTTCGCTGGCATCGCCGAATTTCTCTTCCGAAGCGCGTTCCAGGAGGGCGCGATTGATGATGTTGTCGCGCGCGTAGGTGCGAAATTCCTCGTCGCGGTCGCAGCAAACGACTTCGCCCATGTTGACGTAGTGGTCTTTGATGGAGTCGAATTCCTCTTCAATCAGCTCGTCGCTGATTTTTTCACCGTTGATGATAAAAGCCATTTGGTTTGGTACAACGGGGAAGGGGATTTTTCAACCCGCGTTCAGGTGTCTTTTCCCTGATATGCGCGATCAAAATGAACGTAGCCGCCATCGACATGCAGGATTTGGCCCGTGGTGTGGCTGGCGCGCGGGGAAAGGAGAAACGTGGTGGTGTCGGCAATCTCGGCAGCTTCAGTCATGCGGTTGCCGAGGGGAATGTTAGCTTCGATTTCGGCGCGACGAGCATCGGGATCAGACAAGGTGGAGAGCCAATTTTCATACATTGGTGTCCACACTTCCGCGGGAACCACGGCATTCACGCGGACACCGTCGGAAGCAAGGTCGAGCGCCCATTCGCGAGTCAAGGCGAGCAATCCGCCTTTGGCCGCGGCGTATCCAGAAGTCCCGCCCTGGCCGGTGATCGCGACTTTGCTGGCGATGTTGACGATGGCGGGTGCATCAGATTTTTTCAAAAAATTGAGGGCGTGATGCACGACGGAAAAGCACTGCACGAGATTTTTCTCAAGGGATTTCGAAAAATCTGCGGGAGAACGATTTAGCCCGACCGAGTCGTTCACGCCGGCGTTGTTGACGATTCCATCGATTCTTCCAAAGCGTTTCCCAATTTCTGAAACGGCCTCGGCAACTTGATCTTCCTTGGTCAGGTCAAGGCTGATGAATGCGCCATCGACGTGTTCGATTTTTAATTCTTCGAGTAATTCAGCGCATTGGTTTGCCGATTTTAGGTCGAAAATAACCGGGCGGGCATGTTCGATTGCGAGAGTGCGAACGATGGATTCACCAATGCCGCTAGCGCCGCCGGTGACGATAATTACTTTGTCTTTTAAATCGAGATTCACAACAAAAGCACTGTGCCGGATCGCGATTAATCTTGCAACGGCAAACGTGCCCTTGGGGACTGAATGAGCTGATTCTCAATTTCCGTGAT
>ERZ887851.3145-NODE-3145-length-12253-cov-4.505985_pt1 | contig 12253 bp, 8 predicted proteins | sample MGYA00521100_ERZ887851 | MGnify/ENA primary metagenome ERZ887851 (study PRJEB32303, sample SAMEA104408602) | aquatic metagenome | biome: Brackish water; feature: Pelagic; material: water | place: Baltic Sea | collected 2014-06-06T16:11:00 | depth 11,444 m ...
GCCTCAATTCTGAAAAGCTTTCCAACACCATTGCCGCCACCGATTTTCTTAGCCGAGAAATTGATCTCATATTCACCGGGCTCTTTGACCTCAAATTCCAAATCCCACGGCTGAGCCTGATCACTCCCTAGCGCTTTCGTTGTGACGCTTTTGGTTTGGCCTGCAAATTGAACTTCGATATCGGAACCTCCGCCTGCCACGTCCATGTGAACCTGAAATTTGACAACACCGGGATTTTTGACCAACACATACCAACGCAACGAGCCTTCCGCCGATTTCCAATTCAGATGCTCAAAATTTGGAACAATTAATTCGTCGTCCCCCACTTTAGGAAGCAATGATTCTCCGACCGCAGTGCACGTTCGCTTTGTAAAAAATCCATTGCTGGCAGTCAGGATGATTTTCTGCTCAGTAGCAACCTGCCCAAAATAAGAATATTCGCGTCCTAGTTCGTCGGTGCCGCCCGGGATGATCATCGGCGCATTTTTCAATTGCCCAAATCCGTCCGACGCCTCGAGCTTCGGCGATGCAAGATTCGAACAAACCAGTGAAATGAACGCCAGCGAATGCAGCGGGATCGAAAAGTAAGATTTCATCGGCCGCAAGCTACCGAAATCGTCACGGACAACAACAACACACCGTGAAGATTTGTGTCATTCGACCGTAAGGAATAACGCAGAAGTGCCGTTGATATTACGGCTTCTCAAGTCGACTGTTTAGATAGAAATGAATCCTGCACTCGAATATCACCGACAACTGACGCGACGCAGATTTTTCGAAGGCGCCGGCTTAAAAGTCGGAGGACTCGCCTTGGCGGCAATGACGGGTAAATCAGCTTTTGCAGCACCAACGACAGGTGGCCAAGTGATGCCTCCGCTTTCGGGCTTTCCTCATTTCGCCCCCAAAGCGAAGCGTTTGATCTACCTCCACATGAACGGAGCGCCGTCGCAGCTCGATCTTTTCGATCACAAGCCGCAGCTGCAAGACTACTTCGACAAAGACCTCCCTGACTCGATCCGAAACAATCAGCGAATCACCGGTATGACAAGTGGTCAGGCGCGATTCCCGGTCGCTCCGAGTAAATTTGCGTTCAAGCCCTGCGGCAAAAGCGGACTCATGATGAGCGAACTCGTGCCTCACATGCACGAAATTGCTGATGATATCGCCATGATCAAAACGGTTCACACCGATGCGATCAATCACGATCCGGCCTGCACGTTTGTGATGACCGGTAGCGAGGTTCCGGGGAAACCAAGTCTCGGATCATGGCTCAGTTATGGACTGGGTTCAGAAAGTAATGACCTACCATCGTTTGTCGTTTTCACCCCGTCTTTCCCCAAGGCAAGTCAGGCTCAGGCTCTTTTCACCCGGATGTGGAGCAGCGGATTCCTCGCTTCAAAATATGACGGCGTCGCACTTCGAGGCCAGGGCGATCCCGTTTTGTATGTAAAAAATCCACCCGGAGTAACGAGCGGAGATCGGCGAACCATGCTGGACGCCTTGAATCGTTTAAATCAAAAAAACTTCGAACGCTACGGTGATCCAGAAACGCAGACGCGGATTTCTCAATACGAAATGGCGTTCCGCATGCAATCCAGCGTGCCGGAGTTGACCGATCTCAAAGGTGAAAGCCGCGCCACACTTGACATGTATGGGCCCGAAGTTGAGAAGCCCGGCACGTATGCTCAAAGCGCAATTCTTGCCCGACGCCTGATTGAACGCGGCACGCGAGTCGTTCAGATTTTGCACCGAGGATGGGATCAGCATGGCGGCTTGCCAAAGCTGATCAAAGGCCAGTGCATGGATGTTGATCAGCCTACTGCTGCCTTATTAAAAGATTTGAAACTACGCGGTTTGCTCGAGGACACACTCGTCGTGTTCGGCGGAGAATTTGGCCGCACCGTTTATTCGCAGGGCACCCTGACCAAAGAAAATTACGGCCGCGATCATCACCCCCGAAACTTCTGCATGTGGATGGCCGGCGGCGGCGTCAAAGCCGGCATCACTCATGGTGAAACCGACGATTTCAGCTACAACATTGTCGAAAATCCGGTTCACCTCAATGAACTGAATGCAACGATCATGCATTGCATGGGGATCGACAACAATCGCTTCTCGTTCCCGTTTCAGGGTCTTGAACAACGGCTCACCGGAGTGGAACACGTTAATCACGTCAACGCGCTTTTAGCGTGATTTTGTGCGAAAATCATGCAACAGAAGTCTCATGTCTGACTCATCAAAAATGCCTGATTCCGATGACCCGTTGCCCTACGGATTCCTTGGAGAAGACACCAGCACCACTTCTGATAAGCTGGAGAAATACACCGGCGAAGTGGATTGGAAGTATTTGGAAAAACACTATGAAGCCGGAGCCATGCTCTATGTCGATCCCTCGCTCGATCTTGTCGAAGTTGGAAAAGCAATTTCAGAAGACGATGCTGACGCGGTTTCGGCATGGAAAAAATCAGGCGACCTCGTCCAACCATCCGCTCCTCACGCGCTTTTTTGGGAAGACGCAAACCCAAAATTTCTAGCACTTGTTGTTTCGCCATTTGTCCTCGCTCAACCGATCGAATCATGAGAAAACACATCGTTACTCTTTTGCTTCTCACCGGGCTCGCTACGGCACAAGAGCCTACGAAACTCCAGACCATCGATGAAACACAGCCGCAAATTCGAAGCTTGGGGATCATTGATTGGCTCGAAGGTGGCGAAGTGAAATTGACTGGCCCCCTGCCCTCTTTTGTAAAAGTCTGGCTCGAAGACGATCCAAAACAGTCACCTCTTGAATTTAGCTTCAATAAGGATGCCAGCGAGATTTCGATTTATCTCCCGAAGAAAAATCTAGAAGGCCAAAAAAGTGCGACTCTCAATTTCCTTATCACCGAAAAAACCGCCGTTCATCCCGATGGAAGCGTGGTCTTCAGTGCGCTGGATTCCGAGGTCGTCGGGAAACAGGCAAAACTGGAAACGCACCCCGGAAGCCATCGCATTGGATTTTGGGGAAATGCGAATGACTTCGTTCGTTGGGACCGAGCTATTCCCGAAGGTGATTATCGCGTCGAGTTGGTTTATTCCCGCGCGTCAAAAACCGGAACCGAAGTCGCCATTTCCATCGGTGAAATATCGTTTCCGCTCATCCTCGAAACTACCGGAAGCTGGTATCGCTATCGCATCGCTGAACTCGGCGAAATCTCAATTCCAAAAACCGGATCACAATCCGTCGAAACTCGCGTGATAAAAATCGTGAACGGAGGCGTCATGAATTTGAAAGCGATCGTCCTCACGCCTATTTCCAAAAAATAGGATTTCACGATCCAACTCTATCGGTTCGACGAACCAACCCTTTTCGTTCGTGAAGCCGTTTCGAACCAACCCTGTTGGTTCAGCGAACATACCCTATCTCTTCGTAAATCGCTTATTTCAACTCTTCAAGAATTCGCGCAGTAACAAGCTCGGCGAGCACTTTGCTTCCCGCGGGCTTGAAGTGAACATTTGCCGGGAGCATCAATTCATCCATCCGCTCTTTGGAAACGGTGTACAAATCATGAGTCGGGATGTCATTCGCGGTCATAATTTTTGTCGCGATTTTGTTGTAAATCACTGAGTCACCGGGGAGTCGTCCTTTCGTGCCGGGAGGAACGGGCGTAGTGTTTCTCCAGATCAATTTCGCTCCGGTCGCTTTCAATTTTTCAACGAGCGCAGTGAGATTTTTCTCATACTCAGCCGGAGGAACCTGCTGGTGGTTTTTTGCATTTTTTGGGTCCGCCAGGTTACTGCCATCTGCTCCCATATATTTCAAATCGTGAAGCCCCCAGTTAAAGTGGATCACATCCCACTTTTTTCCGTCGCCGCCGGTTTGCAGCCACTCGTCGATTTTTTTAACAGCCGTATGCGTTGGGCCGCAGTTGGCGAGTGGACGGTGCAGATTCGCTTTTCCTTCGAGAAGTTTGCGAACTCCCACGGTGTAACCAATTGAAATGGAATCCCCAACGATAAGCACGCGTGGTAATCCCGCCACATCTTCAACCTTCGCCATTGCAGGGTTCGGTTTTCGGGCTTTTTTGGATTTCTTGTCTTGAGCTCCCACGATGGAGCAACTCAGCAAAACAATTAACGTGACGGCAAAACGAAGTTTTCTCATGGCCCAAGACTGAACGAAAAACTTTCGATTAGCGATTCTGAAACGCACACCTCTTTGTGTGATCTGAACGTCATTTTCCCCACAAGCTAATTCGTTTACCACTCAATGATGGGAGTTTACGAATTGACAGAATTCGCGACAGGTTTCGTCGTCTTTCCTCACCCAATTGGAACAATGAAGGCATTTCGCCCTACCCTGCTCACTCTACTTTTACTCACAGCCTCGTTCGGCTTCTCAGCCGATACTCCGAAGGCTGCGATGCCGGATAAGCACGTTGCAGTTTTTGAAAAATACTGCTTCGAGTGTCATGATTCGTTAACAGAAGAAGGAGGCGTCAATTTGGATGATTTGGGGTTTGGCCTAGACACGATCGAATCTGCCGAATTGTGGCAGAAAGTGCTGAACTCCATGAACTCAGGCGAAATGCCTCCTGAGGATGAGCCACAGGTTTCTGATGAGGAAAAGGAGGCATTCCTCGAAGATTTATCGAAACAGATCGTTCTCGCTCGCGAAGCGTTGAGTGACTCCGGTGGTGTGATGACCATGCGCCGGCTCAATCGTCGGGAGTATGAGAATACCGTTTTCGATTTGCTCGGGGTGCGAATTGACACGGCTGATTTGCCGGACGACGCGAATTCCGGTGGCTTCGATACCGCTGGCAATGCGCTATTCTTCTCCAGCGATCAATTTGAACAATATCTAAATCTGGCTCGTGGAGCTCTGGATGAAGCGTTTCTTTTTGGAAAGGCGCCTCCAAAGAAGTTGGTAATAAAAAGAGAGTCGGAGGATAAGAAGAACAAATTTTTCGAACGGACGTCATCGAAAATCAAACTGGACTTTGACAAAGCTCAGGAATGGCGCGCTACCAAAGGTGCCAAAGAACCGAAGGAGTTTGGATTTATCGACGAGTCCGATGTGAGATTTCACGAACGGCTTTACAATCAGCAATACAAAACGTTTCGGAGATACCTTGATAACGAATTATCCAACAGTGGAGTCCTTCTTGAAAAACACTTTAACGGTGCCGTGGTCGATCCCATCGATATTCCAGGCAAGTGGCCTGTAGGCGAATACATCATTCGCGCGAACGTTGGGGCATTGAAAGACGCAGATGCCCATCAAAAATTCATCGAATTTGGGCAGACCGGAAACGGCGCGCGAGGCGGCGAAATGAAGGTGTTAGGGTATCGTCACATCACAGGTTCAGTGGACCAGCCTCAGGTAATTGAATTTCGAGTTCGTGTGGCAAAAACGGGCGGACGATCATTTGGACTCAGATCGCGTCAGCATAATAATCGCGATGCCACGCGTGCGGAATTCCTGCAATCGCAGGTCAGAAACAAGGTCGGCCCCCCACCTTCTCTTTGGGTGGATTGGATCGAAATCGAGGGCCCCGTTTACGAGGAGTGGCCCCCACAAGGAGTTTCCGAATTGTTCTTCAAAGGCCGCGAATGGTGGAAACTGCCGGATCAAGATCAATACGCTCGCGAAATAATTGAGCGCTTTGCAACGCGGGCCTTTCGAATCAAAAAACCGAGTGAAACTTTTTTGGAGAAATTGTTCACGCTTTACAAAACTGAACGGGACACCGGTAAAAAATTTCATGAAGCGATCAAGGAACCGCTTGCAGTCGTGATGGCATCTCCGGGATTCTTATATTTGCTCGAACCCGCTCCCGGGCAGGAAAAACGCGAACTCTCCCCGATGGAAACTGCGGTTCGGTTGTCCTATTTTTTGTGGAGTTCTCCGCCCGATGAAAAACTTTACGAAGCTGCGCGCTCGGGAGAATTGGCCAAGCCCGCCAAACTCGGTTGGCACGCGAACCGAATGCTCGACGACCCTCGCGCCGACGAATTCATCGCGAGTTTCGCCCACCAATGGTTGCACATGGATCGGCTCGACTTCTTCCAGTTCGACTTCCGCAAGTATCCTGAATTTGATGAAAGTGTGAAAGCCTCCGCCCGAAAAGAAGTCTACGAAACGATTCGCTCAATCATCACCGAAAAACGGCCTCTCGCCGATTTGTTGAATGCAGATCATGTGGTTGTCGATAATTTGCTCGCGAACTACTACGCTCTTGCGGACGTGAACCACGAAGGGTTTCAAAAAGTAAATCTGCCCGCGAATTCTCCGCGAGGTGGGTTGCTGGGGATGGCGGCAATTCATGCGATGGGGTCAGACGGAACGCGTTCGTCTCCTGTTGAACGAGGTACCTGGGTGCTACGTTATCTATTGGACGATGCCCCTCCTCCTGCTCCGCCAAATGTTCCTCAGCTTTCAAGGCTCGAAGGCAAGCTACTTGGACCTCGGGAAATCATCAACGCTCACATGGAAGAAGCACAATGCGCTCAGTGTCACCGTAAAATTGATCCGATTGGTTTCGGTTTAGAGAATTTCGATGCAGCAGGATCATGGCGCGAAAGCATGACATTGACTCAGGTGGAAAAGAAAAAAGGGAAGAAGAAAAAAGTGATTCAAATCGACGCGAGCGGCACCCTTCCCAACGGAGCGGTCTTTACTGACTACTTTGAAATGCGGGACGCAATTGCGAAACAAGACGATGCGTTTGAGCGCGGCTTTGCTGAATCACTGATCGAATACGCGCTCGGTCGGCCCTATGGATTTTCGGATGAGAGCCTCCGCGAACGCTTGATAAAACGAGCCGATGCAAAGAATGGCGAAATCCGCGAGTTTGTGATTGCGCTGATTCAGTCAAAACCTTTCCGAACCAAGAAGTAACTTTATCAAACCAAGTTGAAAATGACATCGAACATCCATCGCCGTTCTTTCCTCCGCAGCAGTTCATCGCTGATTGCATTGCCTTTCTTGGAATCTTCAGGTTTTAGAAAATTTGCATCTGCTGCAGCCGAAGCGGAACCACCCAAACGACTGGCTTATCTCGGCGTAGGATTCGGGTTCACGCGAGACACTTGGTATCCAGATGCTAAAAAGACAGGTGACGCTTGGGAGCTTTCCGAGGGACTTTCACCTCTCGAACGTCACAAGGACGACATTACCGTCATCCAGAATCTCACCAACCAGTTCAACAATGAAGCTCACTGGGGAAGCACGTTCTGGCTAACCGGCGCGAACCGCTACGCCGAACCCGGCCAAAGCTTTAACAACACAATTTCAGTAGATCAGGTCGCCGCCGAGACTCTCGGAAAAGACACGCGCTTCACCTCGATACAACTCGGATACAAAGGGGGCGACAATGGTCACGGCCCGGGGCTTTCGCTCGCGTGGAATCGACAGGGCAAACCTGTTTCTGGATTGAACACGCCCGTTGCCGCATTTCACCGTCTCTTTTCAGACGACCAAACCCCATTGGCAGAGCGGCAGGCGGCTCTTTTAAAACAACGAAGTGTCCTCGATACCGTTTTGGAAGATGCGAAGTCGGCCAAGCGCGGATTGACAAAAACTGACACAGACAAGCTGGACGAATATTTCCAATCCATTCGCGACATTGAAACTCGGCTCTCAAAAGAAGAAGCTTGGCTGGATGTTCCAAAATCCAAACCCACGGATTTACCAGAAGAACCAGGCGAAGGTCTCAAAGGCGTTGAAGAGGTGAAGATGATGTATGATTTGATGGTTGCGGCCATGCAGGTCGATGCCTCACGTGTCTTCACCTATCGCCAACCGCTTGATTCATTTATCCGCAGCATGGGCGCGACGATCACCTCGCATAACATGAGCCACTACAGCGATGGCGCTCGCAAAGTCGTTTCGAAAAATCGTGATGCAAAGCAGTCCGAATTGTTTGCTCATTTCATCGATCGGCTGAAGAGCATTAAAGAAACAAACGGCACCACGCTGTTTGACAACACCACCCTGACGCTCGGCAGTAATATCAATTCGATTCACTACCTGACGAATTGCCCAACCGTCGTGACCGGTGGGGGATCCGGATTCAAACACGGCAGCCAACATGTCGTCGATCCGAAGACGCCGCTCTGCAATTTGTGGCTCAGCCAATTGAAAGGCTCTGGAATTGAGGTCGAGTCGCACGGGGATTCAACGGGCCAAATCGACTCACTGTTTGCTTGATTTTCGAATCGGATGAGGTTTTTTCTCCGCCAGAATGAAGCTGAGTGGAGGAGCTACCCGATTATCCATTTTTTCATAAAATCATTTTTGTTTCTTTCGTTTGTCCGCGGCGGTGATTTTACCGTCGCTGTTCACATCGACATTCGGGAATTGCCCTCGAAAGATATCAAGGTGCTCCTCGCGTGAGAGCTTTCCGTCCTTGTTTTTATCTCCTCCTCGAAAGGATCCGGGATGAGGAAACTCCGCGGCATCGAGAAATTTATTTCCATCCAGGTCCTGGGGATCAAACTGTGCAGCACGGTAAGCGACAAATTCATCGACGGTGATGATGGCATCCGCATTCTTGTCCATGTCCCTCACCATTCCCGCATTGAGAATGGTGATGGGCTTTACATCAGGGGTCGCTTCCACAAAATGATTCGGCGTGTTTCCAAAGTTACTGCGAAATGATTCCAGAGACTGATCGTAATCGACGTCAGGGATAATCCACCCATTGCGAAAAGAAACGTCGGTTCCTTTGTGATCCTGCAACATCAATGGACGCTTTCCATGGGCTTTGTAGGGGCCGCCGACTTCTCCATACACCCAGACATCGTCGTGGATGAGAATGCCGTTATGAAAGATGGTGGCGCGCAAAGGCTCTTCGACCGATCCGTCTTTACCGAAGACAGGCGCTTTCATGAGAATGTCATAAGCCTGCCACTCACCGGGCTTACGGCTCGCATTCACCCGGGGCGGATGCTGCCCATAAATCGAACCACAAGTGCCGTCGGCGAAGGTGGGATTTTCAAAACTGTTCACGACCTGCAACTCGTAACCGGACATTAGGAAAACTCCTGAGTTTCCGTAAAGCTGTCCGACCCACTCAGGATCATCGGAAGGATCGAAGCGAAACTCCAAGTGGATGCGGGCGTTGCCATAGGATTTCGTGGTCGAATTGTTGCCCTCTCCTCGAATCATGACGCCTGCCTCATCGATCTTCCACGATGCATTGCTCCACTGATCGGCGTCGAGAACCGTGGCGTTCTCCGGTGCCTGAAGCTTACAGTCTTTTTCAGGGAGTGGTTCAACAATTCCGGGTGCAGGACGTCGCTTGTCATTCCGATTCCAGCTGGAACCTGCGAGAGTCCATCCAACGTTCCGGCCTGCGCCCGGTTCTTTGGCGGGTCGAAGTTTATTCACCGTGTAATAAATGGCGTCGAAATCCAGCGGGACGTCCTCCGAATTCTTCTGCCCGGGAAACTGCAATTCATAGACTTTGCCTTCTACCAGCGGCACATCAAAGGAAACCGTTTTGCGATCTTTCGAGAGCTTGTAGTTCGTGACCTTAAGCGGTGTTTCATCTACTGGAGGCGATCCGTAGGTGCTGTAGTAGTGGTAATGCCAGGATTTCACCGCCGGACTAATTTCCTCTCCGATCGATTGCGTAAAGGTGACCTCAAACCCCGTCCTGGTTAACGAAGACGAATGAATCGCAAACGGGATCGTCTTGCCATCCCACTCCGCGTATTGCAAGGCCGTGCGTTTCCCCCCGACACTGAACCAACCACGACCGACCTGAGCGGACCACAATCGTCCGGCTCCATCGAAAGACATTTTCACCGGGCCTGATTCGAGGCCGCGAAGGAAATCAACGCACCAGCCCTGGAGATCGCCATCTACCTTTTCCACACCACAGCGGAAGTAATTTGATTGCCGTTGATCGCCGATAAACATTTGGTTTTCAAACGGGCCGAATTTTCCACCAGTCGTATCCCAGGTCGGACTGCCGGGTGTGTTGGCAATAATCTCACGGGGAAACCAAACGGCTGGGGGCGTGCGAAGTTTTGCAAAGTCCCCGGCTGTCATCGACAGAACTTTCTCTTTTGTGAAATCCGGTCGCGCGGGAAGCGAGGCGGGATGGCCGTAGAAATTTCCTTCTCGAACGTGATAGAGACAACAGTCCGCAACCCAGTCTCCTTGGTTATCGGTGATGAAGAGCTCGTCATTCGGACTGATGCCGATGCCGCAGGGCGAACGAAAGCCATTCGCGATGGGTTGGAAATGCCCGGGACGGTCCGACCGGTAAACCCAGCCACGCCACGGTGCGTTGTAGGACATGTTGCCGCCGCCTTTTCCGACCGGCTTGCCATCCGGCACAGTGAATTCACCCCGGGCCGCAAGATTGAGCGAGGCATATTTTCGACCGAGTGAATCGACAACCGGCCCATAGTGATACTCATGGTATTCGCCTGAAACACCAAAATCGTCCGTGACGCATTCGTATCGATCGCAAACGCCATCGCCATTCGCATCAACCAGTCGCGTCAACTCCGGCTTCTGGGCGACGTAGTAGGCCTTTTCTTTCACGTCATAATAGATGCCGTTCGGCTCCATCAAATTTTCGGCGAAGCGAGTCCAGGCCTTGTCTTTGTATTCCCAAACTTCACCTTCCCAACTCACGACGGCGAGCGTGCCGTCCGGCTTGTGACAGAGGCCGAGAATCGTGACAGCACCTTTGGGGAGCGGGACGGTTTCAATACGGTAACCCGCCGGAAGTTGAGCGGAGGCGATGCTGCTGAAAAACAGAGCCAGAAGGAAAATCGGGAATCGATTCAATAGGGATGATTGGTTCATTTCAAAAAAGTGGTTTACGAAGCAATAGGGTTGGTTCATCGAACGCACCCTGTTGCTTCGTGGTGATGGTTAGCTTTTGGAAACAGAGAAAGACTGCTTACCTTTAGGAGTGATCTTGATGGTGGTTTTCTCGCCATCAATTTGGGTTGCGATCAGGACTGAGTCCCCTTGCGTTTCGTAGTGAAGAAACCGGTGTGTTTTTCCACTGGATGGATCAGTTCCTCCATCGGGAATAAGGGTGCCGTTTATTTCGGATGGCTTCGCACTTCGATCGGGCAACGAAGGCGTTTGATTGATTACTGCCGAATGCCAGGCATTGAGCACTTTTCCGTCAACCGGGTTGTAGGCGACAATCACCTGATTCGGAAGCAGGCAAAGCAACGCCCTTGGCGGCAAACCATCGATCCATTTGCGAACTACCAGAGCCTCATCAGGCCTGGCTTTGATGATCTTCGGAATATTCCCCTGCAGGCTGCGGCCATTGAGCGCGATCCGCTCCCCCCCGACCTTTTCGAAGAAGCCAGAAAACCGATAGCTGTGGCTCGGCTTCTCTTCATGCAGGATTTCCAATTCATGCACGCCCGGCTTTAGGTCGACGGTCTTGTTGAGGTGCGTTGCCTTATCTGCCTTTTCATCCGAATAGTGAACTTCGTCCCCATTCAGAAAAATGGAGGTGCGCCCGAGAAGTCGAATGTTGAAGCGGTAACTCCCCGCTTCTTTGATATAGAGTTTCGATTTCCCACGAAGGACCCCTTCTGCGCTTCGCGGGAAATAATAATGATTTTCAGGCAGCGTTGTTTGCGACTCCGATTCGACCGAATCAAACAACTCAGGCGTGAATCGCTTGCCCTTGAAGTAATCGCGCGGGTAGATGGATCGCACCGTTTCCCGCAATCCCGCCTGCTCGGAAAGAATGAAATCACGCAGGGCAATTCGATCTGCTTCCGGGAAAACAGCTTCATACGGAATCATCGGCGATCCGGGAACCCCCTTGTTGATCACCTTCAGAATCGCCTCCGGCGAGGAACCGTGCTGCCAATAGCTGTCGATGAGGGATGGCCCCTGACCACCCTCCAATTTCGGACCGTGACAGTTGAAGCAGAGCTGGGAATAAATGGTTTTGCCGCGCTCGAATTCGGCTGTTGCAACATGCGTCGGTTCCTGAGATTTAATCGACGGAACCTCGAGGGCTTCGAGAACGAGTTGGGAAATCAGTTTGTTGCCAGCATCGTTCATGTGCACGCTGTCGCTGGTGAGAATGCCTTGCGTCAGGTTCTCCGTGTTGTTCTGCTTTAGATTCGAAATAAAAACTTTTCGAAGGTCGAGTAACTGAGATTTGGTCTCTGTAGCGACCCTGCGACTGATGTCGGCATACTGGTCGAGTCTGGCATCCTCGGGATTGGTGCCGTCAGGTTTTTCGCCAATAACAGTCGGGGTGCACAA
>ERZ887851.3148-NODE-3148-length-12240-cov-16.005581_pt1 | contig 12240 bp, 16 predicted proteins | sample MGYA00521100_ERZ887851 | MGnify/ENA primary metagenome ERZ887851 (study PRJEB32303, sample SAMEA104408602) | aquatic metagenome | biome: Brackish water; feature: Pelagic; material: water | place: Baltic Sea | collected 2014-06-06T16:11:00 | depth 11,444 m ...
CCGCCGCGGCAGGGCGCTTCTGCGCCGAGCTGCGGGCCGGGCTCGACGCTTAAGCGTGCCTTGGCCGTTTATGGGTCGCTGGGGCCAGCTGTAGCCAGTAGGCCCCGCAGGCCGTTGAAGAGGCGATCCAAGGCTTCCGCCAGTAGGGGCCCATCCAGCAGGCCATAGCTCAGCCGCAGCAGCGGCCCGCCGGCCCTGGCTGGATCTAGGCCGAAGCTTTCCCCACTGAGGGCCGCCAGCCCGTACTCCCGCACCAGGCGCCGCATCAGGGTGTCTCCAGTCAACGGGCCGGCAGCGGCCCTATCCAGCTGCAGCAGGCCATAGAAGGCGCCATCGGGATTGGCCCACAACTGCACCGGCAGGCCGCTATCGCGCGCTTCGGCCACGGCCGCCAGGAGCTGCCGGCGGCGGTCGGCCAGGCCGGCAATCCGGGGCGCGCACCAGCTGGGTCCGGCCCTCAAGGCGGCAAGGGCCCCATGCTGGGTCAACCGCGGTGGACAGATCAGCACCGTGTCCTGCACCTTTTGTAAGGCCGGCAACAAGGCGGCGGGTACGGCCATGTAGCCCAGCCGCCAGCCGGCCATGCCATAGGCCTTGGAGAGGGAATGGAGCGACACGGTGTGGGCCGCACTGCCGCTCTGGGACCCAGCACTCCAATGGGGCTCGCCGCCATGGACAAACAGCTCATAGGCCTCATCGCTGATGTGCAACAGGCCGTGCAGGGCACAGAGTCGGTTGATCGCCGCCAGCACAGCCGCCGGAATCACCACCCCACTGGGATTGTTGGGCGACACGGTGACGATGGCGCGGGTGCGAGGTGTGATTGCCGCGGCCAGGCGCTGGGGATCGGGGATGGCACCACCTTCCACCAGCACCGGAACGGCTCCAGCGAGCTGCACCGCCATCACATGGTTGAAGTAATAGGGCAGCGGCAGAATCACCTCACTGGGCCCAGCTGGCGAGCCCTCGGCAATCACCTGAACAACGGCGCTGAAGGCCATGTTGCTGCCCGCGGTCACCAGCACCGCTGCCCCATCGAGGTCGAGCCCGTTCTGGCTCAGGAGCTTTGTGCTGACTGCCTCCAACAAGGGCGAATCCCCCTGCAGGGCGCCATAGCGATGCAGCTCAGGCCCACCAGCTGCCAGCGCCTCGGCCACGGCCCTGGGGACGGTCTCGGGCGGGTCCCAACCCACCATGCCCTGGGCCAGGGAGAGGCTGCCCGGGCTCTGGCCCACCAGGGCCGCCAGCTCCGGGATCACCGGGCTGAGCACCCCCTGGAGACGACGGCTTGGCCCTGGTGGTGCCAAGGGGCTCAGAGGTTGTATTTGGCCGTCGACTGCTTCACGCAGGTGGTCTTGGCCTGATCCAGGCTCTGGCCTTGTTTGAGCATGCCATTGGCCACGCAGGTGCAGGTGTCATTGACCATGCCGGCAGGCGGGGTCTTACCCGACTTCTGGAAATCGGCCTGCATGGCACTGGAGCACTTACCAACAATGATCTGTTGCATCATGTTGGCGTGGGCCGGGGCCGCCACCAGGGCGGCACCGGCACAGGCGAAAAGGAGGGGCAGGCGGAGCATGGAGCCAGGGCTGGGCATGGAGGCGGGGCTGTTCATGGAGGCAGGGCTGAGATCGGAGCGAACCGGGTAAGAGCCCAGGCTGATTCCAGTCTTACCACCGCGGGCCGGTTCCTGAGGTGTAGGCGGGTTCCTAAAGTCTTGGCCGTTTCACTCGCCCATCTGCCATGCGCTTCGTGCTCTGGGGCACCTACTGCGACGAAGCCCTGACCAGGCGCGCCCCCTATCGGCAGGAGCACCTGGCAGCCCTGCAGCAACTTAAGGATGCCGGCACCCTGGTCACCCTCGGCCCAACCGAGGGCAGCAGCCACGTTTTCGGCATCTTTGAGGCGGAAAATCTGAAGCTGGTGGAAGCCATCGTCAAGGGCGACGTCTACTGGCGCCATGGGATCTGGACTGAAGTGCAGATCTACCCCTGGATCCAGGCCTTCTGAAGCCAGTCAGCCCCGCGGCCAATCGAGCAGGGCCTGCTGCCACACATAGGCCGCCACGGCCTCGGCACCTGTCTCCCCGAGCACGGCCCCGTAGCCGGCCATCTGGCCCCGGCCAGCGACCGCGATCTCGAGGATCCCGGCGGGTCCATCGATGCCATGGCGCTCGAGGGCTGCCAGCTTCAGGGTTTGCCCCCGGCGAATGATGTTGCCGCCGTTGACATGGCAGCCGGCGCAGTTGTTGCTGAACAATTCAGCGCCTGAGAGGCCTGCAGCTGGAGCCGGGGCAGCGCCAACCAGCAAGCCGATAGCAAGGGCGATCACCAGGGTCATCGACATGGACATTGAAAGGGCCATCGCCTGAACATGCTTCTGGCCCACCCTGAAAACCCTTCAACGGCGATTCCAGTGTGCTCCCACAGGCGCTAAACAGGAGCCGGTGTCATCCCAATCGCCCTGGCTTCCAGCCCTCTGCCACCCCTCACCCTGCTGCACAGCGCTGACTGGCAGATCGGCAAGCCCTATGGCCGGGTACAGGACCCGGACAAACGGGCCCTCCTGCGCCAGGTGCGGCTCCAGGCCATCGGCCGGATCGCAACCCATGCCGCCAGCACGGGAGCCGATTTGGTGGCGGTGGCCGGAGATCTGTTCGACTCCCCCACCCCAGGCAGAGCGGATGTGAGTGCCGTGTGTGCCGCCATCGGCTCCATCCCCTGCCCGGTGCTGGTGATCCCGGGCAACCACGACCACGGCGGCCCTGGCAGCGTCTGGCACAGCCCCTACTTCCAGGCAGAGCAACTGCGCCGCGCCGCCAACCTTCAGGTGCTGCTGGAGCCCGCACCGCTGGAACTCGAAGCGGCAATGATCCTTCCCTGCCCGCTGCTGCGGCGCAGCGACAGCGCCGATCCCTGCGGGTGGCTCCACACGGTCAACTGGGCCCAGCTGCCGGCGGACAAGCCCCGGGTTGTGATCGCCCATGGCTCGGTGCACGGCTTCGCTGCCCCCGATCTCGACAGGAGCGGCGACGGCGCCAACAACCGGCTGCGCCTCGAGGGGCCATGGCTGGACCAGGTGGACTACGTCGCCCTGGGGGACTGGCACGGGGTCAAGCAGGTTGCCGCAAAGGTTTGGTATAGCGGCAGCCCCGAACCGGACCGCTTCCCCCGCAGCCCTGACTACCGCTCCGGGTTGGTGTTGCAGGCCCGGATCGGCAGGGGGCTGACCCCCCAGGTGACCCCCCTGGGCACCGGGGTGCTCGGCTGGCATCCCCTGCGGGTGGAGTTGCACCAGGATGGCGATCTAGACCGGCTGGAAGAGCAGCTGGACACCCTGCTCGGCGGCCGGATTGGCAGCGATCTGCTGCTGCTGGAGGTGGGCGGCAGCCTCAGCCTGGCCGGCCACCGCCGCTATGGGGCCCTGCTCGAGCGCCTGGAAGCCCAGCTGCTGCGGCTCAAACTGCGGGGCCGTTGCGAAGCCGCTCCCGGCGAGGCCGAGCTGGCCGAACTCACCCAGCGCCCCTGTGATCCGCTGGTGGCCCGCGTGGCTGGGGAACTGCAGCAGGCAATCGCCACCGGCGCAGGGATCGGAGATGAAGCTCTCGGCGCCAATGGGTTGGATCCGGCCCTGTTGCGTCTTGCCCTCTGTGAGCTGCACCAAACCGTTGGGCAGCTGCAGGGCTGACCATGCGCCTGCTCCATGCCAGCTTGCGCCAGGTGCGCCTCCATCAGCATCTGGAGCTGCGCTTTGATCCCCATTTCACCCTGCTGGGCGGCGCCAACGAGGCCGGCAAAAGCACGGTGGTGGAGGCCCTGCATAAGGTTCTCTTCCTGCGGGCAAGTGCCACCGGCCGGGCGGTGGACGAGCTGCGCTCACGCCTGCACAGCGGCCTGCCGGAAATTGCAGTGGGCTTCGAGGCGGCCGGAGCCCGATGGGAGCTGCGCAAACGCTTTTCCGGCGCCAGTGGCACCTGCCAGCTGGGCAGCGACGGCGGCGTAGCCCTACAGGGGGCTGCCGCCGAGGAGCAATTGGCCCGCCTGCTGGGCGTGGAGGGGCCGATTGAGGGCCGCAGGCACGGCCAGTTGCCCCAGCGCTGGGGCCACCTCTGGGTGCGTCAGGGAGAGTCGGGCAGCAACCTGCTGGCCGGCCCAGGCGAGGCCTATGACCTCAAATCCCTGGTGCAGCAGTTACAGCAACGGGGGGCCGCAGCGGCCCTGGAATCGCCCCTGGATCGGCTGGTGGGGGAGCAGCTGCAAGCCAGGCTGGATCTGCAATTCACCGCCACGGGCAAGGTCAAGGCCGGCTCCCCCCTGGCCGAGGCGCGGCAGCGCTGCCAGGAGGCCCAGGCAGCCCTGGAACAGGCCCAGGGCCACCGGGCTGAGCTGGAATCGGCCATGGAGCAACTGCAGCGGATCGGCGCAAGGCTGCAGGCCATCGACTCGGCGGAAAGGCCCCGGCTGAGGCGGGCCAGCCAACTGGCGGGCCAGCTCCGCCTGCGCCAGGCCCAGATCGGCCCCCTGCAGCAACAATTTGCCCAGCTGGAGCTGGCCCTGGCTGAGCAGCAGGCCCTCCAGCAGCAAGGTCTCAACCTGGAAGCCCAACAGCAGGCCTGGCAGCAGCAGCTGGCCAGCCAGCTGGAGGAGCAAGCCACCCACCAAGCCGGCTGCCGAGCTGGGGAGCTGGCCCTGCTGGAGCTCGATGGCCAGCAGCGGGAGCTGGCAGGGCGGCTTGAGCTGGCCCAGCAACTGCTCGACCTCGCCAGCCTTGAGGAGGAAGCCCGGCAGCTGAACGCTCACCAACAGCAGTTCGAGCAACTTCAACGGGATGCCCAGCTGTGCAAGCAACGTCTGCTGGAGCTGGCACCGATCGATCAGGAAACGGTCCGGGCCCTCAGACAGGCGGAACAACAGCTGGCCCAGGCCCAGGCCCGCAGCCAGGCAATGGCCACCGCCCTTGCCCTGCTCGATGCCGACCAATCGGTGACGGTAGGCGGCCGGCCACTCCTGCCAGGTGAAACCCTGCAACTCAGCCGCGCCGCCGAGCTCAGCATCGGCAGCGGCGTGCGGCTGCGAATCAGCCCTGGTGGGGGCAAGGCAAACCTGGAGGCAGCCGAAGCGCTGGAGGCCCGTGCCCAGTCCCTGCTCAACCTGCAGCAGCAGGCCGGGGTCGACAGCAGCGAGGCTGCTGAGCAGATTGCCGGGCAACGCCAGGAGCTGGAGCGGGAACTGGCCCGCCTGCGCCAGGCCGCTGGCGCCATCCCCTGGAGCCGGCTCAGCGAGCAGATCGGCGCCCTCGAACCCCGGCGAGAGCGCCTGCTGCGCCATCTCGAGCGCCATCGGCAGCTGCGCCAAGCCATCGCCCAGGAGGGCGGGCTGCCAGACCAGAGGGAAGGCCTGGAAAGCTGGCTGGATGCACTGCGGCACCAGAGCAGCCAGGCAGGCCTGCGCCGCCAGCAGCTAGAAGCTGGGCTGCAAGCAAGGCGCCAACAGCTGGCCGATCGGATCGCTGAGCTCGGCCAACTGGAAAGGCAGCTGGCCGAGCTCGGCGGCTCCCTGGCCCCATTGAAGCAACGGCAACTGGCCCTCGAAAAGCTCCACGGCACCCAGGCAGCCCTGGCAGCAGACCTGGAGCACCGCAGCCAAGAGCTGCAGATCCAGGCGGACGAGCTAGGCGAGCTGAAGGGCTCCCTGCGGGAACTCCTACCTGAAGCCAGCGCCGCCAGCCGGCCCGATCACGGCAAGGAAAATTGGGTCGACAACTGGATTGAGGAGCTGATCCAGCAACTCGATGCCGAAAAGGATGGCCTGCTCACCAGCCGCGGCCAGAACGAGCAACTATGCCTAAGCCTCAGCGTTGAAGATCCGGCCGCAGCGGTTGAACAATGCCTCGCCAGGCTGGAGAGCGCCCAGGGTGAGCGGGAAGCCATCGAACGCCAGACCCTGGCCCTGCAGATACTGCAATCGCTATTTCACAGAGCCCGGCAGGAATTCTCCCAGCGCTATCGCGAACCCCTGGAGGAGGCGATTGGTCCCTACCTTGAGGATCTGGGCAGCAGGGATCAACAGGTTCGGCTTGATTTTGATCCGAAGCGCGGCTTTGGCGATTTCGAGCTGCAACAGGGCATGCAGCGCTATGGCTTCGAGCAGCTCAGTGGGGGCATGCGCGAACAGCTGGCCACGGCCCTGAGGCTGGCCCTGGCCGAGGTGCTGCTGCCTGGTTACGACGGTTGCCTGCCGTTGATCTTTGACGACGCCTTCACCAACAGCGACCCCAGGCGCCTGGGGGGGCTGCATCGCATGCTCGGGCGGGGGCTGGCAAAGGGTGCGCAGATCATCCTGCTGTCCTGCAATCCGGCGGACTATCAGGAATTTGCTACTAAAAACGGCAGCGTGATCACGCTGCCGTAGGTGCCTGGCGGCCGGAGCCCAGCCAGGTTTGGGTGCGGCCCGGCTGCGGCCCGGGGGCGGGCCGGCAAATCACTCTTCGTCTTCGTCGGCCGAGCCGGCAGGAATCAGGCGGATCTGTTTACGACCAAGCTTGATCTCAAATTCGTCGCCGGGCTTGAGGTCGAGCAGGGCCGTATAGGCCTTGCCGATCAACAGGTTGCCATTGCCCTGCACCGTTGCCACATAACTCAGCTTGCGCCCGCCCTTGCCGACCTTGCCGGTGCCGCCGAGGTCGACGCCCTTGGCCTCTAGCAGGGCCTCGTAGAAGGCCGTGAAATTGAGCCGTTCTCCGCCGTCCTTTTTATTTGACACATAGCCGCAGGAGCGAACGATCTCCGATTTACCCACATCGCCGAGCTCTTTGACCTTGGCAAGCAGTTCAGATCCAATCAGCATTGATTTAGGGGATTAGGGGAATGAAAGGGCCTGGCCCAGTGATTACATTCAGAATGTACACCATGGCCAGTGCTTGCCAACCCATTGAAATCAATTCCTATCCAGAAGACTCCCCCCTGCCTACGTGTGCTGGTTGAAAGCGATCTAGATCAGCTCAAAGAGGTGTATCGCGATGCCGTGATCACCCAGGCCAAGGCCCTTTACAGCTCCGCCCAGATTGGGGCCTGGTCAAACCATGCCCACCGGAGTCATTTTCTGGCCAAGGCACTTATTAGGGGGTATGGCCTGGCCAGCTGTAACCCCACTGATGCTGGGGTGGTGGAAGCCTTTGGCCTGCTCGATCCAATCGAACGGCTCTCCCTGCTCTACTGCCGTGGCCGCTCCTGCCGCCAGGGCCGGAGCGGGGCAATCCTTGTAGGCCTGGAAAAGCATGCCTGGCAACAGGGCTGCCGGCAGTGGCACACCGAAGCGAGTCAATTGTCAAAGCCGCTGTTGCTGCGGATGGGCTGGCAGATCGACCACGAAGAAAGGGTGATCTTTGCGGGCGAGGCCTTCCTTCGATGGCGGATGATCAAATCCTTAAACCAGCCCATCTGAGGGCTGGGCAACCCAAAGGTGGAGGAAGACAGGTGGCTGAAGCCCAGCTGCAGCAATTTCTCGAAAAGGTGCGCCAGCTGAATAGCTTCATCGATCTCAGCGAGATCGACCCCGGCCTACGCCAGGAGCTGACGGACTGCAGCACCCACCAAGCGGTGGTGGCCCTGGCCCGCAGCCGGGGCTTTGAGATCGGCCGGCGCTGGGGGGAAAAGACGCCAGCCACCCCTAACCCTTCCAACCTGCTCAGCCAGGCCTGCCCGGCCGCTGGAGAAGAGCGCAGCGAAGTGCTGCTCAAGCTGCCCAGCTGGCGCCTGGAGCGGATCCACTCCTGCCAGGCATCCAGCCCACCGGACTTTTGGTATGACCAGGCGGAGCACGAATGGGTGGTGTTGCTCCAGGGCAGCGCCCAGATCCGGTTTGAAGGGGAGGATCGGCCGCGGCAGCTATGCCAGGGCGACAGCCTGCTGATTTCGGCCCACCGCCGTCACCGGCTGGTTGCTACGGATCCCGATCCCGGATCCATCTGGCTGGCCCTGTTCTGGAGCCAGGCTTGCGAAGGTTGAGGCTGCGCATCAACCAGAAGGCGGCGGCCAGGGCCAGCACGGCAATGCCAAGACCAGCCAGAAGCTGGGGCTTGTTCTCGGAACCGGGGGGCAGCACGATCACCTTCCTCGCCACCGCTGTCATCGCGGTGAGCAAGACCAGTTCAATCTGCACCACATGGCGGCGCAGGTAGGAAATGATGTTCTGCAGCACCTCCCCGGCGATCAAGAGGGTGAGCAGATCACCCAAAACCAGATTGAGCTTGCTGGCAAGCCAAGGGGTACCGGGCTGGCTGAGGGCCAGGGTCACTGTGCCGATCAGCTGAATGGTGGCGGCCACCATCACCACCAGCAGCACCAGGCCAAGCACCTTGGCCAGGGCCTGCTCACTGCGGTCCACCAAGTTGAGGTAGGTGTTGTCCTCAAACAAGCGTCGCAGCCTGGTCATGGATGGGTGGAATCAGTTTTGTGAATCGTTTTGCGAATCAATTTTTGAACTGTTCATAGATCGGTTTTGCCTGGGTATCGCTGGGGGAATTTTCCAGCTGGGTATCGCAGGTGATCGATCCATCCGGCCCGGTGACGCAGTTTTTGGCCCTCACCTTGGTGGAGGGGCCCACGGAACTGCCCGGGCCCACCAGAAAACTCTCAGCCTGGGCGAGGGCACGAGTACCGCCAACCATCCCCAGCAGGGCAATGACAGCCGTGACGATCAGGTTCTGGCAGAGAGAGCCAATGGGAGGCATCGCGGGATCGGGGCTGGCTGGTTCAGTCTGGCGGCAAAGCTCAGGATTGTTGGTCTTGACGTATCTCTTGCAACAGCAGATCCAGCTGCCCGAGGGAAGCCTCCAGGCCCGGCAGCCCATCGGCATCCGACTCAAGGGCCCCATCCTCGCTCTGCCAGAGATCTTCAATAGCGCAAAGCTGTTCGGCCAGGCCCGCCAGCCCCAAACGGCCGTAGGTGCGTTGCAGCACATCGAGCAGCACGGGCATGCGTATCGAGCTGGCATGGAGCGCCCGGCGCAGGTCCGCCTGGGTGCGCCCGGTGTGTCGCAGCCAATCCTTGAGGAACCCCTGCAGATCCTCAAGCTGGTCGCCGGTGAGGGTGGCCTGAGCCATCAGCGATTCATGGGGAACCAGCGGTCCAATCTGCGCTGGGCTCGCATCCTGACAGCCGGAGTGCGGTGTCTGGTGCAGAGCCCAAGCAGGGCCGTCACTGCCACCAGATCGTCACTGAAGCCCGCAACAGGGATGAAATCAGGAATCAGATCCAGGGGCACCAGCAGGTAGGTGAGGGCCGCCAGGACCGTGAACTTGGCCGTCACAGGGGTGTCGGGGTCGAGCAGGAGCTCCAGACATTCCAGTGCCGGGCGGGCCATGGTGCGACCGGCACGGCGCAGCAATTTCAGCAGCAACGCCTCATCCACCACGGTGCTGTCGAGCACCTGGGCGTCGATGGATTCGCTCATGGCCAGCACGGCAACCAACACACCCATTCAAAGCCCAAGCGGGAGCTAGTCGACCTCCACCAACCCACTCTCAATGCCGGTTTTCCGCAACTTAGCCAGGGCCCGTTGCAGCACCTGGCGGCAATACTCACGGCTGCAATCCAGTTGCCGCGCCACTTCTGCCAAGGTGCGCCACCCTTGGCTGCTATCGAGGCCGAAGCGCAGCATCACCACGGTGCGCTCCTTGGCGGTGAGGTTGGCCCGGTCCAGCAGGGTCCACACCATGGCAGTGCGCTCAGCCAACTCCGCCCGCTCCATCGGTGCCAACTCCGGGCTGGGCAGCACATCCACCAATTCGGAGGGATCGGATTTCGACTTCACCACACCCTGCAGGCTGACGGTGATGCTGCGCAGTTCACAGCCGAGCAGGTCCTCCACCTCCTGAAGCGGCAGATCCATCGCCTGGGCGAGATGGGCTGGCCCGGGAGCCGCGCCGTTTGCCTGGAGATAGCGAGCTTTGGCAGCGCGAAGCTTGGTGAGCTTTTCGTTCACATTCACCGGGATGCGAATCGTGCGGCTCTGGGTAGACAAGGCCCGATTCAAACCCTGACGAATCCACCAGTAGGCGTAGGTGCTGAACCGGTGGCCCCGGGTGGGGTCGTATTTCTCAACGGCACGGGTCAGGCCCAGGGTGCCTTCCTGGATCAGATCCAGCAGATCGAGGCCCTTGTTCTGGTACCGCTTGGCCAGATTCACCACCAGCCGCAAGTTGGCGGTGATCATCTGATTTTTGGCCCGCTCACCTGTCTTGAGGGTCCTGCGTTCGAGGTCGTCAAAGGCACAGGCAGGGCCACTGCCGCCGGCTTCGCGGCAACGCTCCTGCAGCTGGGCCATGGCCTGCACCCGGCGACCCAGGGTCAGCTCCTGCTCCGGAGTGAGCAATTGATGTCGGCCAATTTCACCGAGAAAGGCGCTCAGGGAGCTCGCCATGGTTGACCGATGCGGTGATTTGAAGCTAGGGGCAATCCACAGCCGCAATCAAACCAGCAGAAAAGCTTCCAACTTGCCAGCCTCCCTTAACACGGTTGGTTAGCCAGCACGGTTAGTTAGCGTTGGGGGCCGTTGCCCGATCCAGCATGTCTGGCCTAGCCACCATTCCCCCTGAGGTGCTTTCCAGGGCCGGGGTGGCCTACGTGCACTACGTGAGCTTCATGCTCTGCTTCGGGGCCCTGGTGCTGGAGCGGCGGCTGATCAAGGCGAATCCCAGCAAGGCCGATGCCACCTTGATGGTGATCACCGATGTGGTGTACGGCCTGGCCGCCCTGGCCCTGCTGGTGAGCGGGATTTTACGGGTGCTCTACTTCGGTCAGGGCAGCGATTTTTATACGGAGAATCCACTCTTCTGGTGGAAAGTAGGTATCTATCTCGGGGTGGGCGCCCTGTCGTTGTACCCCACCGTCACCTACATCCTCTGGGCCATTCCGCTGCGCAAGGGTGAACTACCCCAGGTGAGCGAAGCCCTGGCGGGCCGTCTGGCCTGGATCCTCAACATCGAGCTGGTGGGCTTTGCCCTAGTGCCCCTGCTGGCCACCCTGATGGCCCGCGGTGTGGGACTTCCAGCCAGCTGAGGGGGGAGTGGTTCGGATCTGGGGCGCCATTTTCCTGGTGGCCAGCCTTTGGCTGCTGCCAGCACCTGCGGCAGCCGAGCAAGGCAAGGGAGCCGCTGCTGACTATCGCCACCGGCTCCAGCCCACCCCCCATGGCTGGCCGCGGCGGCGCCAGTGGTGCGTCTGGATCGAGCCCGTTGCCGCAACCGGCCCCGCAGCCCGCTGGGATCAGGCCTGGCTCAAAGCCGTGGAAGCCGCCCTGGCCAGCTGGGCGGAACTGGTGGCCATCAGCCGGGCTGGGAGCCCTGAACAGGCCCAGGTGAAGCTGCTGCGGCGCCGACCACCCCTGCAGCGGGGCCGGGCCAGCCATGGCCGCGCCGAACTGGAACTGGCTTCCGTACAACGGGACGGCGAAACCCTGCTGGAGCCTCGGGTGCGGGTGAGCATCAGCCCTGGCCAGCGGGCTGAGGCAATCCAGGCCACAGCCCTCCACGAGCTGGGCCATGCCTTTGGCCTCTGGGGCCACAGCGACCAGCCCCACGACGCCATGGCGGCGGTGCCGGGGCCGACGCCGATCCTGGCCCTCACGGGCCGGGATCGGGCCACCTTTCTGTGGCTTCAACAGCAGCCTGGGTTAGGGGGCCAGGAAGGCACTGCCGATCCAGGTCAGGCCCCTTGTGGCCCATAACGTTGTTTGTCGTTCAGGGAGCCCTCCCGCCCAACCGGCGGCCAGTTCGCATACGTTTCCCAGTTCGCATACGTTTCCCAGTCCCCAGATCTCCCCATCGCTAGCCAATGCCCCTCCCCGTTCTGGCCACCAAACCACTGACCAACAGCGCCCGAGTGTCCAGCTTCCTGGCCAGCGGTGAGGAAACCTCAAGGCAAAGTGACACGGCCTGCCTATCAAGGGACCGCGCCGCCACCGATGGGCTGATCGAGCAAGCTTATCGGCAGATTTACTTCCACGCCTTCAAGGTTGATCGGGATGCGGTGCTGGAATCGCAGCTGCGTTCAGGCCAAATCAGCACCCGCGATTTCATTCGTGCCCTACTGCTCTCGGATAAATTCACGCGGGATTTCTACCGCTGTAACAGCAATTACCGGGTAGTGGAACAGGTCGTTGGGCGCGTGCTCGGTCGGCCGGTACATGGCCAAGCTGAACAGATCGCCTGGTCGATCGTGATCGCCGAGCAGGGGCTGC
>ERZ887851.3154-NODE-3154-length-12216-cov-10.473070_pt1 | contig 12216 bp, 12 predicted proteins | sample MGYA00521100_ERZ887851 | MGnify/ENA primary metagenome ERZ887851 (study PRJEB32303, sample SAMEA104408602) | aquatic metagenome | biome: Brackish water; feature: Pelagic; material: water | place: Baltic Sea | collected 2014-06-06T16:11:00 | depth 11,444 m ...
CAAAAAGAATTGAAGAATATCTTGTTTTTGCTAAGGAGTTAAGAATGCTTTAATTTAAAAATAATAATTTAAACTTATAGCTACAAAACTGTTTTTAATAACAAAAGGATTAGACGATTCATTGTATATGAAAGTCAAGTCATTTTCATATTCTGAAATATAACTTACCGTTAATCCAAGATGATTATCATTTTTCAATTTATAAAGAATACCTGCTTTTGGTATAAAGAAATAGTTTTGATCGTGATCTTTAAACTCAATTGTTCTTATAGCCCCTTGATAATAATCTGAAGTATATCCATATCCTATCCCTAAAAATGGAGATAACACACCTTCTTTATTAAATACATACTCTAATCCTAATGAGAATCGGTAGCTATTTACTTTATAATTTAATGGTATTGCTCCATTTTTAAAATTAGTATCTCCTGAAAAAACCATAGAAAGATCAAAATCTATATAAATATTTCCTTGTAGCTTCCCCATAAAACTTGGTGAAGCCGCAAGACCAAGACCAAAACCAAAACCGTTTGAGCTATTTACACCATTGTCATTTACATTTGTATTATTGAAGCTTCCTAGTAAAGCAGCATAAAACCTAAATGTATCAGTGTTATAAGTATTTGCTTTTTTTATTTCAGTTTCAGTAGGACCATAAGTTTCGTATTCACAATTGTTATATGAATTAGTTAAACTTATTAATGTATTTACTGAAAATTCTTCCGTTTTATTAATATTATCTCTAACGGGATTACAATCATTAAAAAGCAATGATAAGATTCCTGGAATTTGTTGCTTGTCAATTTCTAAATTGAATTTTTTATTTTTATTTTCATTAACTATTATAAAATATTCCTCTCCAAGTTCGAGTAAAGAAGCCTTTCCAAATACTAAAGTCGTAGCTAAATACTCTTCATTATCAAAAATAATTTTAGAATAGCTAGCAGCTCCAATAGTTGCACTTTTAATAGTGTTAAAATTATAAATAGCTGGACCTCCACTTTTTTTAAATAGCACTTTTTTTGAATCATTATCTATATAAACTCTTCCTTCAACAGTTTGTTCATTATTAGTGGTGATGGTTCCTGAATGATAATTTTGAGCAACAGCACTATTAAAAGTAAATATGCTTAATGTAATTAACGTATAAAATAATTTCATTTTTATAGAATTTTATTTTAAGTGTACCTATTAATTAGTCTTAACAACAGGTGGGTATTGAGCAAGTATTTTAGTTACAATTTCTTTAATTCTTGCCTCTTTCTTTTCGATATTACTCATTACTAAATCACCTTTTCCAATTCCTTGCCATACTAATTCGTTTTTACTATGATCAATTAAATCGATATATAAGGTACCTTCTGGAGTAGAAGTGACGGAAGTTCCACCACCATACCATGCGCCATATCCATATCCGTAAAAATTGTTGTTATACACATTAATACGCTCTCTTTCTTTGGTGAATAAGCTTACTAACAAATCAGGATCATTAGAAATAGTCATGCCTTTAGCTTTTAGGTTAGCTTCAATTTGACGCATAATTCGTTTTTTATCCAAATCGGAAATTTTTGCTTTATCGATCCCTGGTTTATAAAAAGCAAATGTTTGATACTTGTTAAAATCCGTTAGGGAATCATAATCTGAAACAACTCGAACTGAAGAGCAAGAGCTGAAAATAAAAATTAACAACAGGGAAATAAATTTTAAATTTTTCATGTGTTTATATTATTTTATTAAATTGGTCACCTGCTGTTCGCTATTAGTCATTTTGTTAAGCGATAAACTTTTACCAGGCTCGTTTCATGAGTTTATTATTTATTAAATAAAGAATCGTCAACGAAATTGGGAAGCGTAACTTTTAGATTTGGATTTTTATCCATCGCTCTTTTTATAGCAAATATCGCTTCATTATTTCTTGCCCAGCTTCTTCTAGAAATTCCATTGTTTACATCCCAATAGAGCATTGATTCTAGTCGTCTTTGTGCATTGATACTACCATCAAGAACCATACCAAAGCCCCCGTTTATTACTTCTCCCCATCCAACGCCACCACCATTATGGATACTGACCCAAGTGGCTCCTCTAAAACTATCGCCAATTACATTTTGTATGGCCATATCTGCCGTAAACTGGCTGCCGTCATAGATGTTGGAGGTTTCGCGATAAGGAGAATCGGTTCCCGATACATCATGATGATCTCTTCCTAAAATTACATATCCAATGTTACCGTCGGCTATGGCTTTATTAAATGCAGCTGCTATTTTCATTCTTCCTTCCGCATCAGCATATAAAATTCTTGCTTGTGATCCAACCACCAAATTATTTTCTTGGGCTCCCTTTATCCATTGGATATTATCGTGCATTTGTTGTTGAATCTCAGGAGGTGATGTTTTTATCATTTCTTCTAAAACTTCACAGGCAATTTGATCGGTTTTTAATAAATCTTCTGGTTTTCCTGAAGCACAGACCCATCGGAAAGGACCAAAACCATAATCAAAACACATAGGGCCCATTATGTCCTGAACATAACTAGAATATCTAAATTCTTTTAAAGGGTTTACAGTGTCCAATACGTCTGCTCCAGCACGCGACGCTTCGAGTAAAAAGGCATTGCCATAATCAAAAAAGTAAGTTCCTTTTGCTGTGTGCCTGTTAATAGCGTTTGCATGGCGCCGCAACGTTTTCTTAACTTCTTCCTTAAAAGCTTCTGGTTTATTTGCCATCATTTCATTGGATTCCTCATAGGATAATCCAACCGGATAATAACCTCCTGCCCAAGGATTGTGCAGAGATGTTTGATCACTTCCTAGATCGATGTGTAAATCTTCTTTATCAAAAGTTTCCCAAACGTCAACGATATTTCCATCATAAGCAATAGAAACAGTTTCTTTATTTTTTACTGCAGTTTTCACACGATTAGTTAATTCCAATATATCTGAGTATACTTCATCGACCCAATCTTGAGAATGTCTTGTTTCGGTTACTTTTTTATTGATTTCTGCACATACGGTAACACAACCTGCAATATTACCTGCTTTGGGTTGTGCACCACTCATTCCTCCCAATCCTGAAGTAACAAATAATCCTCCAAAAGGGCTTTTATTGATTTTTCGGAACCCATTTAATACCGTGATGGTAGTTCCGTGAACAATCCCTTGAGGACCAATATACATATAGCTTCCTGCAGTCATTTGCCCGTATTGACTAACTCCTAAAGCATTAAATTTTTCCAAATCATCCTGTTTAGAGTAATTTGGAATCACCATACCGTTAGTGACTACCACTCTTGGCGCATCATTATGGGAGGGAAATAAACCTTGAGGATGACCAGAATACATCACTAAAGTTTGTTCCTCTGTCATTTCAGAAAGATACTGCATCGTTAATAAATACTGAGCCCAGTTTTGAAAAACGGCGCCATTGCCACCATAGGTAATTAATTCATGAGGATGCTGAGCAACAGCATGATCTAAATTATTTTGGATCATTAACATAATTGCCTTTGCCTGTTCACATTTTCCAGGATATTCATTTATAGGACGCGCATACATCTTATAATCAGGACGAAAACGATACATATAAATACGGCCATAAGTTTCCAATTCATTTTTAAACTCGGGTAGCAGTGTAGCATGATGCTTGGCATCAAAATAGCGAAGTGCATTTTGAAGGGCTAGTTTTTTTTCAGCTACAGAAAGGATGTCTTTCCGTTTAGGGGCATGATTTATAGAAGAATCATAATCGTTAGCTACAGGAAGTTTGTTAGGTATTCCTTGTTGTATTTCTTCTTTAAATGTCATAGTTCAGTATTTAGTATTTTTTTAACTGCTGAGAGAAAACTATTAATTCGTTTTATTATCAAATCCATAAGGGCAATGCACGCAACCACTTTCACAGCAATAGCCGCGTTTTAAATGGTATCTTTCTGTAAAGCACTTATAACCTTCTGAACTTAGGTAGTAATCGCCTTCCTCTAAAGGAATGTATTTTTTAAAATTGCACACGATACAAAAATAACATTTTCTTATCTTGTTTGCATAAATATTTTGATTTTGGTCTATTATTAACACATTAACCCTATTTTCTAAAAAAAAAGATGAGAATGATCATTATTTGTTCCATAATTATTAAACTTAGTATTTTGAACTTCACTAATATAATGGTCTATTAATACACCTTGTATGTTTATTTATTTATAATTTTGTTGCTTAAATTATTAAAAACATCAGTTTGTTTATAGAAACCAATCAAGTTAGAAATCAAATAATTCCATTACAAGCATTTTCTATATCAAACTTTAATTTGGTCATTAAAAGAGAAGATGAACTTCACCCTGATATATCTGGAAATAAATTAAGGAAATTAAAATATAATATTTTAGAAGCAAAAAGGTTAAATAAAACGACCTTATTAACTTTTGGGGGTGCTTATTCCAATCATATTGCTGCTGTTGCTGCATTGGGTAAAGAATATGGGTTTAAAACTATTGGAATTATAAGAGGAGAGGAGTTAGTTAATAAAGTATCGAATAATACTACTTTATCGTTTGCTAAGAGATGTGGCATGCTTTTATATTTTATTTCAAGAGAGGAATATCGTAAAAAAGATAAATTATTTTTTTCAGAAAATTTAAAATCAAGTTATGGAGATTTCTACTTATTGCCAGAAGGTGGAACTAACGACTTTGCTGTAAAAGGATGTGCCGAGATACTAACTAATAAAGACAGTTCTTTTGATTATGTATGTTCGTCAGTAGGAACTGGAGGTACTCTTGCAGGCTTAATTAAGTCTTCTAATTCCTTGCAAACTGTTATAGGTTTTTCAGCCCTTAAGGGAACTTTTCAAACTTCATATATCAATAAGTTTACTAGAAAAAAAAATTATAGAATCCTTGATGATTATTGTTTTGGTGGTTATGCAAAAGTAACTACTGAACTGATCGAATTTATAAATGATTTTAAAAATAAAACAACTGTTTCATTAGATCCTATATATACTGGAAAAATGATTTTTGGAATTTTTGATTTAATAAATAAAGGATATTTTAAAGAGAATAGTACTATACTAGCTGTTCACACAGGAGGTCTACAAGGAATTAATGGGATGAATGCATTGTTGAAGAAAAAAAAACTTCCAACAATAATTTAACAGCGAACACTCCCCAAACCCTTCTTTTTTTTAATAAGATTTTTCATTTAATCAAATTTACTGAAAAAATACTGTTTGGTTAAGCGGTAAAAAAATAATAAGAAAACAGGAAAATTTAATTAAAAACTATCTAATAAAAACAGGTTCATTTTCATTTAAAGTATGCTCATTACTGAAGCCATAACCATCAGTATTAAAGTTTTTTAATTGTTCTAAAGAAGTTACGTTATGATCTAAAATAAAACGTACCATAGATCCTCTAGCTTTTTTAGCAAAAAAAGAAATTATTTTTAGTTTTCCATTTTTAAAATCTTTAAAGATTGGAGAAATAACAGCTACTTTTAATTGTTTAGGTTGAACTGCTTTAAAATACTCTTGACTTGCTAGATTCACAAATAATTCATCATCTTCAAGTTCTTCATTTAAATAATCAGTGATAGTACGATCCCAAAATTCATAAAGATTTTTATTCCTATTTATTTTCAATGGAGTGCCCATTTCTAGACGGTAGGCTTGCATTAAGTCTAAAGGTTTTAAGATTCCATACAAACCCGATAAAATTCTAAGCTGCTTTTGCATCGATACTATTTTTTCTTCTTTTAAGGAATAAACATCTAAGCCACCATATACATCTCCAGAAAAAGAATAAACAGCTTGGCGAGCATTTTTATTGGTAAATGGTACTGAAAAATCTTGATAACGTTGATGATTTAATTCTGCTAAATTATCGCTGATGTTCATCAGTTCCTTGATAGCTTTTTTAGATTTTGCAGCAATTTTTGCATTCAGTATTTCTGTTTTATCTATAAAAACAGGAATTGTAAAATCATTAGTAGGGATTTCACTTTTAAGATCTAGACTTTTTGCAGGAGAAATAACAATTTTCATTAAAAATAGGTATTATTGATTGGTTGAATTGATAGAATATTTTTGCCATTTTTCAATACATTTTTCAATGTCTTCCGGAATGGGAGAGTCAAATCGCATCATTTTTTCTGTAGTTGGGTGTTTAAAACCAAGAGTTCTTGCATGTAATGCTTGTCTGGGTAAAACTTTAAAACAATTATCTACAAATTGTTTGTACTTGCTAAAAGTGGTTCCCTTTAAGATCTTGTCGCCTCCATAGCGTTCGTCATTAAATAAGGTATGACCTATGTACTTTAAATGAACCCTTATTTGATGGGTTCTACCAGTTTCTAATTTACAAGATAATAGACTTACATAGCCTAATCGTTCTATAACTTTATAATGAGTAACGGCTGGTTTTCCATTATTTTCGGCATCATCTTCAAATACGGTATTTTGTAATCTATTTTTTGGATGGCGTCCTATATTTCCTTCAATAGTACCTTCTTCCTCTTTAACATCTCCCCAGACCAAAGCTATATATTCTCTTTCAGATGTCTTATTAAAAAACTGTTTAGCAAGATGTGTCATCGATTCCTCTGTTTTTGCAACCACTAAAAGTCCGCTGGTATCTTTGTCAATTCGATGCACCAATCCTGGACGATTACTGCTATTGTTTGGAAGGTTATCAAAATGAAATATTAGTGCATTTATTAACGTTCCGCTATAATTTCCATGACCAGGGTGAACCACCATTCCAGCAGGTTTGTTTACCACCAATAAATCATCATCTTCATAAACAATGTCTAATGGAATATCTTCTGGAACCAATAAAAATTCATAGGGAGGATGCTTAAATAATACTGTAACAACATCAGCTGGCTTTACTTTATAGTTAGATTTAACAGCAACGTCATTTACATAGATATTTCCATCTTTCGCAGCTTGTTGTATTTTGCTACGTGTAGCGTTTTCTATATAGTTCATTAAATACTTATCAACTCTAAGAGGTTGTTGACCCTTTTGTGCTATAAACCGGAAATGTTCATATAAATCTTCATTTTCTGGGCCTTCCATTTTATTGTCCTCCATCTTCGTTTTATATTTATTTTTCTTAATTTTCTAATGGTGTTTTGAGTCCTCCTTCACCATCCCCTAAAACTAGATCTATCACTGAAGTTTTTTGAATTTCATCACCTGGATTTAGTTTTTTTCCTTTGTAACTCAATTCTAAAACTTCATCTAAAGCAATGTATGATTTATAAGTAATTTTTCCAATTTTGAAACCTATTGATATTAACGTAGGTTCTGCTTGCCTTCTTGTTTTTCCAACCACTTCTGGAATTTTTAAATACACATAACCAGATCTGTTTAAAGTAAGATAAATTTTACGATTTTCTTTTACAAATTCTCCTGCTTTTGGAATTTGCTCTATTACAGAATATTTTGGAAAATCAGGATTGTAATTAGAGGAATCTATCACCTCAAACCTCAAGTAAAGCTCATTCAATTTATTTTCTGCAGTATCTAAACTCATTTTTGCTAGATTTGGGACTTCTATTTTTTGATCATGATTAGTGGTGAATTTTAACCAAAAAAGAACAATAAAAGCTAAGCCTAACAATGCAATAATCGCTATTGATAATTGTTTTAAAAATACTTTGGTAAATAAAAATTTAATAAATGTCATCGCGCATAGTTATTTTACAAAAATATAAAACCTAAAGTTAGTATCTTTATAAATGAATAATGATATTTTTGTAAAACGCACCTTTTAATAAATTGTTATGAGTAAAAAGCATGTAGCTGTTGTAATGGGAGGTTATTCTAGCGAATTTGAAATTTCATTAGAAAGTGGATCTGTTGTTTGTGAGCTTTTGGATGCTAACAACTATTTTATTTATCCCGTTCATATATTAAAACAAGGTTGGAATTATATAGACTCCGTGGGTAAAAAACATCCTATTAACAAAGCTGATTTTAGTTTTTTTAATGGTGATAAAACTATAATTCCAGATGTAGTATTTAACACTATACATGGAGCTCCAGGAGAAGATGGATATCTGCAAGCTTATTTGTCTTTAATTGGTATTCCTCAAACGAGTAGCGAATCGTATCAATCAGCTCTTAGTTTTAACAAAAGAGATTGCTTGTCGGTATTAAGTAAATTTGGTGTTTTATGTGCTACTTCTTTTTATGTTAATAAAGGAGAAAGTTATTCTAGAACTGAAATATTAAAAAAGGTAGGACTTCCTTGTTTTGTAAAACCCAATAGGGCTGGTTCTAGTTTTGGAATTAGTAAAGTTTTTCAAAAAGAAAAATTGGATAGTGCCATTGAAAAAGCATTTCAAGAAGATTCTGAAATTATTATAGAGAAAGCCATAGAAGGAGTTGAAGTATCTGTTGGTGTATATAATAATCAAGAGAAAGTAATTGCGTTACCCATTACAGAAATTGTTTCTGAAACAGGTTATTTTGATTACGAAGCAAAATATCTAGGAAAATCTAATGAAATTACACCGGCTCGAATTTCAGTATCTGAAGCAGAAAAGATAAGGTCTGAAGCTATAAGAATCTATAAATTGCTTAATATGACAGGAGTGACTAGAAGTGATTTTATTATTCAGGATGGAATTGTTTATTTTTTAGAAATCAATACCAACCCCGGAATGTCAAAAGAAAGCATTATTCCAAAACAAGTAAAAGAATTCGGATCAACACTAACATCGTTTTTTGATATTCTGATACAAAATGTATTAAAATAAAATAATTTACATTTGAATTATGAAAAAAGCTGTATTTCCAGGTTCATTCGATCCAATTACATTAGGGCATCTAGATATCATAAATAGAGGATTGAGTCTTTTCGACGAAGTGATCGTGGCTATTGGAGTAAATACTGATAAAAAATATATGTTTTCTTTAGAAGAAAGAAAACTACATATCGAAAATGCTTTTAAAAATGAACCGCGAATCAAAGTTGCTACCTATAAAGGTTTAACCGTTGATTATTGTAAAACTATAAAAGCAGATTATATTCTTAGAGGGCTAAGAAACAGTACTGATTTTAATTATGAACAATCCATTGCACAAACAAATTCAACACTTGCAACTATAGAAAGTGTATTCTTAGTTTGTGCTCCTAATGTGTCAAATATTTCTTCTTCTATTGTTCGAGATGTAATTCGTAATGGAGGTGATTGTATAACTCTAGTGCCTAAAAGTGTATTGCTTTAATTTTTTTTAAGTGGTAGAATCCAATTTTTTTCTGCAAAAGGATCTGTGTCTAAGTTTACCAAATCAGCATTTGGAGCTATCATATTTTGATTTTCTAAACCATTAAATTTCACTTTTAGATCAATCGTCATTTTAGGATCATTCATGTTAATTTTTTTTTCTGCTAAGAAATAAAGATATTTGTCTAGTGTGATAAAATTATGTAAATCTTCTGCAATATGCTTTAATTGATTAGCTGTTAAGTAAGTTTCAACTTCAATATTTCCCCACTAAATGGGTTTATTGTTTTAAATAAAAATTGATTTATTTTAACCATAATGGAAGGTTATTGTTGTTAATAACTAATTTTATAATTCAAATATAAATTTAATTTTAAAACACAAAAAAACTCCATCAGGAAAAACCTAAAAGAGTTTATTTTTATAAATTTTTAAAACAAATTACTACTATAAAGAAGCAATGTGTTTAGTCATATTTGACTTTAAGTTAGCTGCTTTGTTATTGTGAATAACATTTTTCTTAGCTAATTTATCGATCATAGAAATTACACCAGAAAACAATTTCTCAGCTTCTTTCTTATTTGAAGTTTCAACGAATTTCTTCATTGCGTTACGAGTTGTTTTGTGTTGATAACGATTACGTAAACGTTTAACTTCGCTATTTCTAATTCTTTTTAATGCTGACTTATGATTCGCCATTTTGTTGTTTTTAATTCTTATTTTTTGTAGTCCGTAGGGGAATCGAACCCCTGTTACCAGGATGAAAACCTGGCGTCCTAACCCCTAGACGAACGGACCATTAATTTTTAAATGCGGATGCAAAAATACAAATATTTTTGAATGCAACAAGCTTAAGTAAACATTTTTTAATATATTTAATATGCCTTTGCAAAAAGCACTTTTTGATTCGAAGATTTACCGCTAACCATGCAAGTCCCCTTCTCTTGTTTAGTATCTAAAGGAATACATCTAATGGTCGCTTTTGTTTCGTTTTTTATTAATTCTTCTGTTTCGGCAGTCCCGTCCCAATGAGCTAATATAAATCCGCCTTTTGTATTTAATACTTCTTTAAACTCATCGTAAGTCATTACCTCAGAAGTTTTTTCTGTTCTAAAACTATCAGCTTTGTTATAAAGATTTTTTTGAATTTCATCCATTAAATCGACCACAATAGAAACAACATTATCTCTCGAAATAGATTCTTTAGTTAAGGTATCTCTTCTGGCAAGTTCTAAGGTTCCGTTTTCAACATCTCTAGGGCCAATAGCAAGCCTTACTGGTACTCCTTTTAACTCGTACTCATTAAATTTCCAACCAGGCTTATACGTATCTCTGTTGTCGAATTTAACACGAACACCTTTTGCGCGAAGTTCTTTCATCACTTCCTTAGCCAGTTCACTTACCAGTTCAAATTGTTCATCATTCCTGTAAATAGGGACAATAACTACTTGGTCTGGAGCAAGTTTTGGGGGTAATACTAGTCCTTTGTCATCACTGTGGGTCATTATGAGCGCTCCCATTAAGCGGGTAGATACACCCCAAGAAGTTGCCCAAACATAATCTTGTTTGCCGTCTTTAGCAGTAAATTTTACATCAAATGCTTTTGCGAAATTCTGACCTAAAAAATGGGAAGTTCCAGCTTGTAGTGCTTTTCCATCTTGCATTAAAGCTTCTATACAATACGTTTCTTCAGCTCCGGCAAATCGTTCGCTTTCCGTCTTTAATCCTTTAATAACTGGAACTGCCATATAGTCTTCTACAAATTCTGCATAGATATTAACCATTTGTTCTGTTTCTTCAATTGCTTCTTGTTTAGTCGCATGAGCGGTATGCCCTTCTTGCCATAAAAATTCAGCTGTACGCAAAAACAATCTAGTTCTCATTTCCCAACGAACAACATTTGCCCATTGGTTTATCAATAAAGGTAAATCTCTATAAGATTGAATCCATTTTCTATAGGTATCCCAAATAATAGTTTCTGATGTTGGACGAACAATTAATTCTTCCTCTAATTTAGCATCTGGATCAACTTCAACGCCTCCTTTTCCATCTTCTCTTAACCTATAATGAGTTACGATAGCACATTCTTTTGCAAAACCATCTACATGACTTGCTTCTTTACTAAAATAAGATTTTGGTATAAAAAGAGGGAAATAAGCGTTTTGATGTCCAGTTTCCTTGAACATTCTATCCAATTCAGCTTGCATCTTCTCCCATATAGAAAAACCATAAGGTTTAATAACCATACAGCCTCTAACACCAGAGTTTTCTGCTAGATCAGCATTAATAACCAGTTCGTTATACCATTTAGAGTAATCTTCGCTTCTTTTTGTTAGATTTTTAGCCATAGCATTGTGTTTGGCACAAATATTGTATTTATTGTTAAAAATGTTTTAGTTCTCGACAAAACTAACTAAATTTATAATGTCCAACAATTAAATTGCTATTGTTATGAAAACCTTTATTCTTTCTTTTAAAAACCTAAATTCATTACTATTAATTGGATTTGTATTCTTTTTATTAACTTCTTGTGGAACTCATAAAAAGGATTATGATGAAGTAGATGGAATATATTCATCCACTCAAAATAATGAAGTAGCTGAAGAAATTACTGACGAAGAAGATAAAAACAATTACTATAAACAATACTTTAAAACAAAACAATCAGCTTATAAAGGCGTTCCTGAAGATAATGCTATTTTAACAGATGTAGAAGCTTATTATACTTCAGAAACTCTTGACGAGGAGGGTTATGTTATTTCTGAAGAGCAAGAATATGGCTCAGAATATAATGAAGGAAATGGAGCTTGGGGTTCTAATCCTACTCAAGTTTCCATAAATGTATATGGAGGTATGGGTTATGCTCCTTTTTATGGTGGTTGGGGAAATCCTTATTATGGATATGGATGGGGAATTCCTTTTTATGGTGGCTGGGGAAATCCTTATTATGGATATGGATGGGGAATTCCTTTTTATGGTGGCTGGG
>ERZ887851.3155-NODE-3155-length-12211-cov-4.453850_pt1 | contig 12211 bp, 9 predicted proteins | sample MGYA00521100_ERZ887851 | MGnify/ENA primary metagenome ERZ887851 (study PRJEB32303, sample SAMEA104408602) | aquatic metagenome | biome: Brackish water; feature: Pelagic; material: water | place: Baltic Sea | collected 2014-06-06T16:11:00 | depth 11,444 m ...
GACGGACAACCTGTGTTGATCGATCGCTTTCTGGAAGACGCTACCGAGGTGGACGTCGACGCCATCGCAGATGGGACGGACTGTGTGATCATGGGGATCATGGAACACATTGAGGAGGCTGGGGTTCACTCGGTTGACTCGGCGTGTGCAATTCCACCCTTCAGTCTGACGCAGCCTGTGCTTCATGAAATTCGTGAGGCGACCAGGAAACTCGCTCAGAAATTGAATGTCATTGGATTGATGAATATTCAGTTTGCGATCAAGTCCGAAGAACAAGGGCTGGCCCTTTATGTGCTGGAGGTGAATCCTCGAGCCTCTCGCACAGCGCCGTTTGTGGCTAAAGCGACCGGGGTACCTGTGGCGAGTATTGCCACAAAAGTCATGGCGGGCATCTCGCTGGCCGAACAGAAGATTACCGAGGAGCCGATTCCGAGGCATGTATCCATTAAGGAAAGTGTTTTCCCTTTCCGCAAGTTTGCTGGAGTGGATATCGTGTTGGGGCCGGAAATGCGAAGTACCGGAGAGGTCATGGGTGTGAGCGACAAGTTCTCACTTGCCTTTGCGAAGAGCCAGATTGCCGCGGGCAGTCTGCTGCCTGAATCAGGGAAGATTTTCATCAGTCTCAGTGCACGCCACAAAGAGTCTGCCAAGGACATCGGTATGGAATTGCGAGATCTGGGGTTTGAACTTCTCGCAACCTCAGGAACTGCAGCACGATTGGAAGAAGGTGGCGTAGAGGTGACACGCGTCAAAAAGTTGGCTGAGGGCCACCCCAATCTCATTGATTATCTGAAGAACGATGATGTCCAATTGATCCTCAACACGCCTAGTGGCAAAGGCGCTCGAACTGACGAGGGTCGGATTCGGGCGGCTGCTGTCCAACAAGGGGTACCTTGTATCACGACGCTGGCGGCGGCTGAGGTGGCAGTGAGAGCCATGCGAGCTACCCGCGACACTGATTTGGAAGTCGAGTCGCTTCAAAGTCGGTATGCGAAGTCACTCTGAGCGATTGTGATAAAGTAGTTCCAAGCCAAGAGTGAAGGCCCCTACGGATGAGGCATTTTTCCGCAGAAGCTCGATGTGCCGGAAAGAAGGGGTAATTCCATTCAAACAGGACCGAGTGCTGAAATTAAGGCTTAAGACGGGAGCTCGATCTGTTTCGACTTTTCCTCTCCGATGAACGCCAACATCTTCTAAATTGGAAACTTAAGTTTTTAAGCGTGTTAGCAAAGCAGTTTTTATCCAGCCACTCGGTACCGAGGCCACGCGTCAACGATGGTAAGTGAAAATCAGTCCGAATCCTTAGTAGACGGGGGTGTATCCACCCACGTGGCGACGTTCGATCCTTCTAGTCTGAAACTGCTGGTGATCGATAATGAGGCGGCTCATGCGCGCGCCATGACTGAGAGTCTTGAAAAGGTCGGATACACTTGCGAAGTGGCGACCAGCGGGCCGGAAGCTGCCAAGTTGGTCGAACGCGAAACTTACGACATCATCATCACTGATATGGTCATGAATGATGTCGATGGAATGAAAATTCTAAAGCTCGCACGTGAACGACTGCCGGAGTGCGAGGTGGTAATGGTCACCGGCCATGCAACGGTTCCAGTGGCGGTCGAAGCGATGCAAAAAGGAGCTTTCAACTTTCTGGAAAAACCCATCACCCCCAACCGGCTGCGAGCAATTGCAGAGAAAGCCGCAGAGGCGGTGTCGCTGAAACGCAGGAACACTGAACTTCTACAAAGACTTGATAAGCGTTTTGGTTTCGAAGGAATCATTTACGTTAGCAAGAAGATGCAAATGGTCATTGATCGTTTGCGGCGCATCGCTGCGACAGATGCCACTGTGCTTATTACTGGTGAAAACGGTACGGGTAAAGAGATTATCGCTCAGGCGATTCACCAAAATAGTCCAAGACGCAGCAAACGAATGGTAGCGATCAACACCGGTGCGATTGCCGAGAACCTTGTCGAAAGTGAGTTGTTCGGGCATGTCAAAGGATCATTCACCGATGCGGTATCTGATCGTGAAGGTGCTTTTCAATACGCCAATGGCGGCACCTTGTTTCTTGATGAGGTGGGTGACATGCCTGCCAATACCCAGATCAAGCTCTTGCGTGTTCTGGAAGAGAACCAGATCACACGTGTTGGTGATAATAAGACCATCAAGGTCAACGTTCGTTTGATCTCTGCTACTAATCGTCCATTGCAGGGTATGATCGACGCTGGCACATTCCGCAAAGACCTTTACCACCGTCTCAAAGTGGTGACGGTTGAATTGCCTTCTTTGCGTGATCGGCTTGAAGATGTTGTGCCATTGATGGATCATTTCCGAAAATCATTTCTTCGTCGTCACGACAAGCCGACGGCTCATTTTACACCAGCGGTGACAAAGCGTTTCTTTTCTTATGACTGGCCCGGGAATGTTAGGGAGCTACGGAACTTTGTCGAAACAATGGTAGTGCTGGATACCGATAGCAAACTTGACGTGGATGACTTGCCGCCGGAGTTGGCCGATGAGGCACTTGAAGATTTAGAGGATCTGCAATTGCCCATTCAGGGTGATTCAAATCTGATCGGAAAGCCCTTGGGTGTTATTGAACGGTGGGCGATAGAGGAAACACTCCGGCTTACCAATGACAACCGTGATGAAGCAGCGAAAATTCTTCAAATCGGAGCACGTACGCTTTATCGCAGACTGGATCAGTACAAAAAAGACGAAGAAGAGTAGGGCTTGAAGCGTTAGTTAGCACTCTTCCTGGGAACCATGCGCTTCACGTGGTACGCATCGACCGGCCGCATCGTCAGGGTAATGCTTGGCGATCATTTGTTCGAAGTCCTCTCGTGTTCGGATACGAGTCATATCAAGTCGAACTTCTTCGTGCCGGGGGTGGCACTGGGAATATTTGATGCAGAACTTTCGCATCAATAGCGGTGCTCGCTGTTCATTGTAAGTTTGAGTGCACAACTGAAAGTGGGTTCTTATTACGACTGCTTGTTCAGCCAAGTTGGGTGGTGGGGGTTTGGGAAGACCTGCTGCAAGAGCTCGTGCTTGTTGGAATATCCATGGGTTTCCAATTGCCCCGCGTGCAACGGTGACACCATCGATCCCTGTTTCTTGAATCATGCGAAGGCAGTCTTCTGCAGTGAATAAATCACCACTGCCAAGAATATTCATCCGGTTCCCCACGTGTTGCTTGACCTCTGTGAGAAAGGACCAGCGACTGGGGCCGACGTAACGTTGTTGTACAGTGCGGCCATGTACTGTCGCCGCAGCCAGTCCAGAGTCCATGGCACCGTCAAGAATCTGAAAAAACTTATCGCGGGATTCAGCTGAATCATCAATGCCACGCCGCATTTTTACTGTGACGGGAATCTCCGGCGGTACGATATCGCGGGTTCGCCGAAGAATATCAATAGCAACTTCTGGCTGTGAGAGGTGGAATCCACCTCGGCATCGCCCCAGAACCTTTTTAACAGGGCAACCGAAATTGACGTCGATGATATCGAAGCCGGCTTCTACCAATTTTAATGCGCCCAAAGCAAATTGCTCAGGCTCGGCACCCATCAATTGTCCACCCACCGGGTGCTCGCTGGGATGAATATCGAGGTAGTGTTTTGTTTTTTGTCGTTTACTGAGCGCAAGTAGAAATTGGTCCAGCATCACCTCGCAAACTGTATAGCTGGCACCATGCTGCCGAGCGATTACACGCATGGGCAGATCGCTGTAGCCTGACAAAGCAGCTTGAACCACTGGAAAGCCAATCGTGACATTCCCAATGCTGAGCGGTGAGAGGGCGGGGATTGTAGACACAGAAATGGCACGCACTTTTTAAAATTCAATGACTCGACACCGTGAATTTACCACCGATGTCGGTTAACGTAAGTCTCTTAAGATGTCTTTATACGGATGGATGTCTGGTACACGAACGCTTCGAAAAACGTCATGATGCTACGCCTATCAATCACCGCGATCCCCATTATCGCGATTATTACCTGTTTTGCCAACTCGCTCGCGGCCAATCCCACCATGAACATCCAATCCAACGTATTTGGCGTTACCAAGGACGGTCAAGACGTTACTCGGTTCACGCTTACCAACTTGCATGGCAACAGTGTCTCGGTCATGACTTGGGGAGCAACCCTACTCGATGTCAACGTTCCTGACCGGGATGGGGATCGAGCGAATGTTAATCTTGCGTTCGACGAACTTGCCCCTTATCTCGATGGGCATCCCTATTTTGGCAGCACTGTCGGTCGTTTTTGTAATCGGATTGAAAATGGCAAGTTTTCGATTCACGGTAAGGCCTATCAGGTGACGACGAATGCCGGCAAGCATCATATTCATGGCGGGAAGACGAATTTTACCTACCAGAATTGGAGTGGTGAATCATTTCGCGAGGATGATGCGATCGGGGTTCGGTTTCATCTTACAAGTCCCGACGGCCAAGAAGGTTACCCAGGAACAGTACAAGCGACTGTCGAATATTCATGGAATGACAGGAACGAACTGCGAATCGTATTTAGTGCAACCACGGATGCACCAACGCACGTTAATTTGACGAATCACAGTTACTGGAATCTTGGTGGTGCGGGCAGCGGTTCAGCGATGGATCACATTGCAACCATCGAAGCAGATCAGTATCTGGACGTGGATGACGATTTGATTCCCACCGGGAAATTAAACCCAGTCACAGACACCGTCCTCGACTTTCGCAGTGGTACACCCTTGGGTGACCGAGTTGATCAGTTGGCCTCTACCAAGGGTTACGATCACTGCTACGTTGTCCGGGGTGCGAGTGGTGAGTTGCGGCAAGCTGCTCGGGTGGTTGATCCAAAATCGGGCCGCGTGCTTGAAATTGAAACTACGCAACCGGGAATGCAATTGTATACCGCAAATCATTTGCCCGGTAACGAGAGGTCGAACGGCTACGGTGGGCACGAGGCGTTTTGCCTTGAAACGCAGCACTATCCCAATGCTCCCAACCGTGAGTCCTTTCCGTCGACCTTGTTGATTCCAGGTGCTCGGATGCACGAAGTCACCGTGCACCGCTTCACAACTCAGTGAATGCTTGTTTATTTGCAATGGGTAATGCCATGCAAACAACCTGGAAACGCGTCGAGTGACGAATGATTGAAGACGCGATTTACCGGCGAGGCTCTTTCTGCTGCCGGGCCCCGTGCGAAATTGAAATCGTGGAGAATCTCGCTATTCAAGAGCTGCTCGAATCGCAGCCGACGTAATCAGTACCAGCTTGATGTGGCTTCGTTGGTATGAACGCAACCGCTGAAAAAAATCAAGCGAGATTGGGAACTTCATAGCCTTTTCGATATTCCCGATTGAGGTACTGGTTTGCATTTTTGGAACCTGGGCCCACGAATTGTTCCGTATCAGAATCCAATTCCAACATAGGGCTAACACGGATATCTTCGTGCTTGCGCGTTAGGTTGTGGGAAGCGAGGTGTTCGTCCATTTCGCCCATCAGGTTGCTCCACTGTTCCAGTTCGATGTTCTCGCTTGTTTCCTTGTCAAGCTTCTCACCCGTTCGGAAGGCAACGTTTGCCAGATTGCACCATCCTGTGCTGTCATTTCCTACTGCGATTTCAGCATTCAAGATGGAAGCATCTTGCTTCAGCACAGCATCGATAAAGTTTGCTTGATGCAGCACATCTCCTCTGCCTTTGAATTCTTTGATTTTTTTCCCATCCACATCGTATGCGGCACCGCGCCCTCGTTGGCCTTCGTAATGTCCGCCTTCGCAGTACACGACGTAGCCACTGCTGGGACCTGGGTGTGATGGGCTCTTCTTTCCTCCCGGCTTCTTCGGCAGGTTCGAAAGCCCAATGACAACGGGGATCGAACCTGTATCAAAGAATGCAAAATGTACATTGGGTGTTTGGCCGGCATCGTTGAGAGCGACTCGTCCACCGCCGCCCAGGATTCGCTTGGGTAGTGCCACAGAGTCCTGAAAGACATTGTTGCGGACATCATCCAAGACGTGCACGCCCCAGTTGCCCATCTCGCCAGATCCTGTGTTCCAGTCCCAATGCCAGTCGTAGTGTAATTTTTCACGAAAGATGGGTTCATCTTGGGCAGGCCCTAGCCAGAGGTCGTAGGCGACGTCCTTGTCGATTGCAAGTGGCTTGGCACGCTTTCCGATCGAAGGGCGAACGCCGTAACGATTGACACGAGTGGCAGTTATTTCTCCCAAACCTTTTTCTTCATGTAGGAACTTCTTGATCTCTGCTTGCATTGGATCAGAGCGTTGTTGAGTACCGATTTGGCAGATGCGATTGTACTTGCGTGCTGCTGCAACTGTTTGTCGTCCTTCCCACTGGCTGTGCGACAAAGGCTTTTCGACATAGACATCTTTTCCGGCTTGCATTGCCCATATTGCTGCTAGGCAGTGCCAGTGATTGCAAGTCGCTACGACAACCACGTCGATTGAATCTGAAGCGATCAAATCACGCAGGTCAGTCCAGCCCTGGGCCTTGGGGTACTTCTGTTTTGCTAAGCCCAAACGTTTTTCGTCGACGTCACACAGTCCGGCGATGTTGATCCCGTCGACTTGACTGAATTGTCCCATCAATTGACCGGCCCGGCCCCCGCAACTGATAAAGCCAAGGTTGATTTCGTCGTTCGCGTTTGCAGCTCGCAATTGTTTTGCCGCTACGCTGCTTGTAAGTCCAGTTGCCAGTGTGGCGGCCATGAAATTACGACGATTGAAAACAGTCATGTGGCTAATTATTTAGGAGGTTTAGGTTGAATGTTGATGAATGCGTATGCTCACATTCTCGTTGTTCACGTTGTTGATTGCGAGCCCCAATTTACAAGGGCAAACAAATCGCCGGGTTATCGAGAAGGAGGAATTAGCGACGATCTCGAAAATGTGATTTTGGATTGGTTTTATAGAATAACTGAGCGAATACGACGATGAACATCATCGGGCTCCGCAACGAATTGTGCTGCTACAGGTGTGGGATTACGATGATTTGCCGATTTCGTTTTGTTCACTTCAATCATGGGCAACTTAGAACTTGATCGAACAGCAAATATGCTTCCGCCCGCATCTGATTCGGAAAGTCATGGGCGCAGTCAGGCTGTAGAAGCTGGAGGCTCTGTTCTGCTTCATGCAATGCATAGGCTGCACCTGCATTTTTAACTAACCGACTGACGCTTGCAGCTTGGAAATTTGAATCATGCAAAGGAGCGACCACAAGGATGGGTCGTGGTGCTATGGTTGCCAAGATTTCGTCAAAGTCGAATGGGATTTCATTCAGTCTATCCCGATAATTGGCCAGCTTTGGCATGTATCGCAGTTGAGTCCAGCCTTTACCGGCGATCCACTTCGTTTGGTCCCCACCGTAATAATCTTGGTATGAATCGAAGCCGCAACTGGATACGACAGCGGCGATTCGCTTGTCAAACGCAGCTGTGTAGATCGCATTGTGGCCACCGAGAGAATGGCCAATGGCGCCAATCGCATCCCGCTTAACAAAGGGTAGTGAGCAAAGAAGATCAATTCCGCGAATGTTGTCCCATACGGCAAGCAGTGTTCCACTTTCCCATCCTAGTGCTTTGACATCAGGTTGGTAGTCAGCAAGCAGCGGATAGGCTGGGGCAAGTGTGACATAACCACGGGTCGCCAGTTCACTCGCGTATTGGCGATTTGCCTTGCCACCTAGTCCAACGACAACTCCGTTACCTATTACATTGTCAGTCGGATGTAGGCAGAGGACCGCTGGCAACGGCTTGGCGTTCTTTTTGAGTGCGGCTTTGGGAACACACAGGAATGCAGGCGTTCGGTTACCCGCTTGCGACCGATAAAGAATTTTTCGCCGTACATAATCTCCGCAGTCAATTTCCTCTAGTAGTTCCATTTCAGGGACATTGAGGGATTCGAACTCAGGTAATCGTCCCATCACGGATTGCATCGCGTTGAGAATGGAGTCTTTTCGGGGCATCCATTCAGTCGCCGTTTTTGCGATGCGTGTTTGGCCACTGGGTGTGGGGGTCTGTAATAATAAATCCCGTTCACTTCGAGGTTGTTTTTCAGGCAATTCGTCGCTGCTTTTTTGCTCGATGTCCGCAGCGTTTTGTGGTTTTTGTTCCGGAGCGTTAAGTCGCAGAACGGACAGAATAGCTCGATGGTCGGAAGCCACCGATTCTTTGAGGACCTGAGTCTTGATTATGGTCCACCGGCTTTTTGGCCGAAATAAAATGAAATCGATTTGCCGTGTCGGTTTCGCTGCGGGAATGGTGGGTAGCGTTGGACCAGCAATCGTCCATTGCCTTTGCAGAATATCCAGCGTCGTACTGCCTCGGACATCATTAAAATCACCCGCGATGAGGCTCGGTGTCTCAGGCTCTGATAGCGCTATCTCATTGACTTGGAGGGCTGAGGCGACGCGTTCTGTGTCATTTCGCCGGTGATCAAAATGGGTCGCGGTGAAGTTGAGTTTTATCGCAGGCTTGCCAACTTCCTGCCAATGTAATCGTGAGCGGAGCAAACCTCTCTGTTCACCTTTGGCGTGATTAGGAAGCAGGGCGTGACTGTATGAATCAATTGGAAATCGAGTGAGGATCGCATTGCCATACGATCCACCTTGAAGTGGGATGTTTTCGGCGAAACAGACTCGCATGCCAGTGAGTCTGGCTAGCTCAGAGGGCTGATCGACAGAGCCACTCCGACGCGCTAGTCGATCGACTTCTTGTAGGGAGATAACATCGGGGTCAACTGATTGAATCACGTTCGCGATACGTTGTAGATCCAATTTGCCATCTGTTCCCGCGGCATGATGAATGTTGTAGCTAAGTACTCTCAGAATCTGGCTGTTGGACTTGGTGTCAGCAGCGTCGGGCTGAACAGCATTGTTTTCAACAGTTTGGCAATGTGCGGCATTCCAGAGGGCAGGGGAGAGCACAAACCACACCAATGTGGCGAAGGGCAAAATAGCTTTCGATGGAATGAGATGTGCGATCATGTATTCGAGGTGATGAAGCAGGCGACAAATAGACATGCATGTGATACCAAAACACCGGTGGTGATACGTTTGAATTTGGAATGGAGTCCGAGTATTGCAGTTCCGCATCCCAGTGCCGCTACGATGCAACCACCGGGGGGAAACCAAACGAGTGCAAGAATAGCGAATCCCAACAACATGATGGCAGCTCCGGTTCCGCCCATAGCTGTGTATTGAAAAGGGCCTAGATTCTGCAATGCGATGGCGGGTTGCTGTCTGACGGTTCTACCGCTGGGAGCAGTCGCGAATGGTGATCCGACTCGGTCGGGTGTTTCATCGACAACCCTCGCCACAATCGGAGCATCATCGCTAGCGTCTTCGTTAATGGTGCTGGGCTCTTCGGGCGGAGAATCTGCTGACACCGGTTGGTGTTTTTTCTCGGGGTTTTGTTGCGGCGGTTTTTCCATTCGCGAAGTTACAGCCTGTGATTAGAAAAAGGTTGTCGAAGGGCGTTTTTTTCTCAAGAGCCAATCAGGCTCCAATGGGCTGCATCACATCTCAAATTCATTATTGCCATCATAGGCTCTGGCAGTTTATTCTGGGGCAGCTTTGCCGGTTAATCTTAGTCGATTTTGAATCGACACGTTCGGGTACGCCAGCACAGAAAAAAGCAGATGTGGCGATACAGGCGACTGAATTTATGGTTCTGGCGTCATGGTTCTGGCGTCGACTTCCTGTGCCTGCTGTTCTGGTCTGTCCTGACCCATGCAGGGTGCTGGAACAAAACGGGCTGGCGACAACGTACAAAATAGAAGACGCACACCTTGGAATACCACTTAAATTGCAGATGAAAAAAACAGGAAATTCATTACTCGTCTTTAATGTGATCTACGTTTGGGTCGTGGTGTCAGCGGCGATGCTGTGCAGTGGGTCAGTGGCCGTGGCTGAGGAATTCACGCAGCCGGAGGCTTTGGAGCCGGACGTTGCCGAGGCCTCGCAGGAAGGCATCGAGTCGATGGCGGGGATTCGAATACCGACAGGCTGGGAAATTCAGTTGTATGCAGCTGAACCTGATGTTGCCAATGTGGTTGCATTTGACATCGATAACCGAGGACGCATCTATGTCTGTGAGACATTTCGTCAAAATAGAGGAGTGACTGATAATCGCGGGCATGATGACGAATGGGTACAAGCTGACTTGGCTGCTCAGACCGTGCAAGATCGAATCGATTACCACAAAAGGTTGCTGGGTGATGCAGCTGTCACCTACGCTCAGCATGATGATCGAGTACGTCGCCTTGAGGATTCAGATGGTGATGGAAAAGCCGATCGCAGTTATGTCCTCGCAAACGGTTTCAATCGGCTCGAGGAGGGAACTGGTGCTGGAATCCTAGTTCGAGGATCTGACATCTATTACACATGTATTCCGAAACTTTGGAAGCTGATTGATCGGGATGACAACGGAGTGGCGGACAAGAGAGTTGTGCTTTCGGATGGTTACGGAGTGCGCGTTGCGTTTCGCGGTCATGATATGCATGGGCTTGTGCTTGGTCCTGATGGGCGTCTTTATTTTAGTATCGGTGATCGCGGATACCACGTCACAACCGATGATGGACGGGTACTAGCCAACCCAGAATCAGGAGCTGTGTTTCGGTGTGAGTTGGATGGATCCAGGCTTGAGGTTGTTGCCAGTGGCCTCAGGAACCCTCAGGAACTTGCATTTAATGATGTCGGTGATCTGTTCTCTGTAGACAACAACAGTGACAGCGGAGATCAGGCCCGTGTTGTACAGATCCTTGAAGGCGGGGATTCAGGTTGGCGCATGCACTATCAGTATCTGCCTGATCGCGGCCCTTTTAATCGAGACCGAATATGGGAACCACTCCATCAGGAACAGCCGGCTTATATCGTTCCGCCTATTGCGAACTTGACCGACGGGCCAAGTGGTTTAGCGTTTTATCCGGGGACTGGTTTTGGGGATGCCTTGAAAGATAAGTTTCTCATTTGTGATTTTCGTGGTGGACCGGCGAATAGTGGGATTCGTAGCTTCATGCTAGAGCCGGAAGGGGCCTTTTACCGGCTCGCGAGCGACAGTGACCCGATTTGGTCGGTGTTGGCGACGGATCTTGCATTCGGGCCCGATGGTGCTCTTTACATCAGTGATTGGGTCGATGGTTGGGACGGATTGGGCAAGGGACGGATGTACCGGGTAACGGATCCCAGTCATCGTGACAGTCCACTTGTTAAAGAAGTGCAACAGTTGCTTGGAACAGACTGGTCTCGGCATACGATTGAAGCGCTCACCGATTATCTTGCTCATCCTGATCGTCGCATCCGTTTCGAGGCGCAGTGGGAACTGGCGCGACGCCGCGAACTGGATACGCTGCTTGCGATCGCGATCGATGCTGAATTCAGTTCGATCGGGCGTTTGCACGCTCTCTGGGGAGCTGATCAGGTTACCAGGCAGGATCCCAGAGTCCGCGAGGTATCATTGAAAGCGTTACGTCCACTTCTGCAGGAAACAGATGATGTTTTGCGAGCTGCTGCAGCAAAAATTGCTGGTGAGCGATTGGATTCCGATGCGGTAGCGAGGCTGCGAAAACTATTAAGTGACTCCTCATCACGCGTCCAGTATTTCTCCACCATGGCCCTCGCTCAGTTAAAAGACACTGAGTCGTTCCAGCAAGTGGTGGATCTGTTGGCGTCCACTGATAACAAAGATCCCGCTTTGAGGCATGCTGGGGTGATGTATTTGGCGAGTCTTCGGGATCCGGTGAAAATCGCGGCTCTGCACAAACACCCGAGCGAAACAGTTCGGCGAGTTGCGGTAGTGGCATTGAGGCGTTTGAAAACTAAAGATATTACCGTGTTTCTGGGTGATCGAAGTGGGCTGGTAGTGATGGAAGCCGCCAGGGCCATCCATGATGAACCAATCCCGTCGGCTATGAATGCACTGGCAGGCATGATTGGTGCGTCTGATGGCTCAACAGAATTGTTAAGGCGGGTATTGAATGCCAACTACCGACTTGGGACAGCAGCGTCTGCTGTGAAGTTAGCAGCCTTTGCGAGCCGGGAATCGGCGGTCCCGGAGATGCGGGCAGAAGCTTTAGAGATGCTCGGGCAGTGGGGACAACCAGATCCCCGTGATCGTGTTTTGAATGCGTATCGGCCTGTTGAGGATCGAGACCCAGTGGTTGCAAAAAAAGCTCTGGAACCTCATGTCGCTTCACTGATCACGGCACCAGAGT
>ERZ887851.3156-NODE-3156-length-12210-cov-6.715673_pt1 | contig 12210 bp, 6 predicted proteins | sample MGYA00521100_ERZ887851 | MGnify/ENA primary metagenome ERZ887851 (study PRJEB32303, sample SAMEA104408602) | aquatic metagenome | biome: Brackish water; feature: Pelagic; material: water | place: Baltic Sea | collected 2014-06-06T16:11:00 | depth 11,444 m ...
GCCTTAACCAGTACCTCGGTAAAACTCTGGGTATGTAGGCTTGCTAACGGGTTATCGTCAGCCGCAGCAGCTTTGTAGTCGGCGCTGTTATTGACTGGCGCCTCAGGCGGCGAAACGTCATAGCTCATCGCGTGATTACTGAGAGGTAAAAAGCACGCCGCATAGCAGGAATTGACGCATGCGGCGGGTATTGGTGTTTATCGACGAGCCTTGCCGGCACGAAGGCCGAGCAAAGCCAGTAGCGCCCCTAAAAGTGATAGCCCAAATAGCGGCATTACCGGCACAGGCGTTGCCGATGTTGATAGCGCCGGGAAGATGGGGTCGACAATATTCCCATTAGCACTGCCATCCACGTCAAACTGCCCGCCATCTTCCAACGAAAATGTGAATTTGATTTTGTCGCCGACGACAGTGCGTGTACTGGGCACCTCGGTCCAAGTGCTATTTGCGCCCACTTGCTTGTACAGTGTGTTCACACCGCTGGCGGCAGGTACGTAAAGTTCGAAATTGGCCTGGATGCCCGTAAGGCCTGATGCTGTAAACGACAAGCCGCCGAGCGGGAATGCGGCGCCGTCTGGTGGTGTCGGCGCGCTTGTTTCGTTCCAGCCTACGTTGGACAGTTGCAGTACATTGTTACCGTTTGATGGGTCGACTGCGGTCAGCGTCGAATAGGCGTTACTGCCTCCCACCACAATGGGCGTAGCGCCGGTATTTACGATCTGGCGCGATGTGACATCGAGCTGGTCGCCATCGGCTATGCCGTCGTCGTTGCCATCGCCCTGAGCAGAGCCGTTGGTGCCAGGTACGGCGTCTTCTTCATTGTCGGCTGCGCCGTCACCGTCAACATCAATGGTGAATTCATAAGCGCCTATATCAACCACCCCAGAGGGCCATTCTGGACGCGCAAAACCGCGCTGATCTGTTGTTAAGGCTACCGAATCATCATTAACTGAGCCAATCGTTATCAGTGGCTTGTAGGTCGCTGAGTCATTGTCGCCGGCATCGATGGCAACACTACCTGTAATGAGTGAATGTACTTTCGTGATACCGCCAAAGCGAAGCAGCTCGGTATCCAGTACTGCGGCTAAACTGTCTGGGTCGCCTTCTGCTTTGCCACCAATAACCACGGCATTCTTGTCTTGGGGCGTATCAAATACCGCTTTGCCACAAGAGTCCTCACTAAGAAAAAAACCTGTGTCGATGAAGCCGCTGCCAAGCACGTTGTTCGATGGCGCATTTCCGGCGTTGCTGACAATATTACGGCGCCCAAATGCCGGGTAGATGGCGGCATATTTCTCAGTCTGTTCTTGCACCTGAGGATCTGCGTTTAAATCGGCGGGAACCGTAATGAGGTCATACTTTTCTACCGCCAAGCAGCTAGAACCCACCGTATCTCCAGAGGTGGCGCCTGTAATGATGGAGTTACTGACCGACAGTTTGTTAACACCTGCCGGGCTGCCTCTGCGGAAGCCAGAAGAGTCGCTATTGCTGTACTTGAGGGCTCCAAGCGTTGCAACGCCGGGTGGTAGATAGTCATTGCTGGGCTCACTGCCAATAATGGTACTATTTCGAATATCAACATCCAGGTATTTGTCGTCGGTAACTACATTGGCTTCTTCTTGTAGCGTTATGCCAAATACTACCGCCGCCGGACCAGTAGTGTTGCCTGAAATCGTACTGTTAACAATCTGCAACCGAGATGACGGGAGTAGTGGGACGGCTGGGTCGGCTGGGTCGGCTGAGCCCTCATAATCTCTTAGGCCGAAGTCGGCGCCAACTAAGACGCTTAATAGGCCGCCCGGGAGATACTTGTTGGAACCAGGTGTGATTGCATTGCCATTGCCATTGCCGGTTATTGAACTCTGTTCCAGGAGTACCTGCGGTAAAAAACCATAAGATAACGCGAATACACCCCCAAAGGTATTGTCGGCAACGCTACTATTGGAAATCAATATGGTGGGGGGGGCGGGGCTGCTGGCGTTGCCGTTGTATTTACTCGCAGTTCCTATAATAGCGCCAAGTGCATTTCTCTCAATACGCGAGTTATTGATGCGCACGTTTCGGCCGACAACTTCAGCGCCAGCGCCTTGATTATTATCAACCAAAACGTTGTCGAGCGTGACCCGGCCATCGTTTTCGCCCCTGCCATATTTGGAATTGACGACTAATGTATTATGGCCTTGGCAGCCTGTGTTGTCGCGAAGCGTGGTGCCGCTGACTAAGGCGTTGCGGGATTTGATGTAGGCGATTGAATTCTCACCGTTACTACTGTTGCATTGCTCTGTTGTATTGTCGCCGCTGACGTTGCCGCTAATGACGCTGTTCTTGAGGGTGATGTTGGCATCTTCTCCGTTTACAAATAATGCCGTCCCTTGTGCTGCTGAATAACTTGTGGATTGGGCCTCCACCATTTGGCCGCCGGTGAGTATTAAGCCGTCTAAAGTGATGTCGCCACTGATTGATGTATTGATAAACAGCGTACGAACATCTTCACCAGCCTCGTCCACACGATTGCCGCCATCAATAGTGATGTCGGGGACGCCATCATTATTGATGTCGCCATCAATGGTTAAGCTGCCCACCGAGTCAGCGTCAAAAATTTCGACCGAAAAGGCGGCGTAGTTGTTGGGTGGGTTCGACGCATCAAAGGTAATAGTGCTGCCTTTAAGTGCTGGCGCGAACGCAATCGTGAAATCCGCCTCAGGTACGCTGTTTGCCTCGACGTCAGCCAGGCAGCCCCGAAACGTCTTGAAGCCGTTATCGAATAAACCGGCATCGCTTGCGGACTCAACTATGCAAGGCCCCGTTGGTGGCTCTGCGCGGGCATACATTGCAATAGCTTGCGAAATGGCCAGCACTAAGCTGTTGCGAACGAGTTTGCTTTTCACCGAGTGTGACACGGTTGACCTCAAATTTTTACGTTACTTGTTCGAACACCAGATCACGTTACGCCGATTGGACGCCTACATCCAATATATGTGTAGCATAATGCTAGTCTATTCTTTGCGGTTAGATTAATAAATCTAGCCATGACATAGTACAGTATTATAGAAAAATAAGGGTTTTTTCTTCTTGGATCGGTATCTTTTCCCGAATACCAAGGAAGGTAGTTTTCGTGCTTTCGTGCTTTCGTGCTTTCGTGCTTTCGTGCTTTGAGTCAGGTATTTTTATGCTGTGTCGCATAATGCTCAGTGAATTATCCGCTATCAGGCCGGCGCCGGTACTGGCGTTCGCGCAGGGACTGACTGAGTACCCGATTCACTGCGCACCAAACCAAGTCATCCCGAGCGCCAGTGAGGTTACCGACACTGCTTTGAGTGCTGCTAACACCAACACTGCAGGAACAAAAAACAATTATCAAGTCGATATGACAGTGGGTTTTGCTCGGGCGCCTGACGTTGGTGAACTGGCACTCAGTAGTGACTTGGCTGCCGGTTTGAATGCCCTATTGGCATTGCAGTGCGCCGCGCTGCAGGCCGCGATGGTGCCGCTGTTTGCAATTCCGACGACTATGGCCTGTGAGCTCGGGTCCGCTGGACATCATCTAGTGCTTAGCTATGGCGACAACACCACTCTGACCAGTGCCAGCTTGCTTTCAAGCCTGTCGGCTTGCGCCAAAATTGCGTTAACAATCAGTCGCCGTGCAGCTGAAGCACCCGCGGACCTCTCTAGCTTCTACGACCAACTTGCCAGCACCGTATTTACACTGCCGGGGATGAATAATCCCGCTCATGGGGGCTCGCTGATTCACGTGTTGCGAGCCGCCTGGGAAGCCGGCGTACCCTTTTATAGCCGTGGCCATGGTGTTTTTCAGTTGGGGCAGGGTGCGCTTAGCCGCTTGGTTGAACGCAGTGCTACAGATGCTGACTCGGCAATGGGCGCCAAAATAACCCAGCGTAAAGCGCTAACCGCCATGCTGCTACGTGATGCTGGCTTGCCCGTGCCAAAACACTTTGCTGCTGAAACCAGAGATCAGGCCGTTGCGGCTGCTCGCGCATTGGGCTTCCCGCTTGTGGCTAAGCCGGTAGATAGGGACCGGGGTGAGGGCGTCACTGTTGACCTGCAGAATGAGGCCGCTGTGCTTGCCGCTTTCGACATGGCGTACAGCGTCTCGAGTCTCAAGCGGGTATTGATCGAAAGGCAGGTGGACGGGGTTTGCCATCGTATATTGATTAATGCGGGCAAGCAGTTATACGCCGTAAAACGCTGGCCGCTAGGGTTTTGGGGTGACGCAAAAAACACCGTCAATGAGTTATTTGAGCGCGAACTAGCGATACACCACGCTAAGCCTCCATGGCTTCGCAAACCGTTTGTCGCCCTGGATGCGTTGGCGCGAAGTACATTGCAGCGGCAGGGCCTCGCGTCCAATTCCGTGCCATTAAAAGGCCAGTTTGTTGCGCTACGCCCAATAGAGAGCACCGCCGACGGTGGTGTATCTGAGGACGTTACGACAGTGATACACCCGGACAATATTGATATCGCGGTGCGCGCAGCGGAGGTTTTGCAGTTGGAGCGTGCGGGTATTGATCTCATGACCACCGACATAAGTAGGCCATGGCATGAAACGGGCGGTGTGATCTTAGAGGCTAATTATGCGCCTAGCCTGGGAACAGGCGCGGTATCGCGGCGTTACTTGCCTGTGCTGATCGAGCAAATGATGCCCAAGCAGGGTCGAATTTCGGTGACGTGGATTGAAGATGATCTCCAGCTGGCACGGCGGTGTCATCAAGACCTGTGTTCGCAGGGGCAGGCAGCCTGGTTGGTGAGTCAGGATCAGATTTTAACCCCGCAGGGCGCGGTGTGTGTGCTGGCCACTGACGCGATGTTGGCCAGTGTAAAGGCCTTGTTATTTCAGCGAGATGTTGTCCATTTAGTGCTGGTTGCCGAGGGAACAATGCTGAGCCGTATACGCAGCACGCTTGATCTCTGATTTGCTCGGTAGAGCCTGTGCAATTGGCGCAATAACCCAATGTGTGGAGCAGCCACTCAGTTAGAGCCTGATAGAACTGCACAAAGCTCGCCACGTGCCTTTACGATCAACAGGAGAGGGGGTTGCCGGCTCCTTTGGCTGCGCTGGCTGAATCACTTTTGTGAGCTTCCCGACACATAGGTACCACTGTATTCCAGGCACATAGGTTACACAATTGAGCATTTGGAGGAGGACTCCCGATGCATCAGACAGCCGGTAATATCCAGCGACCGATTGCGGTCTCGGGCAGTGTTGAGCAGCTTAATCAGGCCTGCTACGCCGAGCGGGCGCGTCGGTATGCTGCTATACACAAGCCGCACTCACCGTCCGATGCGCTAATCCCTCGAATTGTGCGTATCATGTCTGTATTGTTGCCCAAACGAGTTCTTATCATGGTTGATCAACACGACCGCCTCCAACGCATTGAGCTCAGTCAGGAGTGGCACGCACGCCCCACGCTGAGCATGCAAGCACCACTGCGCTGCAGCCATATTGTTAATCTGGAACGAGAGGGTAACGTCGACCAGAGTCGCGCCAGTTTTGCCCGATTCTGCCAACAGCAGAGCCAGAGCCCCCCCGCCGAGGGCAGCCGCCACCATTCCGTCGAGATCGGTTCCTGCCGCATCAAGTGGGAGGGCCACACGGAAGCTACTAGCCACACCATTATGGTTCGCGGCAACGGCTCCCCTCCTTTCAGTGAAACAGCGGTTGACTTCCTCTGGGCAGAAAAGCGTGCGGAGCTGCTGGACGCCATGTTCCTCGGGGTTCAGATCGAAGTGGTTGCCGCTCCCGAGGACGACCCAGAGGGGCTTGCACTGGCACGCTCGCTGCTCGGCGCCGGCACCGTGTATGGCGGCGCCATGTCCTCGGGCAAGGCTACCGTGTGGTCTGCATTCCGGCTGGACGCTCGGGATTTCGCCCGGGTCCTGATCATTGACCACGACCTGGATGAAGGTCGCCTGTCACGCCTTTTGCAGCGTATTCTGGAAATGGAAACCTATCGCATGCTGGCCATCATAGCCCTGCCTAAGGCGCGGCAGGTGATGAGTGAGCTGGGGGAGCTGGAACCGCAACTCGACGCTGTGATGCGGGATCTTGCCGGCGACAGCAACGAACAGCGCCAGGAACAGGCGCTGCGCGAAATTACCGGCATCGCCGCCCGGGTTGAGCAGATTGCCTCTGCCAACGCCTACCGCTTCGCAGCAGCGCGCGCCTACTCCAGAATTGCCGAGCGTCGCGCCAGCGAAGTCGACGAGCAGATCGTAGTCAACCAGCAGCGCTATACCAACTTCATGCTGAAAAGCCTGCAGCCTGCGATGCGCACCTGTGATGCCGCGGAGCTACGCAGCAGTGAGCTGGCCCAGCGGGTGGCGCGTGCCGCGAATCTGCTCAACACCATGGTGGACATGGTACAGAAAAAGCAGAACCAGGCCATGCTCCAGTCGGTCGCAGAGCGGGCTCAGCTGCAGCTGCGTCTGCAGCAGGCGGTGGAAGGTTTCTCCATCTTCGCCATCAGCTACTACGCCGTCGGTTTGCTCGGCTACACCCTGAAATCCGGCCAGGCTAGCGGCATTGCGATAAACAGTGACCTACTGACAGGCATCGCTGCCCCGCTGGTATTTGCGCTGGTCTGGATCTCGGTACGGTCAGTACGCAAACGGCTGGCGCACAAAGATGAGGGCGACTAGGCCCTTGTCCGTTTGCCGAAAACCTCTGTTAGATTTGCTTCAGCCCCATGTCGCCCATACCACCCGCATCCCCTCCCCTGTTGACTCGGATATGCAGGGAGATGTTATTGCGGGAGTCGGCGAATGTTGAAGGCCGCCCGAAATTTTGTCCGCACCCCCTGGCTTCCAAGCGTCACAGGCTGGGTGGAGATCAGTGCGTCATGGTTAAGCCAGGTCCAGGCGTTCCAGAGTTAGCATCAAGGACAGCAGGGAGGAACAAAGGGCCGAGGCAAGAGTAGCGGCAGGATGGGGTGCGCGCGAGAATGCGCCGAGCTGAGAGCCACACCCACCGACTACCACCCATAGTCGGTGGGTCAGCGCGGCTATAAGCCTATGAAAACTAAAAAAAATGGTGGGCCCACCAGGACTTGAACCTGGGACCAATCGATTATGAGTCGACTGCTCTGACCAACTGAGCTATAGGCCCGTAATGCAGGGGTGAGATTATAGAGAAGAACTGACCGCAGTCACAGCCCTATGTAGCCAACGGGTCGCTATGTGCGAGCGCGCAGGCTTTCCATATTACGCAGGATAACGGCGTTGATATCGGGGCCCAGCCCGCCCAAATCCAAGCACTTTTGCAGCAGCGCGGCGGCGCCTTGGTGGTCTCCAGCTTTAACGGCCAAGTTGGCTCTGTTCAGGCACATGGACGGCGAGTTGTGCCCCAGGCCCGCTGCGCGCTGGTAGAGGTCACTGGCGTGGCCAAAGTCCTGCGTTCGGTAGCTCGCCTCAGCGGCACCTTCCAGGCTGTGGCCCGGTCGATAGCCGAGTTCTGCGGCCCGCACAAAGTAGTCGCGTGCGCGGTGATAGTCGCTGGCATGGTACATGGCACTGGTTGCGGCAATGCTGTAGAGCCTGCCAGTGGGGTTGGAGGCCAGTTCGCGCTCCATTAGCGCGAGATAGCGCAATGACCGTGCGCTGCGCGGGCGGGCCGGGTTGGCATCAATATAGTGGTGAATCGGTATTTCCAGTGTTGCTTGGTGCTTCACCGCGATGGACTCGTCGACGGTTTCATGGATGGTTCCCGCGTAGCGGATGTCGGCCCGATTCCGAAACAGACGCAGGATGGGATTGGCGGTAAAGCCAGCGAAACCGCGGCTGAGACCTTGGTCGGGCGCCGGCTGCCAACCGAAGGCCGTTTGGTCGTTGTTATAGTTCCACTGCTGCAGAAAAAAACCGTCGAGCTCGGTGGTGTCAATGAGCTGGCGCAGAGTAGCGAAGTCGCCGGGTGCGATGAGTTCGTCGGCGTCCAGCACCAAAATCCACTCGTGCTTTGCCTGAGCGAGAGAATAATTACGCGCTGCGGCGTAGTCGTCGTGCCAGCGATAGTCGAAAATACGGGGTGTGAACGTGGTGGCGATGTCGCGGCTGCCGTCCGCAGAGCCGGTATCGACCACCACCAGCTCATCGACATAAGGTGCTGCAGCGGCCAGGCAGTCGCGCAAAAAAAACGCTTCGTCCTTGATGATCATGCACAGAGAGAGTGGCATGTTCAGGCTCCGGCGAAGGGCTTGGGGCTGAGTGTGATGCGCCCTCCCTGGCGCATCGTCAACTTGGTCGATGGCACTGGGGGTTCAGTCGTCGAGGAAGCTGCGCAGGTAGTCTGAGCGGGTAGGGTGGCGCAGCTTGCGCAGCGCCTTGGCCTCGATTTGGCGAATACGCTCGCGAGTGACATCGAACTGCTTGCCCACTTCTTCCAGGGTGTGGTCGGTGTTCATGTCGATACCAAAGCGCATACGCAGCACCTTGGCTTCGCGCGCGGTCAGGCCGGCGAGCACTTCTTTAGTGGCTTCCTGCAGGCCCTGGCCTGTGGCCGCCTCTATGGGTGAGCTGATGGTGCTATCCTCAATGAAGTCGCCCAGATGCGAGTCTTCATCGTCACCAATCGGGGTCTCCATGGAGATGGGCTCTTTGGCGATTTTAAGCACCTTGCGCACCTTGTCTTCGGGCATGTCCATGCGCTCGCCGAGTTCTTCGGGCGTGGGTTCGCGGCCCATTTCCTGCAACATCTGGCGTGAGATACGGTTCAGCTTGTTGATCGTTTCGATCATGTGCACCGGAATACGAATGGTGCGCGCCTGGTCGGCAATGGAGCGAGTAATTGCCTGGCGAATCCACCAGGTGGCATAGGTTGAGAACTTGTAGCCACGACGATATTCGAACTTGTCTACTGCCTTCATCAGGCCGATATTGCCCTCTTGAATAAGGTCGAGGAACTGCAGGCCGCGGTTGGTGTACTTCTTCGCAATAGAGATTACCAGGCGCAGGTTGGCTTCAACCATTTCCTTCTTGGCGCGGCGTGCTCGGGCCTCGCCCATGGACATGCGACGGTTGATGTCCTTGATTTCGTTAACCGACAGGCCACACTGTTCCTCAACGGCAACAATGCGCCGCTGCAGGCGCAGGATGATGTCTTTCTGCGCGATGAGTTTGGCAACGTAGTCTTTTTTGCCCTTGGTTTGGCGCGTGATCCATTTCAGGTCGGATTCGGAGCCCTGGAAGGTGGTGATGAAATCCTTGCGTGGCATGCCGCAGTCGCGAATGGCGATGGTCATGATCTGGCGTTCTTGCTCGCGCACGGCGGTCAGTACTGCACGCGGGGACTCCATAAGCGGATCGAAAACGCGTGGGGTCAGCTTGAAGAACTTGAACAGCTCTCCCAGTTTCTCCATTTCCTTGATCGTGGTTTTATTGCTGCGGCCATTGGTGGCGATTGCCTTCTCGGTTTTAGTGAACTGGCGCTTCAAGGCCGTAAAGCGCTTCTTTGCTTCTACCGGATCCGGCCCGGACTCGGTTTCTTCGTCGGAGTCTTCCTGTTCACTGGCGGCTTCAGCGACCTCAGCTGCGGAGGGTACGTGCTCCGCTGGGTCGAGGTAGCCGATCATAATGTCGCCCAGACGGCGCTCTTCGCGCGTGACCAGGTCGTACTCATCAAGTATCTGCTTAACGGCACCCGGGTAGTGGGCCAGCGCAGCCAAAAGCTCGCGAATGCCCTCTTCGATACGTTTGGCGATGACGATTTCGCCTTCGCGGGTGAGCAATTCAACGGTGCCCATCTCGCGCATGTACATGCGCACGGGGTCGGTGGTACGGCCAGCTTCGGTTTCCACAGCAGCGAGGGCCGCTGCTGCTTCTGCTGCCGCGATGTCGTCGGCAGAGCCGTGGCCTTCCGCCATAAGCAGCTCATCGGCGTCAGGGGCAACCTCAAACACCTGAATACCCATGTCGTTGATCATCTGAATGATGTCTTCAACCTGGTCTGGATCGGAAATGTCCTCCGGCAGGTGGTCATTGACCTCAGAATAGGTCAGGTACCCTTGTTCTTTGCCTCGGGCGATGAGATCTTTCAGCCGGGACTGATTTGGGGTGGCGTTGGTCATTCGGCAGACACCTTCGAATAAATTGCAAAAAAAACCTAGCCGGAAATTATAGCGGGTATAGCGCTGGCTCTCCAGTGCTGTACCCGGTAAAAATCCGGCGCAATTGTGTTGGCGTTAGGGCTTCAGGGTTGGCGCTTCTTGCGTTCCTCATTAAGGCGCTGTTGTTCTTGCAGCAAGTCCCTGAGTTGTTGCTTGTCCGTTTCGCTCATGTCAGCGTAGTTGGTGGTTTTGAGTTTGTCGACCCGGGCGGACAGTTCACTGCGTTGCGGAACTTGTACCAAAGTCGCCAGCGTGTCCCTGAACTGTTGTTCGATTCCCGCCTTGGGAATTAGCCGTTCTTCTCCAGCCAGCCGGCTTAGCAACTCACCCTGTATGGTGCCATACCAATGGCCGAGCAGCATTGCGGTATTTGAGTCTGGCCGCCGCTGCAGCAGCTCGAGGAGCTCCCGTAGCAGCGTTATGTCCTCACCCTCCAGGGCGTCAAGATGCGCCATTTCCACGCGTGCGGCGATATCCGGTTGGTGCAGCAGCAGGGCGATAGCGGCCTGCGCCATATTTGAGTACCCGAGGGGGGCGCGTGTTTCCGCGCTGCGTCGCCGGGGGCCGCCGTTGGCTGGCGCGTTCGGCCCTTGAGTTTCGGCGCTGGGCGCAGGTTCTGATGGGGCTGGCGCGGGTGCCTCCAAGTGCATGAGTTCGGCCACAGTCAGTCCGGTGCGCTCAGCCAGTGCGCGGAACATCAGCTGGCGGAAGACACCCTCGGGGAGCTGCCTGAGCCATGGCAGGGCCAGTTTGCTGAGGCGCGCGCGTCCCTCCAGCGTCGATGTGTCCAGGCCTTCACTGACCGCCTCGAACAGGAAGGTTTCCAGTGGCATGGCCTGTGTGACCAGTGTGCGGAACGCTTCGGTACCAAGCTTGCGCACCAGTGTGTCTGGGTCCTCACCTTCGTCCAGGAACAGGAAGCGTGCCTGACGACCATCCTCCATGCAGGGCAGTGTAGCTTCCAGGGCGCGCAGGGCGGCTTTGCGCCCGGCGGCATCGCCGTCGAAGCAGAATACTACCTCGGGTGTTAGCCGATACAAGCGTTCAAGGTGGGTTTGGCTGGTGGCGGTGCCGAGGGTCGCCGAGGCTTGAGTGATATCGTGCTGGGCGAGGGCAATCACGTCCATATAGCCTTCAACCACCAGCACCCGTTCCAGCTTGCGGTTAGCCTGGCGGGCTTGGTAGAGCCCGTAAAGCTCGCGGCCTTTGGAGAATACGGAGGTCTCCGGCGAGTTCAGGTATTTGGGTTTGTCGTCGCCAAGCACTCGCCCGCCAAAGGCAATAATGCGTCCCCGCTGGTCGCGGATGGGGAATATCACCCGGTCGCGAAAACGATCGTAGGTGCGCCCCGCCTCGTTTTGCACCAGCATGCCGGCGTCCATTAGCAACTTGCGTTGCGCGTCGTCGGTGCCCAGCGCCTGCAGCAGGTTGTCCCAGCCGGGTGGCGCGAAACCGAGGTCAAAGCGCTTGGCAATGTGCCCGGTGAGGCCCCGCTGTTTCAGGTAGTCTACGGCGCGGCGCGCTTGCGGGTGGGTGCGCAGCTGTTTTTGATAATACTGCGCGGCGGCTTCGAGCATGGCGTAGAGCGGCTTGCTGCCCTCATCGCGGTTGGGCTGTGCGTTGCCACCGCGGGCTTGCTCTCGGGGGATTTCCAGGCCCAGGCTGCCGGCCAATGTTTCCACGGCCTGGAGGAAATCGACATTTTCGTAATCCATGACAAAGCCAAGGGCGTTGCCACCGGCTCCGCAGCCGAAGCAGTAATAGAATTGCTTGTCTGGATTGACACTAAAAGAGGGAGTTTTTTCTTCGTGGAACGGGCAGCGCGCGCTGTAGTTCTTGCCAGTTTTTTTCAGTTTTACGCGGCGATCGACCACCTCGACGATATCCACCCGGTCGAGCAGGTCGTCGAGGAACTTTTGTGGGATGCGTCCAGCCATTGAAGTGTCAGTAGTACTCAGTGGAACCGAACATTGAAGCACGGCGCGAGGGGCTTGTCTTGCTAAGAGATGGAAGGTGTTGAGTTTTGGGTGCGGCCGGCTAGGTGCGGCCGGCTAGGTGCGGCCGGCTAGGTGCGGCCGGCTAGGTGCGGCCGGCT
>ERZ887851.3157-NODE-3157-length-12200-cov-23.614492_pt1 | contig 12200 bp, 9 predicted proteins | sample MGYA00521100_ERZ887851 | MGnify/ENA primary metagenome ERZ887851 (study PRJEB32303, sample SAMEA104408602) | aquatic metagenome | biome: Brackish water; feature: Pelagic; material: water | place: Baltic Sea | collected 2014-06-06T16:11:00 | depth 11,444 m ...
ACCGCAATGAATTCAGCCAAATCTACTTCTTCTGGCTCTCGAGCATCTCCCTTCGTTTTACGGTATACCATTTGAATTCTAGGCAACGTATTGTTCGAAAGGAAACTCAATTCACTTTTAGGGTGTGCTGTGATTATATTTTCCTCTTTATCACCACCTTCCCATAGGAAGCGCTTCACAAAGTAGCGTGATTTTTCGCCGTCAAAGTAAACGGCACTGATCGGACGATTTTCTTCCAACTTCTCTAGATAAATCATATCTGCATCAAAGTGAAGGTTCAATTCCGGTATAACCACGCGTAATGTCCCATTTTTCATGCCAATCAACAACCTGTCCTCGCCTTTGAAACTTCCAACTAAACGGCCACGTTCGTCACTGTTCAAGCGTTGCACGGCCGGATCAAACCATACTTTTCTCGCTTCCAAAGTACTTTCACCCTTTTCCTTGAGCTCAATACGTTTAACCGGGAATTTCGTTACAATATTTCCCTTAGAGCTTCTACCCTTCACCGCAACATTGGCAAAATCTAGATCGATTTTGAGTTTTTTCAGCTTCGCTAATTGACGCAACAGCACCAACACCTTCTCTGCCTCACCATTTGGATTGGATGTGAAGTAGGAAATGTGCGATCCTTTACTTCCAGTGGTCACATCGTATTCTCTGTCGCGAGTAATACTCTGCACTGCAAAACGTTTTACATAACTCACCTTTGAGACGCCGTCTTGGTAAATGGCGTTGTATACCGTCCGGTCATCGCCTTTTTTCCAAACGGCGACATGAATGATATTTTTTCCAAAGAAGGCTTTATCCTTCACTTTACTAACGCTGTATTTACCATCGGCTCGAAAAACAATGACATCATCAATATCTGAACAGTCACCAACGTATTCGTCTCGCTTCATGCCGTAACCCACAAAACCTTCTTCGCGATTCACGTAGAGCTTTTGGTTACGAATGACCACTTTTGATGCTTCTACACTATCGAAGGTGGCAATTTCTGTCTTGCGCTCGCGACCTTTACCGAATTTCTCCTTCAGCTCTTTAAAGTAGTTGATTGCGTATTCAACTAAATGGGCTAAATCATGCTGAACGCTCGAGATTTTACCTTCAAGGTCCAAAATTTTATCGTTGGCCTTATCGCTATCAAACTTTGATATACGCTTGATTTTGATTTCTGTCAAACGCACGATATCCTCCTCAGTAACTTCGCGCATCAAGTGGCCAATGTGTGGCTCTAATCCTTTGGCAATAAAGGAGATTACCTGTTCCCAAGTTTCCGCTTCTTCGATATCCCGGTAGATCTTCTCTTCAATAAAAATACGCTCGAGCGAGGCAAAGTGCCATTGTTCCCGGAGTTCAGATAGTCGAACTTCAAGTTCCGCCTTTAAAACGCCTTTTGTCGTCTCTGTACTCCGCTTTAAGACATCTTTTACGCCAATAAACAAGGGCGTGTCTTCGTGTATAGAGCAAGCAAGAGGCGCGATGCTTACTTCACAATTGGTAAATGCGTACAGCGCGTCAATAGTCTTATCAGGGCTTATACCGGAAGGCAAGTGAATAAGAATCTCCACATGTTCCGCCGTATTATCCTCAATCTTTTTGATTTTTATTTTACCCTTATCGTTCGCTTTTAATACGCTATCAATAAGGCTTTGAGTATTCGTGGTAAAAGGTATCTCCGTAATTACAAGTGTATTCTTGTCCAATTGGGAAATTTTCGCACGAACCCTTACACGAGAGCCGCGCTCCCCGTTGTTATAATTTGTGAAATCCGCTGTACCACCCGTTGGAAAATCTGGATATAATTTAAACGGTTTACCTTCCAATTCTTTGATCGATGCGTCGATCAATTCTATGAAGTTGTGCGGTAATATCTTCGTGCTAAGCCCTACTGCAATACCTTCAACCCCCATGGCCAAAAGCATAGGGAATTTCATGGGCAAATGAAGTGGTTCATTCGCGCGACCATCATAACTGAGTTGCCATTGAGTAACCTTAGGACTGTAAGCAACGTGCAACGCAAATTTTGTTAAGCGCGCCTCAATATAACGGGCTGCTGCCGCACCATCGCCTGTGAGTATATTTCCCCAGTTTCCTTGGCAGTCAATCAAAAGATCCTTCTGTCCCATCTGCACTAAAGCATCCCCAATGGAAGCATCTCCGTGAGGATGGAAACGCATGGTCTGGCCAATAATATTTGCCACTTTGTGGAAGCGGCCATCGTCCATCTCTTTCATCGCATGCAGTAAGCGACGTTGAACTGGTTTTAAGCCATCGTTCAAAGCAGGTACCGCACGTTCTAGAATTACATAGGACGCGTAATCCAGAAAATAATCTTGATACATACCGGAAACACGTGTAATCCTGTTTCCCTCCTCTTCAATACCTTCAGAACCCGTTAATTCCGGGTCCAATTCCTCGTTAATAGGTTGATTTTCTTCGCTCATTAGTTAAAGAATTCCTCCTCCAAATTTTTCTCCACGCGCAAGTTCTCTATGATAAACTCTTGACGCTTCGGTGTGTTCTTACCCATATAGAATTCCAATAAATCTCCAGAGGTCAAATCTCTGCCAATCATTACTGGCTCCAAGCGGATATCATTTCCAATAAAATGTTTGAATTCATCCGGTGAAATCTCACCCAACCCTTTAAATCGCGTGATTTCAGGACGTGGACCTAAATCCTCTATTGCGGTGTTCTTCTCCTCCGGGTTGTAACAATACCTCGTTTCCTTCTTATTTCTAACTCTAAATAAAGGCGTTTGTAAAATGTACAAATGTCCTTCCCGAACCAATTCTGGGAAAAACTGTAAGAAGAATGTAATCAATAGTAGACGTATGTGCATTCCATCCACATCAGCATCGGTTGCAATGACGACGTTATTATAACGCAACTCATCTAAACCATCCTCAATGTTTAGAGCAGCCTGAAGTAAATTAAATTCTTCGTTTTCATAGACCACTTTCTTCGTCAAACCGTATGAATTTAACGGCTTACCTTTCAATGAGAAAACGGCCTGAGTATTCACGTCACGGCTTTTTGTGATGGAGCCAGAAGCACTATCCCCTTCCGTAATAAACAAAGTAGTATCCAAACGTCTATCACCCTTCGCTCCTGGCTTGTTGTCGTTTAAATGGGCACGACAATCGCGTAATTTTTTGTTGTGCAGGTTTGCCTTCTTAGCGCGCTCCCTCGCCAATTTACGTATGCCTTGTAAATCTTTCCGCTCACGCTCCGCGCGCTGAATTTTCTTCAAGAGGATCTCTGCAACCGCAGGGTTTCTGTGCAAGTAGTTATCGAGATGCTCCTTCAAGAAATTTCCAACGAACGTACGAACATGCACTTCACCCGGCGCCATTTCAAGCGAACCTAGCTTGGTCTTCGTCTGAGATTCAAATACCGGTTCCACGACCTTTAAGGAAATAGCACCTATGATGCAGGCACGTATATCCGATGCGTCAAAGTTCTTTCCATAGAAATCGCGCATTACCGTAACTAACCCTTCTCTAAAAGCGTTCTGGTGGGTCCCGCCTTGCGTGGTGTGCTGACCATTAACGAAACTATAGTATTGTTCGCCTTGCATCCGCTCGGCATGCGTAATGGCTACTTCGATATCGTCGGCCTTAAGGTGAATGATATCGTGCAATACATTGCCATCAAGATTATCTTGTAGCAGGTCTTTGAGACCGTTCTCTGAATAAAACTTCTCTCCATTTAAATAGAGCGAAAGTCCCGGGTTGAGGTATGCATAATTCCACAACATCTTCTCTACATACTCCAACATGTACTTGTAGTTGATAAAGATATCTGGATCCGGTCTGAAAGTAATCTTGGTTCCTTTGCGTTGCGAGGACTCTTCGATCGCATCGTCTTCAACGAGTTTTCCAAAAGAGAATTTAGCGCGTTTGGTTTTACCGTCCCGGTACGCTTGAACAATAAATTCTTTAGAAAGTGCATTTACTGCTTTAGCACCTACACCATTGAGACCAACGGACTTTTTAAAGGCTTTACTGTCGTATTTCGCTCCTGTATTGATTTTAGAGACTACGTCAACGACTTTTCCTAAGGGGATACCTCGTCCATAATCACGAACCATGACCTGGCCATCCGAAATTTTCACCTCCACAGCCTTACCGGCTCCCATGACGTATTCGTCAATAGAATTGTCTAAGACTTCTTTGAGTAAGATGTAGATTCCATCGTCGGGGCTTTTACCATCGCCCAACTTGCCGATGTACATACCTGGACGTAACCTGATGTGCTCGTCCCATTCGAGAGACCGAATGTTGTCTTCAGTATATTGTGCTTCTTGTGCCATAAATAAATTGGAATACAGGGATTCTAATTTAAGAATGCACACGACTTTACCGCATGTTTATTGCGTTAAAGTATACACAGGTTTTACACATTAAAGCGGAAGTGCATAACATCGCCATCTTGAACAATGTATTCCTTTCCTTCGACTCGCATTTTACCCGATTCCTTGACCGCATTTTCACTGCCTAATGCATCGTAATCGACATAGGAGATGACCTCAGCACGGATAAAACCTTTTTCGAAATCGCTGTGAATCACTCCTGCCGCCTGCGGTGCCGTAAAGTTCTTCTTAATGGTCCAAGCACGAACTTCTTTCACACCAGCAGTAAAATAGGTTTGAAGATTCAGGAGTTCATAAGCAGCACGAATCACGCGGTTCACACCTGCATCTTCGAGGCCCAATTCTTCGAGGAACATTTGTTTCTCTTCGTAGGTTTCCAATTCCGCAATATCCGATTCTGTACTTACAGCAATATGTATGCAACCTGCTCCTTCAGCAGCTGCCATTTCAACAACGCGATCTACGTACGCATTTCCAGATTTAGCAGCACTTTCATCAACATTGCACAAGTACAATACCGGCTTATCTGTAAGCAACTGCATTTCCTTGATTAAATCTTTCTCACGTTCCGTGCTTTCGAAGCCGCGAACATTTCTTCCTTCCATCACATAAGCAACCAAACGCTCTAGTGTCGTAACGTTTAGTTTTGCCTCTTTTTCGCCGCTTTTTGCCATTTTTTTGGCCTTTTCTAAGCCTTTTTCGATGGTATCGAGGTCTTTTAGCTGCAATTCCGTGTCAATGGTTTCTTTATCGCGAATAGGATCCACACTACCGTCAACATGCGTGACGTTTTCATTTTCAAAGCAACGGAGTACGTGAATAATGGCGTTTGTCTCTCGAATGTTTCCTAAAAATTGGTTCCCCAGACCTTCGCCTTTAGATGCGCCACGAACCAAACCCGCAATATCTACAATCTCGACATTAGCCGGTTGAATGCGAGCTGGATTGACCAATTCAGACAAACGTTCTAGTCGGTAATCAGGCACCGTTACCTGTCCAACATTCGGTTCAATAGTACAGAAAGGGTAATTTGCCGCCTGAGCTTTTGCGCTAGACAAACAATTAAACAATGTACTCTTTCCAACATTCGGCAAGCCGACGATTCCACACTTCATATTACATGCTTTAGGGCGGCAAAGATAAACGGATTCTTTGTTAGCAACGTGTGTATATGTGAATTGGATTGAAAAGGCAAAAAGGTCTTCTTTTGCTGTATTTTTACACCTCATCGAATATAACATTTCACCCATGTCACAACAAGACCTACAAGCCGTCGTTTCCCAAGTTCGCAGAGATATTGTACGAATGGTACACGCTGTAAATTCAGGACACCCAGGCGGTTCCTTAGGATGTGTAGAGTTTTTAACTACCCTCTACTTTGATCACATGAAACATGAGCCTAAGGCGTTCCAAATGGACGGTAAAGGTGAAGATCTTTTCTTTTTATCTAACGGCCATATTTCACCGGTCATGTACTCAATTCTGGCACGAGCAGGATATTTCAATGTAAGCGAGCTTGCAACGTTCAGAAAGTTGAACACACGCTTGCAAGGGCACCCCACTACACATGAGGGCTTAGAAGGTATTCGTATTGCCTCCGGTTCTTTAGGTCAGGGAATGAGCGTGGCGATCGGCGCTGCTCAAGCGAAAAAACTGAATGGTGATGACCGAATAGTGTACACGCTGCACGGCGACGGTGAATTGCAAGAAGGCCAGGTTTGGGAGGCCGCAATGTATGCTTCTGCGAAAAAAGTAGATAACCTTATATCAACCGTCGATGTCAATGCACAGCAAATTGACGGCTCTACTGATGAAGTATTGGCCATGGGTTCTATTCAAGCAAAATTTGAAGCTTTTGGATGGCACGTTATTTCTGTAGCTCAAGGCAACGAATTGGATGCAGTTAAATCGGCTCTTATCGAAGCAACGGCAGCTACAGGTCATGGCAAACCGGTGTGTATTCTTCTCCATACAGAGATGGGCAACGGTGTTGACTTCATGATGGGTACACACAAATGGCACGGGGTTGCGCCAAACGACGAACAATTAGCCGACGCACTTAGCCAAAACCCAGAAACGTTAGGCGATTACTAGACCATAGTGAAACAACTTACCGCCATAGCATTTTTCTTTTTCTGTATTTCGCTGCAAGCGCAATCGCAGGTAGAGGAAGAACGTCCACCGTTAACGAGAATTTTATTCGTTTTCGATGGCAGTCAAAGCATGTATGGCCGTTGGGAAAGTGGTGCGAAGATTGACGTTGCACAGCGCTTAATGGGGCAAATGCTGGATAGTTTACAGGGCATTCAAGAGGAAGGTAATTTCCAATTGGCCCTTCGTGTGTACGGGCATCAAAAACCTGTGCCGCCGCAAGATTGTTCCGATACCAGGTTAGAAGTTCCATTTAGTAATGGCAACATCTATAAAATTAAGCGTGTACTCAAGGCCATTAAACCCAAAGGCACTACGCCAATCGCTGGTTCGCTTCTAAAGGCGTCTTATGATTTCCCACCTTGTGCAGATTGCCGCAACATTGTCATACTCATTACAGATGGTGTGGAGGCTTGTGATGGTGATCCGTGTGTGGTCAGCAAGCGTCTTCAGCAAAAGGGAATCATTCTAAAACCCTTTGTTATTGGTATTGGGCTCGATGAAGATTTTAAAGACAGTTTCGAATGCGTCGGAACGTATTTCGATGCGGCCGACGAGAATACCTTCAAGAACGTACTAGGGGTTGTGATTTCGCAGGCATTGGATAATACCACGGCGCAAATCAATCTCCTTGACAATCGAGGTAAACCGACAGAAACTAACGTACCCATCCTACTCTACGATCATACCTCGCAAAAATTAAGGAAGAGCTTCGTCCATACCCTCAACTACAAGGGTCAACCAGATACTATGGTATTGGATCCTTTAGTGGTTTACGATATGGTCGTTCACACTGTGCCGCCCGTACGCGTTGATAGTATTGTTATTCACCCAGGAACGCACACTCATATTGGTGCTTCTACCCCGCAAGGTCAGTTGGAATTGCGTTCAAATTCACGTCAAAGCAACACCATTCCGTGCATTATAAAGCCGCACGGAAAAAACGAGATTCTGCACGTACAAGATTTTGGCACTATCCAACGGTACATCAGTGGAACATATGATCTAGAAATCCTAACCTTACCTCGTATTTTTCAAAGCGGGGTGGTTATCGGCCCTAGTACAACTACCACCATTGCTGTCCCCCCGCCAGGTATGGTAACCTTGCAATCAGGAACGAGCGGTTTTGGATCCATTTTTGTTCAGAGAGACAACGGCTACGAATGGGTTACTGATCTTAGTGAAAGTGGCGAACGTCAGGTATTTCAGCTCCAGCCCGGTCAATACATGGTCGTGTTCAGAAGCAAATTTGCGCAAGAAACCGCGTACAGTAAATCAAAAGAATTTAGAGTGAGCCCTGGCTCATCAACCATTGTGAAAATCAACTAAAATGAAGAAGTACACAGATTCAGGAAGTAAGGATACCCGTTCAGGCTTTGGAGCCGGTTTGGAAGAATTGGGTAAAGCGAATGAAAACGTTGTAGCACTCTGTGCTGACCTTACTGGTTCTCTTAAAATGAATGCTTTCGCTGATCAGAATCCTGACCGATTCTACCAAGTGGGTATCGCCGAAGCAAACATGATGGGTATTGCGGCAGGTTTGACCATCGGTGGCAAAATCCCGTTCACTGGAACCTTTGCGAACTTCTCTACGGGTCGCGTGTACGATCAAATCCGTCAGAGCATCGCCTACAGCGGTAAAAACGTTAAAATCTGTGCTTCTCACGCAGGCTTAACGCTTGGTGAAGACGGTGCTACGCACCAAATCCTTGAAGATATTGGCCTAATGAAAATGTTGCCCCACATGGTGGTGATCAACCCATGTGATTACAACCAGACAAAAGCTGCAACCATCGCCATCGCAGAATACGACGGTCCCGTTTACTTGCGATTCGGCCGTCCTAAAGTAGCGAACTTCACTCCTGCCGACGCCAAATTTGAGATAGGAAAAGGAGATGTGTTGACCGAAGGAACAGATGTGACTATCATTGCTACAGGCCACCTTGTATGGGAAGCTTTACAAGCTGCTGAAGCACTAGAAACTGCAGGTGTAAGTGCAGAAGTGATAGGCATGGCTACTATTAAGCCGTTGGACGAGAAAGCAATCCTTGCATCTGTCTCTAAAACAGGATGTGTTGTGACTGCCGAAGAGCACAACCGTTTTGGTGGTTTGGGCGAGAGCGTTGCTCAAACTCTGGTAACCAATAACCCCGTGCCGCAAGAATTCGTAGCCGTAAACGACAGTTTCGGCGAGAGTGGTACTCCGGCACAACTCATGGAAAAATACGGTTTGAATGCTGATGCCATAGTGGCTGCAGCACAAAAGGTGATTGCTAGAAAGTAATCGGTCACTTAAACCTTTAGTATCTTCCATTCATCTAAAGAACAATGGAGGAAACAAAGAATATCAAGAGCCTCCTATTGCAAGAGCAGTGGGAGGCTTCTTTTTTTGAAATCGTTGAGCAGTACAGCGAACGTCTCCTCTATTGTGCCGTGGGCATTCTTAAGAGCGAATCATTGGCGCAAGATGCCCTGCAAGAAGGGATGATAGGCATTTGGAAAAACCTCCATAAGTTTAAGGGCAATAGCCATCCATTTACCTGGTGCTATACCATTGTCCGCAATGCTGCATTGAATGAGCTAAAAAAGGAAAAGCGACATATCAGCGCCGATTTAGACAGTGCCTATACCGCACAGAGCAACGCCGAGCTAAAATGGGACAGCGAACAGATCAATGCCAAGGTGCAAGAAATTCTCACGAGCCTACCGGAGAAACAACAGTTGGTTTTTGAGTTACGGTATTACCAAGATTTGAGCTTTAAAGACATTGCTGAACTAACAGGTACCTCCATAGGTGCACTTAAAGCGAATTACCACCATGCAAAAAACAAGATGGAAGAAAAATTAATCGGCCTTTTAAACCTTCCATAATTCCGACTACTCTAACTACTAAATGGACAAAAAAGAAACATATACAGCAAGTGATGCTCAATTAAAAGAGCTCAAAGCAAAGCTTCACCGCATTCCGGAGCAGTATCTCGTGGACCGGACCTCGAGCCCTATTGTTGCAACGAAGTCGCGCTACTTGACGTTCGTTCGTTGGTCCATGACCGCCGCAGCCGCTATTGCCATTGCCATTGCCGTACTCTTTTGGCCCAACACTTCAACAAATGATAGTGAAGTGACTGAAGAGTTGTTGGCAGAAATGTACAGCCTAGGCTATGTTCAGCCAGAGGATATGTACTCCTTTGTGGAGCCCGATTCGCTCGATTTCGCTGAAGTGGAGCTCGATACAGATGTGTATTACGACTATTACCATACAGATTACGAATACTTAGAATTATGAAAAAGACATTGATTTTTGGCCTCTTGCTCTCAGCAGCAGCGGTCGTGGCACAGCCGAAGATGGGCGATCGTACCGATCTTGAAAAAAAGAAAGAAAAGATCGAGGCCATTAAGGTGGCCTACCTCACCGAAGAATTAGAACTGACCGTAGCCGAAAGCCAAGCCTTCTGGCCGGTGTACAACGAGCGTCAGAACAAGGAACACGAACTCCGCGAATTGCAACGCATGGGCTTCAAGAAATTAATTGGCGACGAGCCGTCGGAAAAAGAGGTAGAAAAAATGCTGTACTCTTTTGCAGACACACAAATTGCTATTGAAGAATTGCGCAAATCTTACCTCGATGATTTCATCGATGTGATCGGCGCTAAAAAGACAGCGAAACTCATGCGCGCTGAAAAGGAATTTGGCCGAAGAATGATGGAACGCATGAAAGGCAAAGACCGCCCTCGAGATAAAGGCCGAGGCCCTGGCTCAGACGGAGGACGCCCGATGCGCTAAGCAACCCATAAAAAGCCACCCCACGGGGTGGTTTTTTATTGGAAGTAAGTACATCCATGCTTGATGTAAAACCTGTATTTTTGACGGTCTATGGCCGATATCAAATCTTTGTTTTTAGACCATGTTGCTCAAGTAGTTGGCTCTCCCAGCGCGCTAGTGATTGATCGCGCTGAGGGCAATTATTTGTACGATTCTGAAGGAAAGGGCTACCTCGATTTCATCTCGGGGATTTCTGTGGCCAACCTAGGACACGGTCACCCCACAGTGGTTACGTCTGTTCTAGAGCAGGTGAAAAAACACATGCACGTGATGGTGTATGGCGAATTTGCTATTGGGCCGCAGGCAAAATTGGCCCAAAAAACTTTGGAGAAGCTCCATCCATGTATGGACCGTGTTTACTTCGTGAATAGCGGTACTGAAGCCATTGAAGCTTCCATGAAGATTGCGAAGAAATATACCGGTCGAAGCCAGTTCATCAGTTTTAAAAACAGCTACCACGGCTCTACACACGGCTCGTTAAGCATCCAAGGATCTGATAAATATAAAGGCGGTTATTACCCGTTACTGCCAGATACAATGCAGGCAAATTTTAATGATTTCGCCGTACTCGAGCAGATCACTTCAAAGACTGCAGGCGTTGTGATTGAATGTATTCAGGCAGGTAGTGGATATATTCCTGCGGACCCCTCATGGATTAAAGCTGTGCGCGCCCGTTGTAGAGAAGTCGGTGCCTTGATGATTTTGGATGAGATTCAAACCGGCATGGGACGAACTGGGCCATGGTTTGCGCACTTGGACTATGGCTTCTGTCCAGATATCATGTGTTTAGCGAAAGCCTATGGTGGCGGTTTACCTCTTGGCGCTTTTGTAGCTCCTGAACACATTATGAAGGTTATTCAAGCAGATCCCATCCTCGGACATATCACGACCTTTGGCGGTAACCCTGTGAGTTGTGCAGCTTCATTAGGCGTTTTTGAAGCGCTTGAATCTTCACCTGAGCTCATGGCAGGAATCCCGGCCAAGGAGCAGCACATTCGAGATGTGCTCGTACATCCAAGTATTGAAAAGATCAGTGGTAAGGGACTTATGTACTGCCTGTGGCTCAAGCCTGAAATAGACAGTTTTGCCGTCATTGCTCGCCTAGAAGAAGAAGGGTTAATTACCAATAGTTTCTTGTTCGCGGAAAACGCCATACGAATCACTCCACCGCTGACCATTACTACTAAAGAGCTTGATAAAGGATTGAAGCTTATTCTTCGTGTGATCGAAGAATTGAGTGCCTAAATCAAATCTCGCTCGGGCCTATGGGGCACTCGCCTTTTTATTCCTTCATAAATTTCATCGTTCGACCGTCTTCTAAACGAAGTAAGTACACGCCTGAAGCATACCTAGAAAGATCGATAACCTCTTGAGATTCTTTTAGGACACCTACAGTCACACGTTTTCCATCGACATGAATAATCTCGTAAGAAAGTGGGCCACCGAAATTTTCAAGCGAAACGTAGAGTTCGGTAGTTGCTGGAACCGGACGCAATGAAATACCATAGTCGTGTTCTGGAACATCCATGTAGAAGTAGTAACAGGCAGAGGTATCTGAACAATACCCTGGCTTCACGATAATTGCAGCATAATATCCTGTATCAGGAGCCTGCAAAAAATCATTGCCCCAGTTCAGGGTATCTGTACCCATTGTGGTATCCACAAAAGCACCTGTATTACAATTAAACCAATAGTAGGTTGCGCCTGTATCCAATCCAATATAAACGCTTGCATCAGTAAAAGGGGCTACCCAAATTGACCCCGTATCCACCGCGGGTAGATACTCCACCCTACCGGATATGATAGAATCACAACCCAATGTAGTCACGCCGTTATACACTACTGCACC
>ERZ887851.3174-NODE-3174-length-12135-cov-79.067384_pt1 | contig 12135 bp, 8 predicted proteins | sample MGYA00521100_ERZ887851 | MGnify/ENA primary metagenome ERZ887851 (study PRJEB32303, sample SAMEA104408602) | aquatic metagenome | biome: Brackish water; feature: Pelagic; material: water | place: Baltic Sea | collected 2014-06-06T16:11:00 | depth 11,444 m ...
TTTTTTGTAATGTGTTTTTAGTTCAAATTTTTTCATAAAAAAAGACTTGTCGTGAAGACAAGCCTAGTTATTTTGTTTTAAACATATAGGGGTGTATCACGAATTTTGTTTTCGAGAGTACCACCACCAAATATTGTTTAAAGTAAGGTTCATAATTAAGTATTAACTTTTCAAATGTAGGAACGATTTTTCTGAATGCAAAATAAATTTAAAAGTTTTTTAAAATTTTAAAGAAACCGTTAAATCAAACTCATTATATATCGCTTTATCCTTTAATCCATCAAAAAAACTGGCAGATCCATATTTGATGCCATATTTTGTACGATCTATTTTGAAGGATGTCGTGGCTTTATTTTCTGAAACCTCTAAATCAAAAGCGATTTTATTTGTAATTCCCTTTATTGTGAGGTCTCCAACAACAGAATAATTTGTTTCGTTTTTGGTCACGGATGTAAAAACTAGGGTTGCTTTTGGGTATTTTTTAACGCCAAAAAAGTCATTGGCTTTTAAATGCCCGTCTAATTTATTTTTGTAATCACCTTCAAGATCAATTGTGTTGATAGACGCCATGTCCATTACAAAACTCCCGCCAGTTAATTGATCTTGTTTGAATTCAAGAACACCTTCTCGAAGGGTAATTGTCCCTTCATGTTGTCCTGTTACTTTGTATCCAATCCAGTTGATAACACTCTGATCAATATTGACTTGTTTTTTGTCAAGAGTTGTAAATGCTGTAAGTGTTATAGCAAATAAAAGTGCTGTTGATTTTAATATCGTATTTTTCATATTGTTAATTGTGTTTAATTGATATGCAAAGTAAACATTTTTTTAATTTCATAATACTTTTAACGCTGGTAATTTTATGTTAAAACTTTCGAGAACCTATTTCTGTTTTGCTAAGTTTGTAAAATGAAATGGTTACTTTCATTTGTCATTTTCTTGAGTTTGTCTTGTAAACCTGAAACAAAAGCTTCTATCAATTTAGAGGTACATGATTTTGAAGGCATTGCTCCTTATTTAGAACTCGAAAATTCCAAAACCTATGTAGTTAATTTTTGGGCAACTTGGTGTGCCCCCTGTGTTAAAGAGTTGCCACATTTTGAAGCGCTTCAAGCCAAATATAAAGATTCTGTAGAAGTCATTTTGGTGAGTTTAGATTTTCCACATCAATATGAAACTAAATTAAAACCGTTCATTAAAAAACATCAATTGAAATCAAAAATTATTGTTTTAGACGATCCCGATATGAATTCCTGGATTCCAAAAGTAAATCCACAATGGGATGGAGCCATCCCTGTTACATTGATTTACAATGCATCAAAACGTTTATTTTATAATCGTACTTTTACCTATGAAGAATTAGAAACTGAACTTAAAACATTTTTATAATACACAATAAAACCAAATTACTATGAAAACAATTTTTACATTATTAGTGCTGTTTACAACTGTTACATTTACTGTTGACTCCCAAAATCAAGGGTATGATATTGGTGATGTTGCAACTGATTTTAAACTTAAAAATATTGACGGAAATACAATTTCCTTATCCGATTTTAAGGAGGCTAAAGGGTTCATTGTTATTTTTACGTGTAATACTTGCCCGTATGCAGTGGCCTATGAAGACCGGATTGAAGCACTGAATAAAAAATATGCACCAAAAGGATATCCTGTTATTGCAATAATGCCCAATAATGTCAAAACAAAACCAGGTGATTCCATGAAGGAGATGCAAATACGAGCAAAACAAAAAGGGTTTACCTTTCCATATTTAATGGATGCCGATCAGTCTATTTATCCTCAATATGGTGCTACTAAAACACCACATATTTACGTTTTAGAATCTACCGATCGTGGGCCTGTGGTGCAATATATAGGAGCAATTGACGATAATTATAAAGACGCTACTTTGGTTAAAAATAAATATGTAGAAAATGCAGTAGATGCGCTTTTAAATGGTGTTCCTTTTGAAGTACATAAAACCAAAGCTATTGGGTGTTCCATAAAGCTGTAAAGCTTTAAAAAAGATAGATAAAAACAAATATTATAAATTAATTTTCTAAAACATTACTATGTCAGATTTGTCACAAAACGAATGGGCTCTACAACTAAAGTCCGATTCAAAATCAATAATTTTAGATGTTCGTACAGATGCAGAAGTCGAAGAGGGGATGATTCCAGATGCCATTCATTTGGATATTCATCAGGGACAAGGCTTTATTTCGGCACTCGAAAAACTCGATAAAACCAATCATTACTATGTTTATTGTCGATCAGGTGCAAGAAGTGGTCAAGCGTGTTCAATCATGAAACAATTGGGTTTCACCACAGTTTATAATCTATTGGGTGGGTTCAATGAATGGGATGGTGCAACTATAATTCCTTAATAATATGCGCTATTTTAAATTTGGATGTACGCTGCTAGGCATACTTATATTCTTTAATTGCAATAAGAATCGTTCTGAAGCTGTCCAACTTATTACGGCTACTGAAATGAAAGAGATTTCTGAAATTGAAGGGATTCAACTGGTCGATGTTCGAACTCCAGATGAATACAAAGAGGGGCATCTTCCTAATGCACTAAACATTGATTTTTTGGGTGAAAATTTTGAAATCAATATCCAGCAGTTGGACAAATCCAAACCTGTTATTGTATATTGTCAGCGTGGGAGTCGCAGTGCAAAATGTGCCTCACAATTAATTGCTTACGGATTTGTAAAAATTTATGATTTAGACCGCGGTTTTTTTGGATGGAAATCAAGTGGTTTAGAGGTTGAAAATTAAGGGTTTCAACTCCATAATGGTGATGGGTAAGCGCCTTGTTCGGTGAGTTCAGCCAAGGTTCTGACCGCTTCTTTTTTGTCGTCATAATAGGTGACTCCAAACCAAGTGCTTTGTGCTTCAATCACTTCTACTGTTATATGTCCGTTTTCCATCATTTCTTGCGTAACAAATGGCAAGTAGATTTCATTTTTTTCGTGGTTATCAGCGTTTTCTAAAAACTTTGTAAAATAGGTTTCAATGTACTTGAAAATCGAGGCGTTACAAATCCAAAAATTCATAGAAACTGCCGTGTTAGCATCAAGTACCACACCAGAATCTTCATCGATAATTTGAGTATCTTTTTCTGAAATTTTAGTACGTTCAATGATAGATGTTAATTGATGGTTGTTCACTTCACAAACACCTCTTGATACAGATCCAAATTTAGAAAGTGTGTTTTTAAGGTTGTAAGCTACAAGCGCAAATTTGTCACTAGCGTTGTTATTTTTGATGAATTTTGCAGCACCATTAAAAGCATTTTGCCCATAATAATCATCGGCATTTATGATCACAAAACTTCCTTTAATTACATTTCGAGCCGTCCAAACAGCATGAGCGGTACCCCATGGTTTTTCGCGTTTTGTATCTAGAGTTACAGCTTCAGGAATGTCTTCGATTTCCTGAACTAAGACGTCTAATTTTACATGGACCGGAAGACGTTCTGAAAGATGAGATTCTAGAAAAGATTTGTTAGCAGCTTTGGTAATGACTACGATATGATTAAAGTTGTTTTTGAGGGCATCAAAAATACTGAACTCCATAAGGAATTCTTTTGCAGGTCCTAAATCGTCAAATTGTTTTAGTTTTCCGTAGCGACTACCGCTTCCTGCGGCCATAAGTAGTAATGTCATTGTGTGTGTTTTGTTCGTTGCAAAAGTATAATTTTTAAACCATTACTAAAATTTAATTTTATAATTCAATTCTAATATGTGAAAAACATCAATTATTAATTGTAATTTTGAATTAAATTAAACCAATATTTTAACTTTTTGATTTAATGAAGACAAAGTTATTCATTACCCTTTTCTGGTCATTTGTGTTTGGAACTGCCTCTATAGGTGCTCAAATACCTGAATATTATTCCTCAGTTAATTTTACTCAAGACGGAAATGCACTTAAAGACGATCTTTCAACGCTAATTATCAATACCCATACAACCTTAATCCCATATACTTCTGGTTCAACAGATACTTGGTACGTTATTCATATAAGTGATTTAGATGTTACCATCCCTAACAACGTGATTTTGTTTTATGGTTACGATGATACAGACAATGACACTTTTAATGACAGGACTCGCGCTATTGCATATCAACAAGGCAATAGCCCTTGTATTGGCTACTGGAATCGAGAGCATGTATTTGCTAAAAGTTTAGCAAACCCTAGTTTAGAAACGGATTTTCCAGGGCCAGGTACAGATGTTCATAATCTGAGAGCGGCTGATTGTCAGATGAATTCCACACGAAATAATAATTATTTTAGAGATGGGAGTGGAAACTCTTTTTTGGACGAAGACTTTTACCCTGGAGACGAATTTAAAGGCGATGTTGCGCGAATTATTTTGTATATGTATTTGCGTTATCCAACCCAATGTGAGCCCATAAATATAGGAGTTGGTGACAGAACCTACGCTTCCGATGTGCCAAATATCTTTTTGGAATGGAATGAAGAAGATCCTGTCTCGGAATTTGAACGCAACAGAAACGATGTTATTTATTCTTTTCAAGGCAATAGAAATCCATTTATTGACAACCCTTATTTGGCAACTCTTATTTGGAATGGTCCAACCACAGTAGATTCTTGGGGCGTACTTTCTACTCCAGAATTAGATTTTCAAACTGTATTTATTCACCCAACTATTGCTCAAGACTCCGTCTTTGTTGAAGGGTTAGGGGGTTCTAAAGCTGCTTTAAAAATATATAACCAGTTAGGTCAAGCTTTAGAATTTGAATTAGACGGAAATAAAATTGACGTTTCTAGTTTTTCTAAGGGGATGTATTTAATTAGTATTCAAAAGCAAGATCAATCAAAACTTTTTAAGTTTTTGGTGTATTAACACGTCCATAATATGAAGCAATTCATCATCGTATTTTCTTTTATAGTTGTGTCGCAAACGGCGTATTCTCAAAAATTATTTTCCGTAAACTACCAAAACCAAGCAGATATAAAAGTCTTTGTTGTGGATTATGCAAATCAAGCGGATTTAAAAGTTTTTAAGGTCGATTACAGCAATCGAGCACAAGGGAATAAAGGACTTTGGTTTTTTACGGATTATTCGAATCAGTCAGATAAAACCTTATTTTTTGTGGACTATGCGAATCAAGCCGATCTAAAAATTTTCTTTGTCCAATATGAAAACCAAGCGGGTTGGCAGAATAATTCTAAAAAACAGTTATTGTATTGATGTTGGTTTGTGGTTATAAGTTGCAACAAATGTTTGTATTATAGCTCAATAAATTAAACAAAAAAATTACTGTTGTGTCGATTTTTTTACAATTTAATTTAATTACACTTAATTATTTTACAGGTTTTTTAGTCTGAAAATAACTCAAAAAAATAGTTTTTTATTTACTAAAATAGTCCATTTAATAATTTTATTTTTAATGGCTATTAAATTCTTATATTTGTTACCCAATTTATTAATTAGTTAAACAAAATAATTATAGATATGAACTTAAGTAATTTAAGATATTTTTTATTTATTGTTTTTATAGCAGTTTTCACAAATTCGAACGCACAAAACCAGCAAGATAACTGCCCCTCATCTCCTTCAATTGTATTAGAACATTTTACTGTTGGTCCCTACATCCAAGGGGGTCGTGTAGCTGTGTTTTTTGATCCCCAAGGAATTTATGAATTAGATAATCAATTTGTTTTAGAACTATCAGATTCTTCCGGAGACTTTACTTCAGCCACAATATTATCTACAAAAGATGAATTTTTTATACCCATTCTGAATGGAGTTATTCCCTCAACGACACCTGCGGGTTCGGCTTACAAACTAAAAATACGCTCTACAAATCCAGTTTCTGAAGTTGAGACAGATTCCTTCGAAATAATTTCTGATTCTTCTGCAGATTTAACGGCAGGTACAATAGAATTTATAAACAATTCTGCTACAGATCTATCAGACTTTATTAAATGTGTTGACTTAGATGCAAATAATTATTTTTTAGGATATAAAAATAAAGGACAAAACAGCGTAACTCCACCAATAGAAGATCCAATTCGTCTGAAATCATCGGGAGGGTCTGCTTCAAGTAAAGACGTTAGAATTTTAATTGCAGGTACTTGGGAATCAATTCCATTATCTGGCTTGGGTCAGTTTTCTATTCCTTCAGGTTTGCCAGTTGGTTATTATTTGATTGAAATTGATAGGACCATACAAGGAAGCAGTGTTGAATATCACCATACTTCAGGGTTTATTTTTCATTTTAACACTGGAAACACAGGTATTGCAAACACAAGTGAAGAAGATGTTTGTGTGAACCAAATAGTTGGTTTTGAAGTGGCATCACCAGTGATGTCAACCAATTATCCAGGATCATTGTACTCTATCTTTTATGGAGACGAGGATCAAAATATTGCTGCTAACACGGAGTACTACACGCATTCCAGACTGCAAGAGTGTAATACTTTAGAACACGTCTATGACTTAGCAACCTGTTCTAGTGAATTCAAAGACAATAATGTTGACGAGCTTGGTTATTATTTTAAATTAGATTTTAAGCTTCTTAGCAAAGGAATTTTTGATGGTGAAACCCCTGGGGAGTTTATTTGTGACGATTACACTCAAAATGGCAACGGTACTACTAAATGGGTGAATGTTAGTTTGAAGCCAGATGCAGATTTTGAAACAAACCCTGAGATTTGTGAAGGAACAATTCTAACAGCAACAGATATTTCTTTGGTCGGTGCATATGGATATGGTCCTCAATGTGAAACAGAATACAGAATATATTGGGAGGTATTATTTCCTGGCTCAACTGTATGGGATTCTGTTACTGAAGATTTGGGTTGGATTGATATTGATGGAAACCTTAATATCCCCGGCGATGTAACCTTAGGTCAACCAGGTTGCTGGGAAATTAAATTAAAAATTAGAAATCCTTTTGGCTGTGTTCAAACCGATATTGTTACAAAAACGGTTGTTGTTGAGCCAGAACCAAATTCAAGCTTTACATATGACCCAACAAATCTTTTGTGTGCACCACAACTTATAGATTTTACAAACACTTCAAACACTGAAGGCTTTTCTGAAGCATGTGGTAGTCCAGATTATACATGGACGGTGACACCTGTTGGCACCCCTGCTACCGTTACAGGATTTAATTTTATTGTCGATCCAAACTTAGCAGGCGACCCTGAAAACTATGTGAACCCCACAATTAATTTCACCCAACCCGGTACTTACTCTGTTGTGTTAAATACATCAAACGTCTGTGGAGAGGATGATTCTGAACCTGTTTTAATTGAAATTATAGGAGATCCAACAGTCAATTTTCCAGTTCCATCTTTAGCCGCATGTCAAGATTTACCGGGACAAACTGTTGATGGCTTTATTTTAGACTTTTTAAACAACATAGCAATCAGTCCAATTTACAGTCAAGCTCCTTATGAGCCATCCTCTTATACTTGGACCATTACGGGACCTGGAGTCACTGCAGCAGATTATACATTTCTGAATGGAACAGATGCTTCTAGTGATTTTCCAATTATTAAGTTTTCAGCTTATAAAACCTATACCATTACAGTTTTAGTTGATGGGAATTGTGAAAACTCAAGTTCCGATACAATTATTTTTATATACGAGCAAACCCCAATTATTACAAATACAGATACTGAACAAGAGATTTGTTCTGGAGGCACAACACAGCTCATTCAGATTACTTCGGACATGGATCCGGAAACCATTTATTCTATATCCATTACAGCCGATCCTGCTATTTCGGGATATGACCCTGCTTTAAATTCTGGAGATACAATTCCAGCAATGGTTCTAACAAATTCATCTAACGTTCCAGCTAACCTTGTCTATTCAGTGAGTCCGGAAGTTGATAACTGTCAAGGAGCTACAGTAAATTTTACCATAACTGTAAATCCAACGCCAGTGATTCCAACCCTAACGGCTGAGATTTGCTCAGAAGAAACATTTGTAGTCATTCCAGTGAATAACCCACCAACAGCGATTGTACCCGCCAACACCACCTATACTTGGACTGTTGTTGACAACACGAACGTTACAGGAGACACGAATGAAACAACCCCACAATCCTCTATAAGTCAAACCCTTACAAACGCCACAAATAGTGTTCAGACCGTTGAATATACTGTAACACCAATTTCTGGAGCAGACGGTTTATGTGAAGGCGTACCTTTTACTCTCATCGTTCAAGTTGATCCTAAGCCATCTTTAGATGATGTTGTTTTACCCGCAATTTGTTCCGGTGAAACTTTCAATCATTTGCCCGTAGAAGCAGGCGGAATCAATGGAACCGATAGTATTCCAGTAAATACTACCTACACATGGACCGTAGTGGATGCAAATGGTTTGGTAACTGGAGATTCTAACGAAACAATAGGTCAATCCTCTATAAGTCAAACCTTAACAAATGGTTCAAATGTTCCTCAAACATTGGTTTATACCGTAACCCCAACATCTGGAGACCAAGGTAATTGTGTAGGAGCTGAGTTTACATTGACAATTGTTGTGAATCCAACGCCAGTGATTCCAACCCTAACGGCTGAGATTTGCTCAGAAGAAACATTTGTAGTCATTCCAGTGAATAACCCACCAACAGCGATTGTACCCGCCAACACCACCTATACTTGGACTGTTGTTGACAACACGAACGTTACAGGAGACACGAATGAAACAACCCCACAATCCTCTATAAGTCAAACCCTTACAAACGCCACAAATAGTGTTCAGACCGTTGAATATACTGTAACACCAATTTCTGGAGCAGACGGTTTATGTGAAGGCGTACCTTTTACTCTCATCGTTCAAGTTGATCCTAAGCCATCTTTAGATGATGTTGTTTTACCCGCAATTTGTTCCGGTGAAACTTTCAATCATTTGCCCGTAGAAGCAGGCGGAATCAATGGAACCGATAGTATTCCAGTAAATACTACCTACACATGGACCGTAGTGGATGCAAATGGTTTGGTAACTGGAGATTCTAACGAAACAATAGGTCAATCCTCTATAAGTCAAACCTTAACAAATGGTTCAAATGTTCCTCAAACATTGGTTTATACCGTAACCCCAACATCTGGAGACCAAGGTAATTGTGTAGGAGCTGAGTTCACATTGACAATTGTTGTGAATCCAACGCCTACAATTTCAGCGATACCGTCTCAAACAATTTGTGGAGGTACCGAATTTGAGACCACAACTTTTGTTTCTGATGTGACCGGCGTAAGTTATACATGGGTTTTGACCAATGCAGGGATTCCAGCTCAAATTACAGACTATCCTTCTCCTAGTGGGACTGGGAATATTACCGGGGTTGTGATTCAGAATACAGGATCAGACGCTTATACTTTAATCTATGACATATCCGTTAATTACGAAGGATGTCCTGGAAATACTGAACAATTCAGCATTACTGTAGAACCAGCGCCAAGCGTTAATTTTGATATTTTAGATCAAAGTGTTTGTTCAGGTGGGACATCGCTTCAAGTGAATTTAGATTCAGACACGTCTCCTGTAGATATTTCATGGAACATAGATCCTAGCATATATCCAGCGATTACAGGGATAACTACTAATAATGGAACGAATGTAATCCCAGCTTTTAACTTGACTAATTCTGGGTCAGAACCAGTTGTTTTAGTTTTCAGTGCTGAGGCTGTTACCACTTCTGCTGGAGCTTGTCCTGGAAGTCCAGTATTGTATTCAATTACTGTGAATCCAGCAGCTGAAATGGATGCTGTAACTAATTTTGTTTATTGTAATGATGAAGACACTCAAGAAATTACGTTTTCGACTTCTATAACTGAAGGAACCACAGAATATAACTGGGTAATTGACACTAATATTGGACTAACCCCATTGACTGGAACTGGACCAATACCTTCATTTGTTGCAGAAAATAACTCGAATGATCCTATTATAGCGACTGTGACTGTCGATCCCGTTTTTTCAAATGTTACAGACCCGACGGTTGAATGTGATGGAGTTCAACGAACTTTTACAATCACTATTAACCCATCACCACAAATTACTAATACTGAAAACAGTCAAACTATTTGTTCTGAAGAACCGTCAACTTTGGTGGAATGGACTAGCTCTGTTGTGAATGGAACTCCAACCTCTTACACCTGGACGTTTGTGTCAGCGACAACAGGCTTGTCAGGATTTTCAACAAGCCCAGGTACTGGAGATTTACCAGTATTTACAAACTTAGCCAACGCTTCAAATGCTATAGGAGAATTGGTTTATGAAGTGATTCCATCGTCTTTAGGTTGTACAGGTTTACCTTTTGAATACACTATTTTTATAAATCCAGTAATCGCAATTACAAATGCAGAAACTTCACAAACTATGTGTAGCGAAGATACTTCTTCTGCTGTTGTCTTGGAAAACACAAATGCGGCATTGGCTGTAGATTACAATTGGGAATTGGATTTAAGTACAGTACCAGCAGGTACAACAGGACTTGAAATTAATGGTGTAGGAAATTTACCTGCAATGACCGTAGAAATTACAGACCCTGCAACGGCTAATATTGATTACATAATAACACCAGTTTTTGATGGCTGTGACGGCACACCATTTACTTATACGCTTACTGTAGATCCGCGACCAATAATGGATCCTATTTTACCACAAACTATTTGTGGAAGCACTGCTTTTACAACACCAATCCTTGGGGCAGATGTTGTAGGGACTGTTTTTAGTTGGGAATTATTAGATGTCGCAAATATCCCAGTTACAATAACAGCTTATCCAACAGACATAACTCAACCTTTAGTTGGAGGTACTATTTTTAATTCTGGAACATCTGCATACACACTGACTTACGAATTTACACCAAGTTTTAATGGCTGTGATGGTCTGCCAGTATCTTTTGAGATCACTATCAATCCATCGCCAATTGTAGTGTTAAGCTTAGATAATCAAGAAGTTTGTTCTGGTTCAACAACCCAATCTTTCACTGCAAGTTCAGATACAGATCCTTCAACGACTTACCAATGGAATGTTTTTAGTAACGCATCTGCCTTGGACGGAGCAGATCCAGTTTCAGGTACTACAAATACGATTCCATCATTTACAGTAACTAATGGTGGCACAACTCCTATTGATATAGAAATTGAGGTTATAGCTTCAACATCAGGAATAACTGTGTGTCCAGGAATCCCAACAGTTCATACAATTACCGTTGTTCCCGATCCAACAGTCACTATTGAATCAGCAGCTCCAACTCCAATTTGTATAGATGGCACCATTTCCGATATCGAAGTAAGCACTACAGGCGGTACCGGCAGCGTATCTTACGACTGGTACATTTCCGACGTGGCAGGAACCTTAATAAGCATTCACCCAAACAGCACAGACTCAGCAACCTTTAATCCGGGAGTTTTCACAACGGCAGGAGAATTTTATTTTGTAGCCGTTGCTAATTTTGATGGCAGTGGTTGTGATCAGGCCCCAAGTTTAGTCGTCACAGTTGAAGTTGTAAATGACCCAGTATTAACCGCACCCCTTTCCACTCAAACCATTTGTGAAAGCAGTACACCCACGGATTTAGAAGTGATTGCAACAGGAGGCACCGGAACCTATAGTTACCAGTGGTTTTCAAACACCACCAACACCACTACAGGCAGCACCTTACTAACAGGCGCTACCACTTCCATACACACACCAGCTACAACCCCACCAGGTACCGTTTACTATTACTGTGTAGTCACTACCGACGCCTCTGGATGTGAAACAACAAGTTCTTTATCCGAAGTAATAGTCAATGAAGGCCCTTCAATAAGTCAACAGCCACTCGCCACACAAACCGTTTGTTTGGATGGCACTACCACCCCATTAGAAGTTGATTATATTAATGGAGTAGGCACACCAACCTATCAGTGGTATTCATCAGGTTTAACATGTGACACCAGCGATTTAAGCAATCCAATTCTTGGAGAAACTACTAATACATTTACTCCACCAAGTACTCCAGTTAGTTCTATCAATTACTTTGCTGTATTGACATTTGCAGATGGAGGATGTGATCCAATTAAATCAGCCTGTGCATTGGTTACCGTTGTTCCCGATCCAACAGTCACTATTGAATCAGCAGCTCCAACTCCAAT
>ERZ887851.3188-NODE-3188-length-12098-cov-8.216142_pt1 | contig 12098 bp, 15 predicted proteins | sample MGYA00521100_ERZ887851 | MGnify/ENA primary metagenome ERZ887851 (study PRJEB32303, sample SAMEA104408602) | aquatic metagenome | biome: Brackish water; feature: Pelagic; material: water | place: Baltic Sea | collected 2014-06-06T16:11:00 | depth 11,444 m ...
TGTAAAACTTCGTCAATATCAACAATAGTTCCTTCAACATTATCAAGTGGTTCTTCCATTCTAAGCAGTATTTCTTGATAATTATCACCACCCGGCAATGTATAAGAACTATGCATAGGTCTCAAATCTCTTACATCGTCGGCACTTCTTTCTATCTTTTGTCTACGAAATCCGTTTAATTGTAATAATGCCTCATTAAAGCTATCTGCTTCACCAATCATTTCATCATTGTCTATGGCATCTTTTGCTAAATTTTCTCCTCGCATGATTTGAAAACCAATATTGTCATTACCTCTTATTGTATAAGCGTTTTCATCACCTAATAATGAATCATCTATAAATCTAAATTTAATCAGATTTCTGGTATTTACGTCAAACATTCCTTTTGCCAATTCTTCTTTATTGGCAAAATTATTATTATCAAGCAATTCTTGGTCTGATTTTTCTGCAATTTTATCATATTTGTCTCTTATACGAGATTGAAAAATATCTGTAAATTCGTCTAAATTAACCTTTGATATGTATGGATTATCTATTGAACCTATTCTTTTTTCGTCATTTGCAATATCATCTAACAATCTAACAGTATAGTCATCACCGCTTGAAAATTGACTAATAATATCTTCTGTACTCTGAGTACCTGCAATTTTGCCATTTCTTGTAATATCGTAAATAGTTGTTGGTACAAAATCTTGAAAATTGTCTACTGCTAATTGACCAACATCACTAGCAGTTTTATCGCTTTTAATTACTTCTTCTACTCTGGTTTTATTACCTGCTAAATAGTCTTTTAATTCTTTTGATGTAATAGAACCACTATCTGGTAAACCAAGTATCTTATCTTCAAGACCAGTAAATATCATTTCGTCTGATACACCTTTACCAAACTTTGATAAAAGACCTTTGGTTTTGCCATCGTCTTCTAATCTTAATAAATCTCTGGCAGGGAATTTTTCTTGTCCTAATAAATCAATGGCTTTTTCTGTAGGCGAAAACATACCTAAGTCGTTTAAAACACCATAACCATATCTAAATATACCACCTGTTTTTGACATCTACCAAGCCTTACATGACCAATACCTAGCTGTTGTTTTATCGTTAGCAGTATCGCAATTATGCCTTGCTCTAAACGATTTTCTTCTAGCAGGTGAGGTCTTTTTAATTCTCATATTAGGGTCGCCAAATGTTACTTTTTTAACTTTACCACTATCCATAACATATACTAATGTTTTCTTTTTACCATATGAAGTTTCGCCTTTTGCTATTCTTCTAGGTTTATTTAATGTTACTTTTCTTCCCTTATATTCTGCCATTATATATTTGCCATTTTCTTAGCAGTAGCTGATAAATCTTTTTTATGAACAAGGTATTTACTTGATGCAGTATGAGTTTTACCAGACATAACTTTACCTTTAGCATCTTTATGTGTAGCACCTTTATGTTCTTTACCATTTTTAAAATAATGCTTTATACCTTTAGCCATTTTAAACCCCTATGCCTTTTTTGTTTTCTTTTTACCTTTAAGCAAATCAGCATCAGCCTTTCTTGCTCCACCTTTACCCGTTACAAACGATTTAACCCTACCCATAGCCCATGCTTGTGCAGAAACCTTTGGTCTACTACCAGATGAGTAATAAGCTCCTAGTCCTCTCTTATATACCTTATCAAGTTTTTCTTTTGCAAATCTACCTGCACCTTTGATACCAGAATATTTACCTTTTTTCTTGGTTTCTGCCATTAAGACTTACTCCTTTGTTTACTTATCTTATCCATCATAGCTTTGGTAAGTTTGCCTTCTTTGTATAACTTAGCAGTACGTTTTATTTCTTTCTCTCTGGCTTTTGGGTTTTTGGCACCTTTAACATATTTAAGTGGTGTGCCTTTCTTAGTCTTTGCTACTTTTTTAAACTTTCTTTTTAACATTCTTTTTCTTTTTCTTTTTATTTAAAACAGCAAAATCTGCTTTTGTTATTGCATTTCTTGGTTTGGCTATTTTAGCAAGTTTTTTTTGTTTTGGTGAATATTTGGTAAAAGGCATTACATATCTACCTTAGGACTACCATGTCCAAGTATGTCATTCATCATTTCATGCATATTGCCAGAGTCCATCTTAATGACTTTGACTTTCATGTCTCCATGATTTTCATCTTCTTCTATTTCTTCTTCTTCTGGTAGTATCATTGTTTGGTGGCATAGTAATAAGAAGTTAACTAGTTGTTCGTCATTAAGTTCTAGACCTTCTTCGCTTCTTGAGAAGCCCATCTTCTCCTCGAATAGTTCTTCGTTCTTCTCCATGTTGCCTATTTCTATTGCTTCCATGTTTTTCTCCTTCTGGTTTAATAAATAATCCTATTCCGTAACAAATAGCCTCTCCCAGAAACTTCATCGCTTTAATTGAATATCTTTTTTTCCCTACTTTACCATCAGACATATCATATGCCATTTGTTCAGCCCATTTTAAGGCTAGTGGTTTTACCATTTCGTAAACACAACCTTTATTTCTCATTTTATTTGCTATAGGTTTTCCCCAAATAGCATAACCATTATATATTTTTCTATTTACAGATTGTCCATATCTTTGGTCATATTTATATATACTTATAGGCATTTGTTTCATTTCATACAAAGCAGTACATATAAAAGTAGATGATGGAGTATCGCTACCACTTGCTTCTTGATTTTCTTTTGTTACAGCTCTAGAAAATGCAGGGTCATAAGTACTTTTACCATATTGGTCAACTGCATTTGTAATATTACTTTGATTAATGTTATCACTTGCAAAATCACTAACGGATTTTAATTCATTGTCATAATAACCACCTCCCAATGCACTTGAAAAGTCGCTATAACCAGAAATTGCTTGGTCTTCTTCTATCGCCGCTCTATCAGATGGACTTATACTACTTCTATAACCAGTTCCTGTTATATTTTGTGCTGTTCTTCCACTTGAGAATGGTTGTGTTGAATATGATTGTGTAAAACCACCAGTTCTATCATTTAGTTCATTTAATTCGTTTTGAGTGTATGCTCTATTTTGTATAGGTGCCAAATCTAAATCTGGTTTTTTACTCATCATAAAATCTTGTATGTCATCACGAGTGATATTGTTAGTAGTAGAATAAGGGTTGTTCTCTTTAAATGCCTTTATATCTTTTATTAAAGTATTTGTGGCACTATCATTCATACCAGAAGATACAGACGTGTCTCTAAAGCCTTTATCAACACCAAAGAATTTATTGGCAGAGTCTTCTAGTTGGTATTTACCTATTGCTTGACCAATATTAACAAATCCACCTACACCAGGTAATGCACCAAATATAGTTGATGGTCTAAGTGAAAAATCTACACCTAATCCACTTAATGGTTTAAAACCTGCTTCTTCTGCTAAGACACCTTCTCTTATTCTTGCTACATCATTTCTAGTAAATTGTGGTTTTTCTGCCATATTCTTTACCTATGTATTAATTTGTTCATACATTTCATCACTATAGGTTCTATCTTTACCAAGAGAACGTTCATAATCAGACATAGCACCTTCTCCCATATCTTTTGGTAATCTATTTAATGCTCCCATCTCTTTATCAGAAATCGCACCTTCTGTCATGGTTTCTGGCATAGTCATATCATCACCTAATGCTTCAATCGCATCTGTCATTGAAATGCCCATTGACATCAATGCACCAACCGCTTCTCTTATTTCATCTGTAACAGAACCACCCATGGCATTTTCTAACATCTTTAATTCTTTATCAGACATTGCTCCACCCATTGAAGCCACAGATGCATTTGCTACTCTATCTCTTAAAGCTTTTTCTATATCAGACATTGAACCAGCATCGGCTCCAGCATTACCTGCACCACGACTTAACATTTCAAGTTCTCTATCTGACATAGAACCTTTGTTTCTTGTTATCATATCTAAAAAGTCTTTTTGGCTTATTGGAGGTAAATTTAAATTTTTTAGTTTAGGGTCATCTAAATTAGGCATCATTGGTTCTACAGTATTACCTGTTGGGTTCATTTCTCTGTTTGATACAGAGCCTCTTCCCATATTAGGCATCAAAGAGTCTAAACCCATATTTAACGAAGGAGCAACTCTTTCTTCACCCATAGAGTCTTTTTCCATATTTTTCATCATTCTTAGATATTCTTCTCTACTAGCCATTATAAAACTCCTTTATCTATTTGTTTAGCTATATTCTTTTCTCTTATTATCATTAGTTCTTGTTGTAACTTTGCCATTTTAGCTTGTAAATCTTGATTTAACTTGGCTTGTTCAATAGCTAAATCTTGTTTTGTTTCGGCATCTTTAATTTGCATATCTTGTTTTGCTTTTGCGGCTTCAATTTCCAGCTCTTGTTTTGTTCTCATTTGTAACATTTGTGCTTCTAATTGTGCAAGTTGTTGTGCAAATTGTAAAGGATTACCTTGTTGTTCTTGTTGCTGACCTAGTTTTGTTATTGATTCAATTTGTGCCATTTGTGGTGATTGTGCAACAACTTCAGATGCTCTTTGTGAAATCTGCATATCTAATTCTGGCGATAAATCTTCAAATTTAAATTTAGGTTTTCTTATATCTGGTAATGGTGCTAAAGACATACCAATAGCTGTTTGCATTCTTTGTCTATACAATAAAGCAATATGTTCTGCTATATGAGCAATTAATACAGGTTGTAAATTAGTTGCACCGGGATTTCCACCAAGTGATGGGTCTTGAATAAACTGCATATGAACTGCAATATGTGCATTATGGTCTTGTTCTGGAAATGCTCTTATTGGTTTACCATACATGATAGACATATTTTCATCGACTGGGTCAAGTCTTACAGCCTCTTCTGGTTCTTTTAAAACTTCTCCAATATTTGGTATTCTTAATGCCTCTAACATTCTTTTATGAGTATCGTACATATCATAAAGTTGTGGTGCTGATTGTGATAGTTGTAATACACTCTGTGCTTGTGCAATTCTTTGTGCAGTACTAAATATATTAGGGTCTGAAACTGGTACAATATCTATCGTACTATCAAAATCAGATGCATAAATTTTTGTTGTTACACCAGATAGTGCAAAGTCAAACTGTTCTGGTAAATATTTAGCATTTGATTTAGCAATTAATTTAAACTCTTGTCCTTGAGAATAATGTAACCTTTTATGAATAGCACTAAATGCTTTACTACCTTGTTCTATAAGAGCAACAGTAGAACCAACAGGTGCATTTGGGTTAACATCTCCAACATTTAAATCTGCTGTACTTGCAAATCTTTGACCTGCTTGAACGATTGCAGTCATTAAATTAAATAATGTTTGAGAAGGCTCTTTGAATGGTAAAGGCATAATTGCTTTGTTAACATCATCAACAGTAGCATCTAAATCAGCAAACTCACCGGGATTAACCTGTAAATCACCACCTGTAACACGACCTTTAAGTTTAAAACCACCTTGCATATTACTGAAAGCGGCTGAATCTAATAAGGCTCTTAATGAACCTGTTGCCGCTTTTCCAAGACCACCTATTAAATGGAATAAACCAAATCCATAAAAACCAGTACCCGGTAGAAATCTATATGAAATAAAGTAATTTTGTCTTAGTTTCTTTTCGTCTTGTTGTTCCCAATTTCTTCTTATTGAAACAATCTTTTGTGAGTCATAGTCTACTGTTACTACGTATGGGAATGCCACCATATTTGTATTGTCTTCATCTTCTTTAATGCCATCAATACCATCAAATGTTTCATAAACGTGCATTTCTATTAATGTTACTGTTTCGTTATATTCTTCGTCTCCAGAAGTAAGACCTTCAATTTCTTCTCCAATATTTCCTGCAGGGTCAATATCGCTACCCATATACTCAATAGGTAAATAATAACCACCTTCAACATAACGATTATAGTCGTTTCTTGGCATTCTAATAATATGCGAATATCTAATAGATGTAAGTAGGTCTTTACTATCTGGTGCAACTACAAAATCTTCAGCTTTCACGAATTGAGAACATTGCCTATCTAAGTTTGTGTCAAAGAAAACCTTTTTAAAAGCATGACCTATAAGTGGTAATTGAAATAACATAGTATCTAAATCTGGGAAATACTCTGGCATTTCTTGTGTGATTTGATAATTCATGTAATCTTTTACACGTCTTGCTTGTTCTTCAAGTTCTTCTGTTGGCTCTCCAATAATAGTTGTCTTTACTGGTCCTCCAGAGGGATATAATTCTGCTATGGCTTTTGCATTAAATTGTGTTGCGGCTTCTGCAATCATAGGGTGTACGACTGTACTTAATCCTCTTGTTGCCCTCTGTTCTTCTTCTTCTGATTGACCACCATCTGGTTCAAGTGTTTGTAAACCTTGTTTATACCTATATTCCCATTCAGACCTTGCTTCTTTATCGCTTTCAAAAGCATCAATTAGGTTCTGTGCTTTCTTTGCTGAATCATTTGCATCTAATTGTTCTGCTAAATTTTCATCATGTTCGTCTGTAATTTCTACAATGTCATCTAATGATGCATTACCAATAAGGACTTCATCGCCTATTTCTTCTACTTCTAAATTATCAGCAGGAGCGCCTTCTTGGAAAGGTATTACATTTGGTTGTTTAGCCATATAAAGTTAACCTCTTCTGTTCTGCAAATTCATCATCATCGTCGTTATCAGATGAATGTGTTATAAACCAACCTTTTCTCAATCTAAGCCATGCTTGAGTACATGTATCTACTATATCATCATTATCGCCTGCTGGAAAGGCAGAACATATATCTATCAAATCTTTTGCCCACTTCTTATTTTTAGGATACCATATTCTTCCATCTTCTAGCAAGGCAGAACTTGCATGTGCTCTAGCTTGTTTATCTCTATCTGGAGAATATTCTAGTATTGGTATACCTGCCATTCTTAAATCTTGTATTAAACTTTGTCCACTAGCCTTTTTCTCAATCAGGACAACATCAGGTTGAAAATCTTCGTAAGCCTCTTGTGCAATTCGTCTTAAATCTGGATAACTTACTCTATCGTACCACATATCAACAACTATTGCATTGAAATAGCCATTATGTTTAAAGACACCCCAAGTTGTTCTGGCACTGTAAGAACTTGTTTCTTTCGTACTATATGCTGTATCATATGATTGTATTAAGTATTCTATATCTGGTAAATCTTCATATTCCCATTCGCTCCACCATGAAGCTTTTAAAATTCCGCCACCTTTTGGCATAGGTCTTTGTTGTAATTGTCCTGCAGTACCATATGAACCTAGACTTTTTTCAAGATTAGTAATTGTTTTTTCGTCTATTCTATCTGGCCAAAGTAATTCGCCTTGTTCTTGTCTTGGGTCAATAAAGCCTAATGTTGAGCGACTTTTTGTAGGGTGTTCTGGTTCATATCTTGCAGGTAAACAAAGATGGTTCCAATCTTCAAACTCATTTGCCAAAATATGACCAGTTAAATCGCTTTCATGTACTCTTTGCATAATTATAATAAATGCACCATTTTTTGGGTCATTCAATCTGGTTTGCATTGCTTGGTCCCACCAATCTAATACACCTTGTCTAACTAGACCACTCTCTGCTTCTCTTACATTGTGTGGGTCGTCTATAACAATAATATCTCCACCTTCTCCAGTTAATGCACCATCAACCGAAGTGGCAATTCTCATACCTGTTTTATCGTTTTCAAATCTTTGTTTTTGGTTTTGGTCTGATGTTAATCTAAATGTATCGCCAAATGTATTTTTATACCATTGACTGTCAATCAGTCTTCTACATTTAACACTATCTCTTATTGATAAAGAACCTGCATAACTTGCATATAAGAACTTTTTAGTTGGGTCATTTGTCCATGTCCAAGCAGGTAATGCCACTGAAACAGATATAGACTTCATATGTCTGGGAGGTACATTTATAATTAATCGTTTAATATCACCATTAGCAACTGCTTGTAAATGGTCTGCAATAGCATCTATATGCCAATTATCATTATATTCACGATTAGGTTCTATTGTTCCCCATGCTTCTTTGATGAATAGTCTGAGCGACCTTCGCATCTTCTCCGCTCTCACTCTCGTCAACGAGTGCATATTTAAGTGTTCTTTCAAGATTGTTGAGGTCGTCATCAGTTAATCTGCTAATATCTAGCACCTTTCTATCTTCAATGTTTATTTCTTGTATTATTTCTTGTTTATCTGTTTGACCTAACATTTGTTTACCAAGCCAAATCGCCATTGTAGGATTATTGGTTTCTTCCATTATCTGAATTTGCCTTCGTCTTAAAGATAACTTACCTGTTGCTCTACCTTTCTCTATTGCTTTTCTAACATCTAATTCATTAGCAAACTTATCTTCTAGTGTTCTTAATGGTATATCAAAGTATGCTGATATCTCTGGCATAGTGCAATTTAACCTTGAAAGTCTCTCTAGTTCTTCAAGATTTAAAATTATTTTAGGTCTACCAACATTTTTGACTTGTTTTTTAGTTTTTTTAATTGGCTTTTTTTGTGTTGTTTCATTCATCTTTTTTTTAATACCACGAAAATTAATTAAGTTTCAATCTTTTTTAACTTCATTCCATAATTATTTACACCTTTTTTAGGTTTATAATCTTCACAGAAAACAAGTTTATTCTCTTTTTTAAATTTATTGTAGTTAACATGATGGTGATGTCTTCCGTACCTCCATACAAGTTTAGTAACATCTGGGTGTAACCTCATTTGCATATTAGATTTAGGAATAGTTCCTTCTTCAGCGTAAAACTCGTCTGTATTCCCACCCTTTAGCGTTTGTGTATTTGCTTTCTCTTGTAAGAAAACATTAAACTGAACAGTACACCAACCTCTTTTAAGTATTCGTAAAGACAAATCAGTATCTTCATTATACCTACCTCTCCATCTATCTGGTAAAGGTAAGCTGTTTTTAATTAGATTACATGAGTATATTCTAGTGTTAACTGTGAATGGTCCATATTGATGTGCCCACTTATCTATTACAAAGAATGTGTAATTTGGACCTGCCATACCTATATTTTTATATCTTACAACAAAATCTTCCATAACCTTGAAAGGTGTTCCATCTATACATTTTATCTCTAAGTTATTTTGCCATCTTCTGAAACATTTTATGTTATCGTCCATAACCCAATGGTATTCATAACCTCTATCTATAGAATGTTGCCAAATAAAGTTTCGAGCAGGTCCCGGTCCCTTAGATTTTCTATCGCCTAAATCGTCGCACGTATCATAGTTATCTTGATATGTCTTATCTAACACAAGGATATTCTTTTTCTTCACCACCTTCGCATAATCAGCATAGTCTTGTTCTTCTATAACTACTGTGTAAGGAACCTTCATTTCTTCTAAGGCTTTTATTGTAAGTCTACTCTCTGCCCTACCTTTAGATGGTATATAAATTGGGAATTTGTTTTTAACTTTCAAAAGCCTTATCCTTTATTACATTCTTTTCTATTTTAGGGTACCAAATATATTTTGTTTTATCTGTATAGTCTTGTTTTATAATTTGAAAAAACTTATCCATTGATTCTTGACTTACAAAATTTACAGTTAGTGACCTAAATGGAGACTGGTCTTCATGGTCAAAGGCAGGCATATCTTGCCAATGTTCCTCATGTTCTAACCAATCTCTTGATTTATGGTCTGGTTGAAATATTATTGTTTCTAGTTCTTGTTTCTCAAAACCTAAATCGTCAAGATTAAAACCAATATCATTTAATAAATCCATTTCAAATTTAAGTAACTCATAATCCCAAGTACTATCTTCTGATAATCTATTGTCTGCTATCCTATATGCTTTTACAGCTTCGTCTTTCATATCACTTGCAACATGAACTGGTACTTGTTTCATTTTTAAATATTCTGCACCCATTAATCTTGTATGACCAACAATTACTACATAGTCTTTATCAACTACAATAGGTTGCCTCCAACCATATTTTTCTAAAGATTTAGCTATTTTTTCGCCATTTTGATTTTTACGAGGATTTTTTTCATATGGTTTGATTTTATCAATATCAATCATTTCAATTTTCATTTTCGTTCCCTTAAATTTCCCATTTATAAAATATGTGGTCATCAATTCTTAATACGTATTTTTTAGACTTTGCCCAACTAGGGTTGACATAATAAGCATGATAGTGTGTTGCACCTTCAACAAAATCAGCGATATGTCCATTATATACACCATTAGCAACATGCATTGCATCTCTCCATGCTTTAGGTTCTTCAGGTTTATCGCTTTTACCATCACAGTACCAACTGAATTGACATTTATTCTTGATAGGTATTGTAGGTTTATATTTATATGTTTCTCCTTGTTTTACTACATCACAAACTGTATTAGGGTATCGTGCATCTCTAACCCTATTCATTACAACTTGTGCTACTGCTACTTGTCCTATAAAACTTTGATTTTTGGCTTCGTGATATACGTTTAATGCTAGACACATTAATGATTCAATAAACATTTCTTTTTCCTAAAATAATTTGTATTGTTTTTTTTCATCAATTTTAACATCTTTATTTAAACTATTTCTTAACTTATATACATCAGACAAACTTAGTTCATTTTCTCTAAGTCTTTGATATAACTCATAATTTATAATGTGAACCTCAGACATTAAAGCTTCATATGCCTTGTCCATAACTTCTTGTTGTTTTGATGTTAAATTATTTTCAAATATATTAATCATACTCTTGCTCATAACATCTTGTTCTAAAATTAAAACTAAACTCTCTTTGCCCTATATCACCATAAACACCTTGTTCTCTAATCTTTCTAGTTATTATTTTAGTTTTATTGGTTTCAAAATCTCTGTGTACTACCATTCCAACATCTGCCATATTTGCCCAATGTGCAGAACCACTTACTTGATATAAATCTGGTGGAGGTATAACTCCTGCATCATTCCTATGTAATTTATGTGGGTGAGCTACCATAAAAACAACAATCTCATGGTTTCTAGCAAATTGTTGGCATTTAGCTATTATATCTCTAATATGCTCATCTTCTCTTTTATTCGCACCTCTATCAGAACTTACTTGATTAAAAGGGTCAATTACTAATCCTTGAATACCAAATCTTTGTTTAGATGCTTTTGCTTTTTCGAGTATGTAATCTATTGTTGGGATATCATCTTTAGCTTCTAAAAATTTAAAGTGTATATTCAAGAAATCAAGCCCACCATTTAATTGTTCTTGTGTTAATCTTTCATAAACTCCAATATCAAAAGGTTTTCTACATCTTTTTTCAAGTAATCTTCTTATGTGATTAGGTGTTGAATGCTCTGGAGAATACAATAGAAACTTCCAGTTTTGTTGTTCTGCAAGATTAATAAGTATTTGGTCTAGAAAGTTACTTTTTCCATGATTAGGTATGCCAGTTATTAAATTAAATGTACCCGGCATAACTTTATATATTTCGTCTAATTTTGTGTAACCTGTTGATAAAGCCTTTTGTACGTTACCCTCATACATATTTTGTATCTGGTCTTTGTAATCTACAGCTGAATGTAAATCTTCTATAGGGAAGTCTCTGGCATTGGCTATTGACATTGCCAAAGTTTCTTCTCCATGATGAACTAAACATTCATTTGCATCTTTAACAAAAGTATCGTTATAATCTGGGAAACTAACAATTTTACAGATGTCTCGACCAAACCTATGAATCAATTCAAGACTAAGAGCCTTACCTGCCTCGTCATCATCAGTACAAAGTATTACCTCTTCGGCTTCCCATATCCATTCAGTTTGTTCAAACGCGGTAAATCTTTTATCTTTCATGTCAAATTTTGGTGTTTTAGGTGCACCATCTGGTAAAGAAACAACATCTCTAATACCTATTTGCATTAAAGATAAAACGTCCATTTCTCCTTCAACAAATATTACTCTTTTCTTTCTTTTTGGTACGTACCATTCATAATCTGGATTATTATCCCAATGTTTTTTTAAATTATCTGAATTATATAAACATTTTAAAGCATCTTTTTCTTGATGAAACCTTTTATCAACTGTTCTATATTTTATATTTACAATTTTGCCATCAAGATAATATGGAAAACAAAGCTTTTCATTATATGTATATAATTTCATTTCTGTTATA
>ERZ887851.3200-NODE-3200-length-12084-cov-39.602045_pt1 | contig 12084 bp, 3 predicted proteins | sample MGYA00521100_ERZ887851 | MGnify/ENA primary metagenome ERZ887851 (study PRJEB32303, sample SAMEA104408602) | aquatic metagenome | biome: Brackish water; feature: Pelagic; material: water | place: Baltic Sea | collected 2014-06-06T16:11:00 | depth 11,444 m ...
TGGATCAACCGATGAAACTCGTTGATCTTGGTATTTATCAGCTCAAAATATGCGTTTATTGTAACGGATGTTACGTCAACGATTTCAGCCGTGGTTTCGTAAATGTCTCTGAGAAACTCGACTCCGACTACACTAAACAGCTCGTATAACTGAAGAAGCGCATCATTCTTGCGCTTATCGTTGTATGTTTTTGATACAAGCTGATTGAACGCGCTTTTGCCAATATCATCGGTCAAATAATCAACATGAATGCTCCTACAAGAAGATAGATCACGTGATTTTATGCGAGCCGAATATAAATTAACACCCGAAATGTGGCCGATTATTTGATGTATGCTACTAATATGATTATCGAGCAACATAAAGCGCGTGCTTACATTATCGCACACATCATTGCGCCATTCGGCCGACTTGTCTTGATAGAGTCTTGGGTCCAGATAATGTCTTAATATACCTACGGCTAATCCTGCAATATTTACAGCAAATCCACCAAAATGGGGGTGCCCTCCGCACAAGACATCGTTCGGGTTCCGAGGAACAGCGCCATTATTCTGGCGTCGGAGTTGGAAGTAATGAGGGTTGTGTATGTTACCTGTTTGAACTTCACCTGTTTGCCAACTGAAAGCAGTGTGGCACTGAGTGCAATACATTTGATCACAACCACTGATTTTGAAAATACGTTCTCCACATGACGGACACGGGCGGGTGGTTTTTTTGATTTCATTGGCTGTTTCTATATCGTCCTTGTTACATGTATGCTCACCTGTTATTCCATGCAAGCATCTTTTACAAGTTGTTCGTTCGCAAAGCTCGCAATAATGGTCTTTATTCAGAAATCCTTTGCAGTCTTCAAAAACACACGCCATAATAAACTTTTTCTCTTTTTTTTTGCTTTTGTCTTGAGACGTGTGCCCGAGTTCTCTTGCTATATCGAGTTTTTCGTTCAATATTTTTAGGCGTTTAGTATATTCATATTTATCATCTTGATTTTGACACGAGTTAAGTAAGGTCTTCACTCGTTTACACTCACGTATGGCTTCAGCAAGGTCTTTTTTTCGTTTGCGGTCTAACTTAATTGCAGCCGCCCTATGCATACTTTCGGGAAGCTTACTCATTTCTGTTTCTATATTTACTCTATTTCTGATCGGCGTATACCGATCGTTGAACCAAACGCGAGTCAGATTGATTACAACAAAGTGTTGGTTCCACGCCACATTACAGTTCATGCAATGTGGGTCCATGGCATTTTTCGATTCCAAATAGGTTTGATTACAAGATCGGCAGGCCTTGAACCGACAATCCGGGTTAGGGCACGTGACAATCTTTGATTCAGTTTTGTAAGTGTCGCAGCAAATAGCACAATCCATCGTTTCGTAGTTCTTTTGTAGTTCTTTTGTTGATATTCATGGTCCGGATTAAAGTAATCAATTTTCTACTATTTATCGCCGTTTCGACCTGGTTTTCGACGTGCTTTTTCGATTGGACCCACGTTTCGTTACTTTTCGTGTTCTCATTCCGGTCGGTACAAACGACTTGTTAAATTGCAATGCGCGGAGTAGGCGGACTTGTTTTTCGGCATTTTCTTTGGTTGCACATTTGGAAAATGTGTGGTTTTTCTTGGGATTGTATACGCGATAGCAGTTTTTTCCACGTATTTTTCGGGTTTTATATGGCATAGGTTCTCAATATACAATATAAAAATACTAAAATAATCCTAGAAATTATAAATCATATAACATTTTCAATGTAATGCAAAACGAGAAGTTGGAATTATTCATATGTAAGAGGCGACCGTGTTCGTCAAACAGCCGCACGCGCAAGCGCTGAATATCAACTGGTCCAAAATATACACGCGGTTCCGCCACCAACGTATATTCATTGTCGTTTACTGTGTTTATATTTGTTCCCTTCAACGAAATACGTGCTAATATATCTGTATTCAAAAATGACTGATTGAATGCACTGACAAAATGATTATTTGAATTATTGTTGAAATCATCTACAGCTAAAAACACATATTTAGTAGTGGGCTCAATGATGTTTTCCGCGGTATGAAAATCGCTCCCTTCGTATTTATTTTTCACGTATCCCAAGTTCCAACCGAAACGTGTATATAAGTTGGCATTGTCTGTAATTCCCGACTTGTTTGTTTCAAAATCCATTTTGATATTGGAGAACGTGACATCATTGTTCTCAGTTGGTCCGATTGAAACGCGGCGACTTCCCGAACCATTTTCATTTATATCAATCGAAAACTTGATATACGAGAAAACATCTTTCAGTTCTTGCTCGTCGTCTTTAAAATTGGATACAAGCAACAAGTTTAATAGTTGGATCAAGTCATTGGCAGTGTAATTGCCATCAGGAACAACAATCATTTTACGATGCTCCTTTATAGCTTCGTCTTGGGTGACATTAAACTTGTAATGGAGTTCAATGAAGAATTGATTATTGCCGTATGTTTCCGAAATACCATAAAATGTAATGGGCAATTCAATTGCAGACAGTTGCATTGACACCACCTTGTGCATTTTAATTGGAAGTTGGATAGTAAAGTCAGAGCTCTTCGTATTATGCACGTCATTGCGAAAACGAGTGTCAATATTCAAGCATTTAGTAATAACACGCGTATTCAACTGGTTCAGCGTGCCCGGAAAGAACTCGCCCGGCATGGATTGTATGTAATTCGTCGGCGGTCGCTGTAACACGTTTTCGGCTCGCACAGACTGAACTTGTGGAATCGGGGCACTGTCCACATCAGCAACTGAATATGATTGTTGTTTACGTGGAACTGCTTTTGGCCTGCAATTCGTATCAATCAACAATTGTTTTGCGGATTCAAGGAACTTTATCAAATCGCGTTTCATGCGTTTGTTCACGTGACCACTTTGTAATAGTGTTTCGCGTATTTGGGCTTCTTTTAACTCAACATCATCTGCATTATATTTAGAATTAGACCTTATACGAAAGAAGTTCTCCAAGTCTTTAATCGAATAATTGCGAATATCTAAATCGAGTTGGTCCATTGTTATAGTATGTGTGCATATAATTTTATATATTTACAATGACAACATATATATACGATAATATTCTTTTCGCTGGGTTTATTATAGAAGCGTAAAATGTCATCAAGTGATTATACACTAATGAGAAGAATAAATCATATTAATTGCTGCACAACACCCGTATATGATTGTGTAAAGACTACTATAGTTCAAAACACAGGTAACCGTATTAGTTCAACAACTCCGTCTGAATATTTACTTACACCACAAAAAGGCATGGTTATAACTGTGACGATTGGGAAATATCTCAGTCTCGACAAAGATACGCCGGTAATATGTTACAACAAAGAGGCAACACAAAACTATTTCGAAGCCGACATTTACAAATATGTGGATTTTACCGGTGAAATTACATTGTATAATTTGAATTACATTAGTGGGATTTTCGTCAACCCTGCAACATATGTAATCAGTACGCGTCATGGTGACCAAGAGTTTGACCGGGTGCGCGATTCGATATTCCAATTGTATCAAAAAGTGTATGAAATTGACATCAACGACCCCAATGCATTTTTCAATAATGTAGCCAATCGTGTAACCGATGTTTACAAGTTTCTCTTTGGTATTGATATTACAACTACTTCTGATTATATTAAGGAAGTCAGTTATTTGGAAGGAAAAGTGAACTCCATATATGAATATTTTTTCGATATTGTTCTCACTCCTGAAAATACACAACCTGGTTTCGATCCGAATAAAGAAATATTTAATCCTAACAATAATCAAATTGCATTAACAGACATATATGTAAAAATTAGCCAATTATACCTCTATTTCTTTGGTGTAGACGATGCAAATATCGCATTGAAAATTGTGTAAGATGCAATATTTAGTAGTAATGTTTTTGTTTCTATAATATATATAGTATATTATAGAATGAGCAAACTACCAATTGTAGATTTATATATTAAAGAAGGCGGAACATTCAAGATGGGTTCTACCAGCATCGATGAAGCGGGGTTATTGAATTTGATTAATAATGCTGGAGTGGTTGGTCCCGCCGGTCCTGCCGGAGTGGCTGGTCCCGATGGTCCTTCTGGAACTCAAGGGCCGGCCGGTCCTCCTGGTCCATCGGATGGTCCGGTTGGTCCTGCTGGTGCGGCTGGTCCTGCTGGTGCAACAGGTGCGGTGGGTCCCGCTGGTGCGACGGGTGCGGTTGGTCCTGCTGGGTCCGCCGGTCCGGCTGGCCCATCTGGACCAGTTGGCGCATCCCTCTTACCATATTTGCCGTCAAACTGGAAAAGTTACACTGAATATTCGTATTCTGGTGCGCTTTTACCTGAAGGTTCCATGTATTTCACAGAAGACAATGGCGGAAACACATACATTGCTATTTTCAAGCGCAATTCTTACTATATCGGTGGATTACCTGTAGGTAGTCAGGGAACATTAGGTGGTCGGGGAACATGGAAGTTTATGTTGGCCCCTTATTCTGAATCCGATGAATTGAACTTAAAACCTAAGGAAACTTATGACGCCCAATTTTAAGATTTAGCCAACTATTTGACACCTTAATTTGAAAAATCATATTATATTTTCGCTACATATACGCAAATATAACATATAATTCAAAGATGGAAACGTCCAAAATGCGTGAAAAATGTATATACATAAGTTATACAGAAATGTCCGATTCTGTACAAGAATTCACGGACGATGTTCGCATGACGCAAGACCTGGCTGTCGACGGAAATATCACAGCTAACGGGTTTTTCGTTGATGCCGCCAGACAACGCATCATACAGACAAACCCTGTAATTGTTGCAAACAATATAACAGCTGTATCGGGACAGACTATCGTCCGCGATATCAATGTCACGGGGAACTTCTCTATGGCGAAAAAGGCGAACTTTATTGACGGCGCATCTTTTGGTGGCAATGTAGACTCAAGGGCGATACATACCGTGCAAGTCGGTATTGTTGACAATGGTTATCTTACTGTTCGTGGCAATACCGGTTTGGGAACAACCGCTCCTCGCACCATTTTGGATATAAGTTCGACTGATGCAGTTCAAATGCCCGCAGGTACTAGTGCGGAACGTCCTGTAAATCCTACAAACGGTTATATTCGTTATAATACAGACACAAATGCGTTTGAAGGATATGCCGACGGAACATGGGCGCAACTCGGAGGTATTTTGAATGCATCTCAAGAAACGAACATCGTTGCTGGTGGCATTGGGAACAATGAACTCCAATTTTTTACACAATCGGTGAAACGCGCTTATATCGACAGCAGTGGCGATTTGTTTGCTGAAAATAATTTTGTATTGGCAAAAGATGGAACTATTCATGGCGTATTGAACACAAACTCCATTATTGCAGATGGCGATGTATCACTTAATAGTGGGTTAACAGTAGGTGGTGTATCAACATTCAAGAGTGGAGCAACATTTGAAAATGATATTACTATATTAGGTCAACTGAACGCACCCAATCTTACTTTTGGGGGAGACCTTTCCGTAACTGGTGATTTAGAGGCAGGTCTTTTGACAGCTAACAGAATAACTACCACCGGTGTATCAACCATTAATGGTGCTACCACATTCAATGCACCAGTTACATTCAATAGCGCTACAGGTACAACATTTGATCTCAACGTTGGACAAAACTTGAATGTTACTGGAAATGCAGCACTAAATAATGTATCATCGTCTGGGACCGCTACTTTGAACAATGCAACTATAACAAATCTTAATGCTACATCGGATGCTTCTTTCGGTCAAAATGTATACATTGACGATAACCTTACTGTAAATGGTAGGTTATTCGTGAGAGAACAACAAACCGAGAATGTGTTAACTAGTACTACTACCATTCATAATATTAATGTAACGGAAGATCTTTCTGTTAATGGTAATTTGGCGGTTGCGGATGATTCTTCGTTCAATGGTAATTTATATATAGAAAAGGATTTACAAGTCGATAAAACTTTAAATGTTGTAGAAAGTGCATCTATTCCAAAGATTACAAGTGATATTTTAATGGAAAAAACAACTACTCTTTCTGGAGAGGTTCTCGCCAAGTCAAATATGATTGCTGAAAAAGATATTATAATAAAATCTGCATTACACTCAAAACACGTAGATATCAGTGAAAACTTGGTAATTGGTTCGGTTGAATTGACTACTGACGGTATTAATAGTGACATTATCATGAAAAAATCCACTACCTTATCTGGTGAATTAATTGCAAAATCCGATGCAACATTCGAAGCTCCTGTCCATGTACAATCCGTATTGGACGTGCAAGGCGATGCGATTATCAACCAAAATGCAATTATTCATCAAAACGCAACTGTGAATGGAAATATGTCCGCACAAACACTAACTGCAATAGGTGATGCGCAATTAAACAGCAATTTATCTGTTGTGGGAACCACAACATTACAAGGACAGACTACTGCACAAGAAAAGTTAGTCGCAATGAAAGATATGTCGTTGAACAGCACTTTGGTTGTCGCAAAAGATACTACTCTCAATTCGGGACTTGCGGTTACCGGTCCTGCTACATTTGTATCGACAATCACGTCAACTGGTGATATCAATGCCAACGCCAATCTAACTGTTGCACAAACAACTACTACTAATAATTTGTCCGCGACTACCGCAACTATTGATACCGCAACTATTAATAATACATTACTTGTAAAACAAGCTGCCACACTTGAAGGAGACGTCACAATTAAAGGAGATACGACTATGGATAACAAGCTAGCAGTGAACGATCATGTTACAATAAATGCAAATTTGAATGTATTAAATAGTTCTCACTTGCGTGATGTTACTACTACATCTACATTAGTGGTAGGAGGCAATGCCACTATGAACGAAAAGTTAACAGTAAAAGATGATTTCACCGCCGAACGTGATGTGGATATTACGGGCGATACCACAATGGGTGGTTCTCTCACCGTATCTACGGGCGATACTGCATTAGGTGGGGCATTATCTGTAACCGGCGATCTAACCGCAACTGCAAACGCGGCTGTTTCGGGAACACTCTCTGTTGGTGGCGCAATCACTATGCAAAACACTCTACAAGTCAACGAGAAAGGAACATTTATGAAAGACGCTTCTTTCAATGCAAATGTTGCTATTGGAGGTAATATGACAAACAAGGGCGATATAACAGTTGATGGGACGAGCAAGCTCAATTCTACATTGGAAGTGACCGGTGATGCATCACTGAACAGCAATCTTTTTATAGGAAAAGACTTGACGATTGGAGGTAACTTGAACGTGCAGCAATATTCCGCTGAAAATATTATCAATACCACTACTACGAATTATTCTTTAATTGTAGCGGAAGACCTCTCGATCAATGGTAATTTAACAATATCGGACGATTCTAGATTTGACAAAAACTTAGAAGTGCTTGGAACAACTAATTTGAAAAACTTGATTGCAGATGGAACTATCAGCAGCACCGGAACACTTGATATTACGGGAGATGCATCACTGAACAGTAATTTATACGTTGCAAATGACACAACTATTGCTGGCAATGCAAATATCACAAAACAACTTGATGTAACTGAGGGCGCAATATTCAATTCCACAACAGAAACAACTGGAAAAGCCACATTCAATGGTGATGTTTCACTCAATTCAAATATTATTGTTGGAGGAACATCCGCGTTCAACGGTGTAGCTACATTCAATGAACCGCTTATTGCAAACAAGCCCGCCACATTCAATGAAACAATTATAATGGCCAAGGAACTAACTCTTCAGTCGGATACTACTATGGAGAAAAATGCGACTATTTCGGGAGAACTTGTTGTTAAATCAGCTGCTACATTCGAAGGTGTAGTAACTACAAACGATACTTTCGTTGCAAGTGGTGATGCATCACTCAATGAAACCCTCGTTGTTGCCAAGGATACCACTCTTAACTCATCCCTAACCGTGAAGGGAGCTACTATTGCCGAAGGTGACATTCGCGCGCAATCCAATCTGATTGTATCAAGTGACGCAAGCCTTAATAGCACCTTAGTTGTTGCCAAAGATACTACACTCAACTCAACCTTAACGATTAAGGGCACTACCATAATGGAAAGTGATGCGTCACTGAACGAAACACTTGTTGTTGCCAAGGATGCCACCTTCAAATCCGGTCTCATTGTAAAGGGTTCAACAATTGCAGAAGGTGATATTGCAGCACAGGCCAAGTTAATTGTGTCGGATGACGCAAGCCTTAACAGCACATTGGTTGTGGCGAAGGATGCCACTCTCAAATCAAACCTCATTGTATCTGGCAATGCATCTGTTAGTAATAACCTCGTTGTTACCGGCGCAACTACTATGACTGGTGATTTAGGTGCACAAACTGTTGTGGTTAATGATACCTTTACCACGGTAAAAGCGGCTACATTCAATGACAATGTTGTTGTGGATAAAGATTTGACAATCAAAGGGAAACTTTCCGTTCAAGAATATACCAACGAGAACATATTTAATACCACAACTACCAACTACGATGTTATCATTGCCGAAGATCTTTCCATCAACGGGGACTTGCGTGTTGCGGATACTACCACCATTAATAAAACACTCACAGTTGAGGGTGTTACAACAATTAATAATAATGCCAATATTAATGGTACGGCAACGATCGACGACGCACTTGTAAACAATAATTTGACTGTTTCGAAAGATGCGGTTCTCAATTCTACATTATATGTAGCAGGTGTATCAACATTAAATGGCGACGCATCACTCAATGAAGCACTTGTTGTCGCCAAGGATACCACCCTCAACTCCGCGCTTCTTGTGAAGGGTGCGACAACCGCGGAAGGTGATATTGCGGCACAGGCCAATTTAACAGTGTCTGGTGATGCCAACCTCAACTCAACACTTGTTGTTACCAAGGATACCACTCTCAACTCTGGATTAATTGTCGCAGGAACAACTGTGATGAACGGCGATGCCTCACTCAACGAAGCACTTGTTGTTGCCAAAGATGCTACCCTCAATTCCGGTCTTACTGTCAAAGGAACTACTACCGCGGAAGGTGATATTACCGCACAATCCAAATTAATTGTGTCTAGTGATGCATCACTCAACTCAACGCTTGTTGTTGCCAAGGATACCACCCTCAATTCTACCCTCCTTGTGAAGGGTTCTACTACCGCGGAAGGTGATATTGCGGCACAGGCCAATTTAACAGTGTCTGGTGATGCCAACCTCAACTCAACACTTGTTGTTACCAAGGATGCCACCCTCAATTCCGGGTTAATTGTCGCAGGAACAACGGTGATGAACGGCGACGCCTCACTCAACGAAACACTTGTTGTTGCAAAGGACACCACACTCAACTCCGGTCTTACGGTCAAAGGAACTACTACTGCGGAAGGTGATCTTACCGCACAATCCAAGTTGATTGTGTTGAGTGATGCATCACTCAATTCCACACTTGTTGTCGCCAAGGATACCACCCTCAATTCTACCCTTCTTGTGAAGGGTTCGACAACCGCGGAAGGAGATATTGCAGCACAGGCCAATTTGACAGTATCTGGAGATGCCACCCTCAATTCAACACTTGTTGTTACCAAGGATGCCACCCTCAATTCCGGGTTAATTGTCGCAGGAACAACTGTGATGAACGGCGATGCCTCACTCAATGAAACACTTGTTGTTGCCAAAGATGCCACCCTCAACTCCGGTCTTACGGTCAAAGGAACTACTACTGCGGAAGGAGATCTCACCGCACAATCCAAGTTGATTGTGACAAGCGATGCAAGCCTCAATTCCACACTTGTTGTCGCCAAGGACGCCACACTCAATTCTACCCTTCTTGTGAAGGGTTCGACTACCGCGGAAGGAGATATTGCAGCACAGGCCAATTTGACAGTGTCTGGTGATGCCACCCTCAACTCAACACTTGTTGTTACCGAGGATGCCACCCTCAACTCAACACTTGTTGTTACCAAGGATGCCACCCTCAATTCCGGATTAATTGTCGCAGGAACAACTGTGATGAACGGCGATGCCTCACTCAACGAAACACTTGTTGTTGCCAAGGACACCACACTCAACTCCGGTCTTACGGTCAAAGGAACTACTACCGCGGAAGGTGATCTTACCGCACAATCCAAGTTGATTGTGACAAGCGATGCAAGCTTCAACTCAACTCTTGTTGTCGCCAATGATACCACCCTCAATTCTACCCTTCTTGTGAAGGGTTCGACTACCGCGGAAGGAGATATTGCAGCACAGGCCAATTTGACAGTATCTGGTGATGCCACCCTCAATTCCGGGTTAATTGTCGCAGGAACAACGGTGATGAACGGCGATGCCTCACTCAATGAAGCACTTATTGTTGCCAAAGATGCCACCCTCAATTCCGGTCTTACTGTCAAAGGAACTACTACTGCGGAAGGAGATCTCACTGCACAATCCAAGTTAATTGTGACAAGTGATGCATCACTCAATTCTACTCTAGTTGTTGCCAAGGATGCCACCCTCAATTCTACCCTTCTTGTGAAGGGGTCGACAACCGCGGAAGGAGATATTGCAGCACAGGCTAATTTAACAGTGTCTGGTGATGCCAGCCTCAACTCAACACTTGTTGTTACCAAGGATGCCACCCTCAATTCCGGATTAATTGTCGCAGGAACAACTGTGATGAACGGCGATGCCTCACTCAATGAAACACTTGTTGTTGCCAAAGATGCCACATTCAAGTCTGGTGTCACGGTTGACAATAAATTAGTTGTATCCGGAGATGCGTCATTCAATTCCGCATTAAATCTTGCTGGAAATGCTTCTCTTAATGCAAACTTAGATGTAACTGGTGCAACAACATTAACCGGTCAACTTACTGCAAACGATACTGCTGTATTTATGAAGGATGCATCATTGAATAGCACATTATATGTAGCCAAAGATACTACATTGAAAGGAACATTACAAGCAGACGGAGATATAAATGTAGGTGGAACATTAAGTGTTTCAAGTATAAGCATAACTGGCGATGTTTCTTTCCAATCGGATGTAGAAATTGCAAAAGATACAATGATAAAGGAGAACCTATATGTTACAAAAGATACATACCTATATTCGGGTGTAAACGTAACTGGCGCAGCAGCGTTACAATCAACATTGAATGTAACAGGAAAAACCACCGCGGTTGACGTGGATGTAACAGGAGCACTTTCAACTACTGGGACAACAACATCTACCGGCAAAGTTACAATGCAAGATGGTGCAGAAGTAACCGGACACACCAAGCTTAACAACACATTAATTGTTTCCGAAGATGCATCTTTCAATTCTACATTGTATGTCAAACGTAACGCTACATTCAACGACACAGTTACATTTAAGGATACTGTCACGATGGAGGATGTAAACAGTGGTAATATTAGTATCAATGGTGCACTTTCAACAACAAGTAATGCATCTGTCGGTGGTAATCTTACCGCATCCGGAACAGTTAATGTCGGAAACAGTCTTGCCGTTTCTAACACATCTACATTCAACAATACGGTTACGATTAATGCGCAAGCAACAATTACTGATAATGCTACATTAGACCGCAGATTAACTGTCGGTGAAGATTTGACTGTAACTGATAAAACCACAACCGGAACATTTGAATCTACCGGAGCTGCCACGTTAGGAAGCACATTAACCGTTGCAAATGACGTTACAATGAGTAGTAAATTAGCAGTTACAAACGATGTTACACTCAATAGTGATGCGCTAATAAAGGGTGATACAACGATCCAAGGAACTCTTGTTACGTCAAAAGATGCAACATTGAATAGTAAATTAACGGTAGCAAATGATACTGTATTGAATAGCAAATTAACTGTTTCAAATGACGCATCTTTCAATTCAAACGTTGATATCGGTGGCGATTTGACTGTTGGCGGAACATTGAACGTGCAAAATTACGCAAATGAGAGTATTATTAACACTACAACGACTAATTATTCGTTGATTATCGCAGAAGATTTGTCTATAAACGGAAGTTTATTGGTATCGAATGATGTAAGTTTGAACAGCAATTT
>ERZ887851.3203-NODE-3203-length-12081-cov-16.673541_pt1 | contig 12081 bp, 10 predicted proteins | sample MGYA00521100_ERZ887851 | MGnify/ENA primary metagenome ERZ887851 (study PRJEB32303, sample SAMEA104408602) | aquatic metagenome | biome: Brackish water; feature: Pelagic; material: water | place: Baltic Sea | collected 2014-06-06T16:11:00 | depth 11,444 m ...
CAAGCGGGGTGTTTTAGAAGAGAAACGTGGACTTACCCTGCCAAGCGGACCTAGCCTCCTGACACGGGTTTAGGCCCCAACTGTGCGACGATATCAAGAATCTTCGCCGGATCGCGGACGTCGCGTGGAGTGTCGAGATATGTTTCTGAGTCGATCCTGGCCGGGCGACCCTGCAACAATATCACCCGATCGGCGAGCCGTGCCGCGTCTTCGGGATCATGGCTGACCAGGATCATCGTCGGGCGACGTTTCTCGGCGATGCGGCTGATCACATCATGCAGCTCGCGCACCAGTTTGCGGTCAATTGACACGAAAGGTTCGTCAAGGAGAAGCAACCGGGGCTCTACGGCCAGTGCCCGCGCCAACGCGACCCGACGTTGCATCCCGCCCGAAAGGCTCCCCGGCAGGGCCGCTTCAAAGCCGGACAACCCCATCTCACTCAAAAGCGCGACGGCCTCGTCCATCGTCGTGGCCGGGCTGACGGCGCGGATGTTGGCAACCGCACTTAGCCACGGAAGCAACCGGGGATCCTGAAACACAAAGCCCGGTGGCCCCCCCTCGCTTGCCGGCTTTCCGAATACCGAAATCACGCCGTCAAAAGTCGTATCAATTCCGGCAATCATCCGCAGAAGCGTGGATTTGCCGACCCCCGACGGACCGACCAAGGCAAGCACTTCGCCTTCGGCAACATCTAGCCGGAGCCCTTCGAACAGCAGCCCTGTCGCACCGTCGAACCGTTTTGCCCTGATGTCTATCGAAACCGCTACACCTGACGCCATCCGAGGATCCTTTGTTCGAGGGGTCGCATGACGAGGTATTCAAAGGCGATGACAACCGCCATGAAACTGAGCGTGTAGGCCAGAATGCCCGTGATGTCGAAATTCTGGAAGTAGACACCGATCCGGAAACCGACACCGCCGTCGCTGCCAAGAACTTCGAACACGAGCACGATCTTCCAGATCAGCGAAAGCCCGGTCCGGGCCGCGGTCAACACAAAGGGCATCAGTTGTGGCACGACAATAAGGCGCAGGCGCCGCCAGAAAGAAACGCGATAGGCCCGGGCCAATTCGGAAAAACCGGTGTCGAGCGCCCTCACCCCTTCCCGCATAGTGACCGCCACCAGCGGGGTCTTGTTGATCGTGACCGCGAGGATTAGCGCAAATTCGGACAGCCCAAGCCAGATATAACAGGCGATAGCGACCACGATCGCCGGAATGTTCAGCCCGATCAGGATCCAGCTCGCGAACAACCGGTCAAGCGCCCTGAACCGACCCAGCGCGCCGCCGATGGCAACCCCGATCGTCATCGCGGCGACAAAGGCAATCGCGGCCCGGCGAAGCGTCTCTCCGAGGTCCGCAAACAGATACCGCTCTGTCGCCAGGAACCAGAGCTCCTGGAACACAGCAATGGGGGCAGGAAACAGCCGGTGCGCCACCATCATGGCGCAGGCCTGCCAAACAAGCAGAAGAAGCGGCAGCGAGGCAGCTTCGATCCAAAAGCTTCGATCGCCGCGTTGCTGCCCCATCGGCCCCCGTTCCGCCACCCGCTTAGGCGCGGTAGCCGGCCCAGAACGTGCCTGGGTCCATCGTCGCGCTATCACCGACCAACTCCGGACCACCGTAATCCGCCATGATCGCAAAGGCGGTGGCGGCCGCGTCGATCATCTCGTCATTATAGCCCGTAACGATACCGGCGCGATAGTCGTCCCTGAGTGTTTGGAAGAGCGCGTCGTTATCCGCCGCCCCCATCTTGTCGCGCAATTCCTCCCAGATCGCATCGTCAGACGCCAGCAATGCCTTTGCCTCGAACGACGCATCAAAGAAATGAACCAACGCCTTTTCCATTTCGTTGGCTGTCTCTTCAAGAAAGACCCAGGCCAGCAATGGCGGCTGATTGGTAATCCCCATCCCAGTCATCATGTCAGCGACTGAGATCAGCTCTCTATGGCCCGCGGCTTTGGCGCGGGCGTTAAAATGCCAGAAGTTGAGGCTCGCATCCAACTCACCGTTCCCCAGAAGTTCGTTGATCAGGGGCGGCGCGCCAAACTTGGCCTCGACCTTGTCAACCAGCGTGTCGCCGGTCTGTTGTGCGTAATAGGCCTGAAGCGCGATCCAACTCTTGTCCACTGGACCGCCGGCAATACCAATCGTTTTGCCTGGAAGGTCGGTGACAGCACCGATGTCGCTGCCAGCAGGGATCATCAGCCCCCCAACCGCTAGGGAATGAGGAACGCAGGTGACCGGCTCGCCTGCCGCCCTGAGGGAGGCGACCCAGATGTAATCCGACAGGATCAGGTGCGCTGCACCCGACAAAAGGGCGATGTGACCTGCTTGCTTGTTCGCCACGTCGATCAGTTCAAGCGCGATCTCGTTTCTGGCATCAAACCTTCTGTCCAGTATCGTCTGCATCTCCCAACTGGCGGTGCCTGTCAGCTGAACGCCAACGACGACATCTTCGGCAGGTGGCGAAAAGGCAAACGCGCGCGCTGGCATCCCCACCCCTGCACTTGCCGCAAGTAACTTATTGAAATAACGTCTTTTCATGAAATCCCTCCCGCAGCAATTGATAGATGATCACATCATCCGTGGCAATGTTAGCAGCCGCGAGCAACGTTTTACCCAATTCTAAACATTGCCAAACGGAATGAGGCCCTGGTGCTAGACTGGCGGCAACCAGACGCTCGAGGAGGACGGGATGAGACGAATTTTCTGGGCTTTTGCCTGCAGCCTCTTGGCGACTCTCGCAAACTCCGAAGGCAACCTTGCAAGCGATGCGACCCGGCTCACGGATATGGAAATCGACAGTGACGAGCTGGCCTTTTCGATCAATGAGTTCGAGGTCGAAACAGGAAAGTACTACCGCTGGTCAATCGTTCATGACGGGCGCGAAGAGTTTCAGTTGCTGGCCCCAGACCTGTTCCGCAACTCGTGGATCAATCAGGTCATGGTCAATGACCTCGAGGTGCAGCCCTTTGGCCTTTACGCTGTCGAGTTTGACGACGAAGGCCGCATCGACATTTGGTTCGTGCCAATCCGGCCCGGCAATTACGCATTCTGGATCGACGGCTACCGCGAGCGCGGCCTCGCGGGCACATTCATCATGAGGTAGGTCAATGCTTCGTGCAATTCTCGTCGCGCTGATTGCCGCGACCCCAGCCATGGCCCGAGACACCGGGCGCATCTTCGTTTCGAACGAGCGGAGCCATGATGTCTGGGTGTTTTCGCCGGACTTCGAGCATATCGCCACCATCGAAACCTCGCGCCGGCCCCGCGACATGAAGCTGAATGCCGACCGGACGCTTTTATACGTCGCCTGCGGCGACGATGACGTGATCGAAGTCATTGACGTCGAAACGCTAGAGATCGTTGACAGTATCCCGACGGGTCCAAGCCCGGAAGTGTTCGAATTCTCGCCCGACGAGTCGCTGATCTATGTCTCGAACGAAGAGGACTCGATGCTGGAAATCATCGAGGTCGACAGCCGGATCGTGATCCATGACGTCGCAACAGGCGCCGAACCAGAGGGGGTGATCACGTCCGAAGACGGCTCGACCGTCTATGTGACCTCGGAAGTGGCGGACATGGTGCATGTCATCGACACCGAGGCGGGTGCCGTGATCGACAATATCATTGTCGGAACCCGACCACGCCGGTTCATCCTGACCCCGGACACGAACGAGCTTTGGGTTTCAGCCGAATTGTCGAGCGAAATCTGCATAATCGACCGTGCAAGACTGGAAATCAAAGAGGTGCTTCAGTTTCTGCCGCCGGGCTTCCGACCCGAAGACGTGACACCTGTGGGCATGGCTCTGACGGCCGATGGCGCGCGCGGCTATATCTCACTGGGGCGGGCAAACCACGTCGCGGTCATCGACGGGTTTACCCACGAGTTGATCGACTATGTTCTGGTCGGACGCCGCGCATGGTCAATCGCGCTCACCCGCGATGAGACCCTCGCGGTGGTGGTCAACGGGCTTTCGGACGACATCACGCTGATCGACACCGCGAGCTTACGCCCGATCCGATCGATCCCGGTCGGCCAGGTGCCCCATACGGTCGTGATCGACGATTGATGCGGATTGTCATCATCATTGCTTTCGCACTTTGGAGCAGCATCGCGGCCGCACAGGAAGTTGTGAGTATTGCCCTTCTCGGCCTCGATCCCGATCCCCGATACGATGAGGCCATCGCCTATGCCCGGATCGAAAACGGCCGGCAGGGCGATCCCCAGATTGCAGCGCGAATGGCGATGGAGGACCTGTTGCTCCTGACAGACGCGCGGGGTGTAAACATCGGCTTTTCCGCCGTCCGGGTTGCTGACGAGGCAGCCCTGCCGACGGCGACCCGCCAGCTTGCCGACAGTGGCAACCGGTACCTCATTCTCGATCTGCCGGCGAAAGAGGCGGACGCGGTTGCGGTAGCGCTTGGCCCGAATGGCCCGCTGCTGATCAACACGACCGCTCCCGAGGATTGGCTGCGCCGCCGCTGTCATGCCCGGATGCTGCATACCGCTGCCAGCGACAGGATGATTGCGGACGCCTTGGTCCAGCATTTCGTCAAAATGCGATGGGAACGGGTCCTTGTCCTGCATGGCAAGACGGACCGCGACATTGCCCGCGCAGCCTCCTTTGCCGAGGCAGCGGCGCGGTTCCGGCTGCGGATCGTGGCCACCCGGGAATTCGATCTCTCGACCAATCCGGCCCTACGTGAACAGAACAACGTGGCCCTGCTGACCGGCGACATCCGTGAGTACGACGCCGTTTTCATAGCGGACAGTTTTGGCGAATTCTCACGCTACCTGCCCTATCGGACCGCCCTACCCCGACCTGTCGTCGGCGCCACCGACCTTGTGCCCCTAGAATGGCACTGGTCGCTTGAACGGTACGGCGCGCCGCAGGTCAACAGCCGGTTCGAGACGGCCGTCGGCGACAGTCGGCGGATGACCTGGCAGGACTGGTCGGTCTGGATTGCCATGCGGGCGCTTTTGACGGCTGAAGCCAAGTCGCTCGAGCGCGATCCCAACGCAATCGAAGCCTTCCTGCGCTCGGACGCTCTGCGGCTTGACGGCTCAAAGGGCGCGCAGCTTAGCTTTCGCCCCTGGGACAATCAGCTTAGACAGCCGATCCTGCTGGCCACGGCCAATGCAATCATCGGGATGGCCCCGCTCGAAGGGTTCCTGCATCAGACCAACACGCTTGACAGCCTGGGCGTCGACGCGCCGGAGTTTGCTTGTGACTGAACGGGCATCACAAATACGGCGTCGGTATCTGCTTGGCCTTTATGCCGTGACCGAGCGGGAAATCCTGAAATTCATGCGCCAACACGAGCGTCTTTTGTCCGCAATCGTCCGCCCGTCGTTGTGGTTGTTCATCTTTGCAACAGGGCTTCAGAACCTGTTGGGCATCTCGATCATCCCGCCCTATCAGACCTACACTCCCTACCAGGAATACATCCTGCCGGGACTGGTTGGAATCATCATCCTTTTCCAATGCATGCAATCGGCACTGTCCATGGTCTATGACCGCGAAGCCGGTGTTATGCGGGTGATGCTCGTCACGCCGCTACCGCGCAGTTACCTGCTACTTGCCAAGATCGTGGGGGCGACGATCCTGTCGATTCTACAGGCCTATGTCTTTCTGGGTATGGCGGCCTTGGTCGGCTACTACACGACGCTAGCTGGCATGATCTGGATCGCGCCAGCAATGCTGTTGTCAGGTTTGATGCTGGGGTCGATCGGGCTTTTGATCACGGTCTACACGCGGCAGATCGAAAACTTTGCAGGAATGATGAACTTTGTTGTCTTTCCGATGTTCCTCATGTCCTCGGCCCTTTATCCGCTTTGGAAATTGGAAGAGAGCGGCGCATCGCTCCTGCACGATATTGCCTTGTTCAACCCCTTTACCCATGCCGTCGAACTGATCCGGTTCGCGGCAGACGGACAGATGAACTGGACCTCCTGCGCCGCTGTTGTGGGCGTCACCATCGTGGCATTCACGCTTGCCGCGCACGGATACGATCCCAACCGGGGCTCGATCCGCATGATCAAGCGCGGCTGACCGTCAGGGGCGCACAAGCCACACCGAAAAAGGGCCTTCTGGCAAGACGGCTGCCTCGCCAGATCGTTCCAAACCGCTAGGGGACGGAGCGCCCTAGTCCGCCGAATACTGATAGGCCACAATCTCGCCAGCGCCGAGATTTGGAACAATCACCAAATCGCCAATCACGCCCAAGTCCGCCGAACCGGGCCCGACGGAAGCAAGCTCGCGCGTGCCAGCCGCATCGTGAATGAACATCTTGCCCGTTGGATTGTCGTCAAAGATCACAGCCTAGCCGACGAAAATCATCCCATCAACGCTGCCCACCCCATGTGCCGTCTCGACGGGCGATACCGCCTTGGTGGCTATGTCCACCTGCCAGAGCCCGCCCGGCTGTGCGACACTGAAGTCTGCCTGCATCTCATCTCCGAATGATCCGATCCAAAGCGTTCCGTCACGGACGAGTATCCCATTGGGAAGCGGCAAGCTTCCAGCGGGCATGAAAACCTCGGCCAAGCCGTCGTGATAGCGATACAGACCACCGGCAAGAAAATCTGTCATATAGACAGAGCCATCGGCACCAACAGCCACATCGTTGGGGAACGTCGCGCCATCTAGCGCGATCGTAGAGACCAAGGTGCCATCCGCGATCGAGACGACCTGAAGCCCAATCGCATCGGCGACGTAGAGCATCCCGTCATGGCTCGAAATACCTTTTGGGTCCATCAACCCCGTCACCCAATCCGCGTCTTCAAGGGCGCCGTCACGCGAAACGAGGGAAAGGCGTCCATCCATGCCGCCATCGGGGCCAAAAACACCGATATTGCTTACAATAATCTTGTCGATGCTGGCTTCATACCACGCCGACTCTGGCATGCTGAACCCGCCAAGGCGCCAGGCTTCCTCAAAACCTTCCCCAAGAACAGAGGTGGGCAGGATCACCGAAACCGCAAGCAGGACATTTTTCATGGCAGGCTCCTTTCCTGTAATTCGCTGCCAGAGTGCGACAATGCTGGATTGATGTGTCCTATGAAGAACATCGAGAGTGACACTATCAGGGACGATAGGCCCTGCCGCACAAACGCGGCGATCCGTCATCGGGGTCTTTGGCATTGATGACGGGGTGCTGCCAGACTGATTGGAACCAGTCGCCATGCCCCCAACCTCTTCCGAATAAGTCGGTAAAACATTGGCGCACCCGGGACGCTTTTTGACAGTGCGGGCCCGCATCCTGGCCCAGCTCTAGCCAAGCAGGCCTGATCAGACGAAGGGCCCTGAGTTCCTGTCCTGCGGGCTTAGCCGAATGACCGGTTAGCCCTACATTTCGGCACCCCGAGCGATCAGGATATCGGTCGGAGGGTCGCGGACGATACTAGCCGTGAAAGACCCAAGCCCGGTGAAGGAAACGCCGCGGGTATTGGCGCCCACGGCAAGAAGGTCGGGCGAGAAACTGCGCATCTCGCGGCTCAGGCTTTCGCCCACACTTTCATGGAGCAGAACGACTTTCTCCAGCGAAGCGGGCAGCTTTTAGGCCCAGGACACGGCCTGCGCCGCGGTCTCCCGTTCCACGGCACGTGCAAAGTTTGACACGCGTCCACCCGTCAATCCTTCAAACGGGGCAAACCAAGCGTGGTACATCCGAAACGTAGCTTCGGGCGCAAGACAAAGGGCCTTTTCCACCGCCTGATAGCAGGCCGGCGAGAACGATACGGGCGCGAGGACCCGACCGTAGGGGCCATGCGCGGGTTCCACGACCAGCAAGACCGGCTTGAGGGATCGAGACACCACGCTCTCGACCGTCGTCGGCCGCAGCCCGTCAAACAGGCCGCGGGCCCTGTGCTTTCCGACAACGACGAGGTCGCAATCACCCGAGTTCACGATCTCGATCAGTTGCGAGATCGGATCCCCCCTTTTGACGATGATCTCGTTTTCCACGCCCGTTCCAATGGCCGAAACCGCGGCCTCAAGGAGTTTACGGCTTTTCTCTTCGAACTCCGCCACCATCCAGTCCGGCGCGGTGTCATCGACAACCGAGATCACGCTGACCTTGGCGCCCAATTCAGCGGCCAAACGAAAACCTCTTTGCAGGGCGCGGTCCGACCGCTCGGAAAGGTCCGTTGCAATGAGGATTGAGTTTATAGACATGTTTTTGACCCTTCTCTGCTAACTCTGCCGGAAATTGAAAGAGGCTGGGCGAAGGCTGTCGACCGCCATGATCTTGCCCCCCTGTGGCCCGACCGTTCGGAGAGGTTCTTGGTCTGCATGATCGGCTTCAAGTCGTCCCCTCAACGGTGGCGCCTCTGGATGTGTCATTCAAACATGTCGAGTGCGATCTGCACTTGATTCAAATCAACTGAGCTGCCCGAAGCCTCATGCCACAGGATAAATGGGCAAAAAATGTCGCCTCTTATGTATCCACCTTTGCTGTGCAAAGGATGTCGGGCGGTCCCTGCAATGACACCGGTCCAACGGACGCCGCGCCACGGCGGCGTCACTCGTAACGAGCGCCAGCGAGGTTCAGCTTGAAGACGTAACGGATTACAAGTCTGCGTTCCCCGTCGAAGGGGTTACAGGCCGGGACGGGGCCGGCAGCGCAGTGCTCCGGTCTTCTCATCTTTCGAAATCGCAGCATGGAACGCTCCAGGGGGTCGAAACGGAGCTGCGACCACCCGGCCGCGTTCAGCCAATCATCCAATCCACATAGGGTCTGTCGAGGTCGGAGGCAGTGCCGGTCGCAAATTGCTCGGCCAAGTCAACAGCCAGACTACCGGCCGTTTCGCCCAGATCAAGACCGGCCGAATTGCCGTCCTGAAAATGGATGCCGCCGTAAATTCGTGACATGCCGGCCTCCTGGGCGGCGGTCTCGAAATCGGCCCAAGACAACGTCATACTTGTAGTTGGAAAGGTCGGATCAAAGCTGCTGCCGCTTGCGGGAAGGATCGTGCTGGCCCCCAATGTCGTGTCGCCTGAAAAGGTAGTCAAAACAGCAGCGGCGGCACCGCTAAAGGTGGAATGCCCGGATACATATTCGGCGAAGGGAGGAGAATACCCCCCCTTCGGATCCTGATAGGTGACAAAGTTTTCAACCAAGATCGTGCGTGTTCCAAGGCTTTCACCGGTATCAGGATCATAGCCCCCGAAGGCAGCGATCACAAAACCTTCCTCACCTGTGAGTTCATCAACTCCGGGCTCACCAATCAGGCCCAATTCGCCAAGATCGCGGATAACCTGTACCGGGCGCGCGTATTCGAAGACGACCTTGGCATCCCAAGCAGCGATCGCTGCGTCGAGCATGGCGTTGCCCATCGCAAGGAACAACTGCGCGTCCGTGGCGTAGTCATGACCATCGCGGGCGGACACGAACTGCGCCAGTGTCATCATCGTGCCGGGCGGGTAGGACGTGCCGGGGCCGTCTTCCCAGAACTCTGCAACGGCGCGGTCTTGGGGCGACAGGTTGGCACTTACGTCGATCAGGTGCTGGGCTTGGGCGATGAATTCGGGGTTGATGACATCGCCGACCAGATCACGTGTCACAGGGATCGTGTCACCAGCACCGTAGCTGATGCCGCCAACCACTGCAGGCGACGAAAGCGTGATGGTCCGCGCCGCGATATCCAGTTGCGCGTCCGCAAAGCCTTCTTGGAAGAAAGGTTCTGGCGCCGGCGGACGGAAGGCCTCGAAGTCTGTCGAGCCAGCGTCGTTCACAGGCAACGAGAAGGGTTTCAACAAGGAAAACTCAGGTGTCAAAAAGGTCTGAACCTCGGGCCCGGTGTGGTTGCCCAGGTATTCCGGTGTCCAGGCATCAATAACCGAGACACTGTCCGGATTCGGGTTCGCGGGACTATAGTCAACCTTCAGGCCGGCCCTTTCCTCCAACCTTAGCCGCAAAACGTCTTGGGCGGCGTCACGTCCGATGATCGCCTCGGGGGTGTCGATCTCATTGGGCCGCAGATCAAGGCGCGTCCACATCAGGGTATCGAGTTGGGCCTGATGGTTCGGAAACAGCTGAGAAAGAAGAGTGTATCCGGCGTGATGCATCGCCGCTTCGATCGATTTAGGGGCAGCATCTCGAAATTCGATGTTGTCGCCATCGGGATCAATGGAAACCCGCATGGCCTGCGCGTCGTGGGCGGCAAATGCATCGTAGATCGCGGTGTGCAGCATGGAATAGATGCAGGCGGCGTTCGTTGGCCCCGGCTGGGTTTCGGCAACAAGGCTTTGCACCACCTGATCCCAGATGACACTTGGGGTGGTGTCGGTCGTGTTGACTTTGACCCGCGCCAACCCGTCAGAGAACATCACAGGGACGTCCCCATCGCTCAAAGCATCTTTCAAGGCGTCAACTTCGTAGACATGGCCGCCGATCTCGATCTGCTCAACCGATTTCAACACGGTCTCGCGCCCGGTCCACCGGTCGGTCAAGATGATCTTGGATCCGTCAATAGTCAGATCCGAGTCCCAAAACTCATCACCAAGCTGGACCAGATCGTCCCCTTTCTTGCCATCAATCTTTTCAGTTTTCCAAGATGTCAGGGTTATCACATCGTCGTCTTTGGTTCCCTTGATCTTTTCGGATGTCTCCTGCGGGCGAGCGAAGTGGATGTCATTGTCGTCCAGCCAGTCCAGAAAGTCATCGACGCGATCTTCTCGACTTTCGTCACGATCATCCAACAGGCTGGCAAGCTGGTCCTGGATATCTTGCAATGTCACCCTGGCATCATCGAGGATCATGCGATCCCAAAATGGTGACTTCGGATCTGCGGCAAGGTTCGGATCTGCGGCAAGGCTAGACCAAAACTGAAATGACATGAGGCTCTCCTGTTAGAGGCTTTTTATCGCTGGCCGCATTGGGCAGCTTTTTGTTGCTTTCGGTGAAACGGAGGGCGATTTTCGATTTCATTTTCCGATTGCGGCCAGGACCTGCGTCGAATTTTGCGAACTTCGGCTCATTGGCCACGAAATTCGGAGTTTGTTGGGTTCGGTAGCCGGGAAGGGCAACCCGGCTACCGAAGCGGCAGCCGGGGGGACATCCCGGCCGCCGCCGTCGTAAGAGAGCTAGCCTACTCAGAGCAGGAAGTTCTCTTCGTCCAGGTTGATGTGCCCGCTCAACTTGAGCTGGAACTCACCTTCGTTGGTCATGCCGGTGATGGTGGTGAAGTTCTCACCTTCATCGGCATCATGAGTGAAGGTCAATTCACCCACGTCGATGGTTGCGTCACGCCCAGCAAGGGTAAAGGCATCGCGAGCCTCCGTGGTGCTGTTTGCATCGATGCCGCTAAAGCAGAGGACATCTCCGGCACTGAAGCCAAGGATCTTGGTTCCAGCTGCGGCCGACGTGGTTTCGAACATGAAGGTGTCGTTGCCGTCGCCCCCATCAAGGGTGTTGGCCGCTTCGCTGGCGATGATCTTGTCATCACCAAACCCGCCGATCACATTCTCGATGCTCCAGATCGTGTCTGCCTGGGTGGTGCTGCTGACCGAACCACGTTCGGTACCAGCATTGCCCAGACGGATCTCCAGTGCCTCGGTCATTGCCGAGAGGTCGATTGTATCCGACCCCGCACCGCCGAAGATGATGTCATTGTCGTCACCATCAAAGCCGATGAAGGTGTCATCGCCTTCGCCACCATAGAGCATGTCCGCTGCATCGCCGCCGACGATCTCGTCATCGCCGTCGTCTCCAAAGATCCGGTCCTTACCTCCGGCACCGTGTACCATGTCATTGCCTTCGCCGGCGATGATATCGTCTTGATCTTTGCCACCCATGATCAGGTCGTCACCCTTGCCGCCGACGAGGAAGTCGGCCCCGGCACCGCCGCGAAGGACATCGTTGCCGTCACCACCCATCAGATCGTCACCCACTTCGGTGCCGACAAGAATCTGGTCTTCGGGCATCTCTTCCATCTCGGCCGGTTCCTGGGCCTCTGTCACGGTGGGCTCGGGCTCCGTCACGGTGGGCTCGGGCTCCGTCACGGTGGGCTCGGGCTCCGTTACGGTGGGCTCGGGCTCCGTTACGGTGGGCTCGGGCTCCGTTACGGTGGGCTCGG
>ERZ887851.3215-NODE-3215-length-12039-cov-9.491906_pt1 | contig 12039 bp, 9 predicted proteins | sample MGYA00521100_ERZ887851 | MGnify/ENA primary metagenome ERZ887851 (study PRJEB32303, sample SAMEA104408602) | aquatic metagenome | biome: Brackish water; feature: Pelagic; material: water | place: Baltic Sea | collected 2014-06-06T16:11:00 | depth 11,444 m ...
ACAAGAGGTCTCAATTCTGGTGGTATCACCGGAATCACTTTCATAATCATCCATTCTGGAAGATTCTCTCTTCTTTCGTTTGCATCTTTGAATGCTTCTACTACCTGAAGACGCTTCAATGCTTCCGTTTTTCTTTGCTTAGAAGTTTCGTTGCTTGCTTTGTGTCTTAATTGATAAGAAAGTGCTTCCAAATCAATTCTAGACAACAATTCGATCAAACATTCTGCCCCCATCATAGCGATGAACTTTTTAGGATCAGTATCATCAAGAAATTGATTTTCAGGTGGAAGTTGTTCTAGAATATTTAAATATTCTTCTTCCGTAAGGAAATCCATTGCCTGAACATCTTCTCCTTCTGCATTTTTAGTCTCACCAGGTTGAATTACCACATAACGTTCGTAGTAAATGATCATGTCCAATTTTTTGGACGGTAAACCAAGTAAGTAACCGATTTTATTTGGTAAAGAACGGAAATACCAAATGTGAGCAACTGGTACAACCAAGTTGATGTGGCCCACACGGTCACGTCTTACCTTTTTCTCGGTAACTTCTACACCACAACGGTCACAAACAATTCCTTTGTATCGGATACGTTTGTATTTTCCACAAGCACATTCGAAATCCTTTACAGGACCGAAAATACGCTCACAAAAAAGTCCGTCCCTTTCGGGTTTGTGAGTACGGTAGTTAATGGTTTCAGGTTTTAATACCTCCCCTTTAGAGCTTCCTAAGATTACCTCAGGAGAAGCCAAACCGATTGTTATTTTATTGAATTTTTTTTGGGTAATGATTTCGTTACTTCTAGCCATAACTGAATACCAATTGTTTTTTGTTAAAAAATTATTCTTCTAAGCGAATGTCAAGTCCAAGACCTTTCAATTCATGCATCAAAACGTTAAATGATTCTGGTAAACCTGGTTCAGGAAGTGTTTCTCCTTTCACAATAGCTTCATACGTTTTTGCTCTACCGACGACATCATCAGATTTCACGGTCAAAATTTCTTGTAATGTGCTTGAAGCGCCATAAGCCTCCAATGCCCATACTTCCATTTCACCAAATCGCTGTCCACCAAACTGAGCTTTTCCACCCAAAGGTTGTTGTGTGATAAGTGAATAGGGTCCGATTGATCTTGAGTGCATTTTGTCGTCAACCATGTGTCCTAACTTAAGCATGTATATCACACCCACAGTTGCTGCTTGATCAAATCTTTCTCCTGTCCCACCATCATAAAGGTGTGTGTGTCCATATAAAGGAACATTTGCTTTTTCGGTGAGTTCATTAATCTGATCTATAGTAGCTCCATCAAAAATTGGAGTTGCATATTTTTCTCCTAGATTCTGACCAGCCCATCCAAGCACTGTTTCGTAAATCTGTCCAATATTCATCCTTGAAGGAACCCCAAGTGGGTTCAACACGATATCTACGGGAGTTCCATCTTCCAAGAAAGGCATTTCTTCGTCACGAACAATTCTCGCAACAATACCTTTATTTCCATGACGACCTGCCATTTTATCTCCAACCTTAAGTTTCCGTTTTTTAGCGATGTAAACCTTTGCAAGCTTTTTGATTCCTGCAGGCAATTCATCTCCAACACTGATCGTAAACTTCTCTCTTCTTAGTGATCCTTGTAAATCGTTTTCTTTGATTTTATAATTGTGAATTAAATCCGCAATTAATTGATTTGAATCGCTTGAAGTTGTCCATGTCCCTCTTGTGAGGTGGGTGTAATCTTCAACAGAAGTAAGCATCTTAAGTGTATATTTTTTACCTTTTGGTAAAATCTCTTCACCCAAGTCATTTTGAACCCCTTGACAAGTTTTACCATTAACAATGGTAAAAAGCTTTTCTATAAGAACGCTTTTCAGCTCATCAAATTTAAGGTCAAAATTGTCTTCAAGTACTTCGAGTTCTTGTTTGTCTTGATTTCTTTTTCTCTTATCCTTAACCGAACGAGTAAATAATTTCTTGTCAATAACAACCCCGTGAAGTGACGGAGGTGCTTTTAAAGAAGCATCTTTTACATCACCAGCTTTGTCTCCAAAGATGGCACGAAGTAATTTCTCTTCAGGAGAAGGATCAGACTCTCCTTTTGGAGTGATTTTTCCAATCAAAATATCTCCAGGATTAACTTCGGCTCCGATACGGATCATTCCATTCTCATCTAAATCTTTGGTAGCCTCTTCACTGATATTTGGAATATCATCTGTAAGTTCTTCCGTTCCTAGTTTTGTATCTCTAACGTCAATTGAATACTCATCGATGTGTATTGAGGTGAAAATATCTTCTCTAACTACTTTTTCAGAGATTACGATTGCATCCTCAAAATTATATCCTTTCCAAGGCATAAAAGCAACTTTCATGTTTCTCCCTAGGGCTAGCTCACCATTTTCAGTTGCATAACCTTGTGAAAGTACTTGTCCTTTTATAACCCGGTCGCCTTTTTTAACAATAGGCTTAAGGTTAATACAAGTTCCTTGGTTGGTTTTTCTAAACTTAATTAAGTTATAACTCCTTGTGTCTTCTTCAAAACGAACCAATCTTTCATTTTCAGAAAGATCATATCTAATCGTAATCTTATTTGCATCAACATATTCAACTACTCCATCGCCTTCAGCGTTAATTAAAACTCTAGAGTCGGAAGCAACCTGACGTTCCAATCCTGTTCCTACTATAGGAGATTCAGGACGCAATAATGGAACTGCTTGACGCATCATGTTTGATCCCATCAAAGCTCGGTTGGCATCATCATGTTCCAAGAAAGGAATTAAAGATGCTGAAATAGAAGCGATTTGATTCGGAGCAACGTCCGTGTAATTCACTTTGTCTGGAGTTACGACAGGAAAATCCGCTTGATCTCTTGCAATTACTTTTTCAGAAGTAATCTTACCATTTTTGTCATAAGGTATGTTTGCTTGAGAAATCAATTGATTTTCTTCCTCTTCAGCACTTAAATAAATGGTTTTAGATAAATCTATTTTACCATCAGTAACCTTACGATAAGGTGTTTCTATAAAACCAAGGTTGTTGACTTTAGCAAAAACCCCCAAAGAAGAAATCAAACCAATGTTTGGTCCTTCAGGTGTTTCAATTGGACAAAGTCTTCCGTAGTGAGTATAGTGAACATCTCGTACTTCAAAACCTGCACGCTCACGAGAAAGTCCTCCAGGCCCAAGGGCAGATAGTCTTCTTTTGTGAGTAATCTCTGCCAAAGGATTTGTTTGATCCATGAACTGAGAAAGCTGATTGGTTCCAAAAAATGTATTAATTACAGAGGATAATGTTTTTGCGTTGATCAAATCGATCGGTGTAAAAACTTCATTGTCCCTAACATTCATTCTTTCACGTATGGTTCTTGCCATTCTTGCAAGTCCCACGCCAAACTGAGAAGAAAGTTGTTCTCCAACAGTTCTTACCCTTCTGTTTGAAAGGTGGTCAATGTCGTCAATCTCTGCTTTTGAGTTAATCAACTCAATAAGATATTTGACGATTGTAATGATGTCTAATTTGGTCAAAACAAGTTTGTCCATTCCGACATCAAGATTCAATTTTTTATTCATTCTATAACGACCTACCTCTCCAAGGTTGTATCGTTGATCAGAGAAAAATAATTTATCAATGATCCCTCGCGCAGTATCTTCATCTGGCGGCTCAGCATTACGAAGCTGTCTGTAGATGTGCTCTACGGCTTCTTTTTCAGAGTTGGTTGGATCTTTTTGAAGTGTATTGTGGATAATTGCATAATCAGCCATATGGGCATCTTCCTTATGCAAAAGAATGGTTTTAACATCGGCTTCTAAGATAAGTTCGGCGTGTTCTTTTTCCAAAATCGTATCCCGATCAATAATAATCTCATTTCGCTCGATAGAAATCACCTCTCCGGTGTCTTCATCCACAAAATCTTCGTGCCAAGTTTTAAGGACACGAGCAGCAAGCTTTCGTTCCATGACTTTTTTAAGTCCAGTTTTTGACACTTTAATTTCTTCTGCAAGGTCAAAAATCTCTAATATGTCTTTATCACTTTCAAAACCGATGGCTCTGAAAAGTGTCGTAACAGGTAATTTTTTCTTACGATCAATATAAGCGTACATTACGCTGTTGATGTCCGTAGCAAACTCAATCCATGAACCTTTGAAGGGAATAACTCTTGCCGAGTAAAGTTTAGTTCCATTGGCATGAAAAGACTGACCGAAAAATACCCCAGGAGAACGGTGCAACTGAGAAACAACAATTCTTTCAGCTCCGTTGATAACAAAAGTACCACTAGGAGTCATATAAGGAATTGTTCCCAAGAAAACATCTTGAACAATGGTTTCAAAGTCCTCATGTTCAGGATCCGTGCAATAAAGCTTAAGACGAGATTTTAATGGAACCGAATAAGTCAAGCCTCTTTCAATACATTCTTGAATTGAGTATCTTGGTGGATCCACGAAATAGTCAATAAACTCCAATACAAACTGATTTCTAGTGTCAGTAATTGGAAAATTCTCTTTAAAGGTATTAAACAAACCTTCCTCGATACGCTCAACAGATTTTGTTTCAAGCTGAAAAAAATCTTGGAAAGATTTAATTTGAATATCCAAGAAATCTGGATAGTCTGGTGAGTCTTTTGCACCGGCAAAACTGACTCTATTCAATTGTGTATTCGGCATCTACGTTAATTTTTTGTTACTCAATAATGAGGGTTTATAGCTTGGGGGTATATGAAACACAAAATGGTTTAGGCCGTTGGAGCAACTCCAAAGACCTAAACCGAAATAAGGTAGAAGTTAGAACTACTTAAGTTCAACCTCTGCTCCAGCTTCTTCAAGAGATGTCTTAAGGCCCTCAGCCTCATCTTTTGAAACCCCTTCTTTGATAGCACTAGGAACATTGTCTACTAAGTCTTTAGCTTCTTTAAGCCCTTGACCTGTAAGTTCTTTAACTAATTTTACAACAGCAAGTTTAGAACCACCTGCAGCAGTAAGAATTACGTCAAATTCTGTTTTTTCCTCAGCGGCTTCTTCACCACCTCCAGCACCAGCAACAGCAACTGCAGCAGCAGCAGCAGGCTCGATACCATACTCATCTTTTAAAATATTAGCCAATTCAGTAACCTCTTTTACGGTTAAATTAACTAGTTGTTCTGCGAATTCTTTTAAATCTGCCATTTTTTACGATTTTGAAAATTTAATTTTAATTATATTATTTTAGAGTGCGTACTTTTTGTTAAACACTATCGTTCTGATAATGTTTGTAATATTCCCGAAAGATTTCCACCAGCCGACTTGAGCGCTGAAACAACGTTCTTCGCAGGAGATTGTAAAAGCGCAACGATATCTGCAATTAATTCTTCGCGAGACTTGATCGACACCAAGGCGTCAAGTTGGTCATCACCAATATAAACTGCTTCTTCAATAAACGCTCCTTTCAATAATGGTTTATCCGATTTCTTTCGAAATTCTTTAATTAATTTTGCTGGCGTATTTCCAGCTTCCGAAAACATCAATGAAGTATTGCCCTTCAAAATAGAATGCAACTCTCCATAGTCCTTGTCCGATGCCTCCATAGCTTTCGCCAAGAGTGTGTTTTTAACAACGGAAAGGGTGATGTTTGATTTAAAACATGCTCTTCGTAATGCCGTAGTTTGTTTGGCGTTAAGTCCTGCGATGTCTGTCAAATAGAGATTTTTTGCCCCTGCTAATGCAGCGGTTAAATCTTCAATTACTTCTGCTTTTTCGTGTTTTGTCATTCCCTGAGTTTTAAGACTAAGCTATTTTATTTTCAATACCGATACTTGGACTCATGGTACTGGACATAAAAATGCTTTTTACATAGGTTCCTTTGATTGTTGTTGGTCTTAGCTTTTGAATTGTGTTTAATAATTCATCTGCATTTTCCTCAATCTTTTTTGCTTCGAAAGATACTTTTCCGATAGACGCATGTATAATACCTGTTTTGTCTACCTTAAAGTCAATCTTACCACCTTTTACATCAGTAACTGCTTTCTTAATGTCCATTGTTACGGTTCCAGTCTTAGGGTTAGGCATCAAACCCCTTGGGCCTAATACTTTACCTAATGGTCCTAATTTTCCCATAACACTGGGCATAGTAACAATAACATCTACGTCAGTCCATCCTTCTTTGATTTTCTTAAGGTATTCATCTAGTCCAACGAAATCAGCACCGGCTTCTGTAGCTTCGGCTTCCTTATCAGGAGTTACCAATGCTAAAACGCGAAGTACTTTACCTGTTCCGTGAGGAAGGGTAACAACGCCTCTAACCATCTGATTTGCTTTTCTTGGATCAACACCCAATCGAATCGCTAAGTCAACAGAGCCATCAAATTTTGATGTCGAAATTTCTTTAACTAAAGCGGATGCATCTTTAAGATTGTAAAGCGACTTACTGTCAACTTTCGATCTCGCTTCCTTTTGTTTTTTTGATAATTTTGCCATAACCAAATATTAAGAATTAGAAGGAAAATCTCCCTTTACAGTGAATCCCATAGATCGTGCAGTTCCTGCAACCATTTTCATGGCTGACTCGATAGTAAATGCATTTAAATCCTGCATTTTATCTTCTGCAATTAATTTAACTTGATCCCAAGTAACCGAGGCTACTTTGAGTCTGTTGGGTTCGCCAGATCCTTTTTTAGCTTTGGCTGCTTCCATCAATTGAACGGCCGCCGGAGGTGTCTTAATTACAAAGTCAAATGACTTGTCTTTGTAAACAGTAATCGCAACTGGAAGAATTTTTCCAGGCTTATCTTGGGTTCGAGCATTAAATTGCTTACAAAACTCCATGATATTGACTCCTGCGGCACCTAGCGCGGGTCCAACCGGTGGCGACGGATTCGCAGCACCTCCCCGAACTTGTAGTTTCAGAACTTTTTGTATTTCTTTTGCCATTGTTTAAATTAAATTTGTAGAAGTTTTAGATTGGAAGCTAAAAACTTCTTAACTACTGTAACATTTATAATTTCTCTACTTGCATATAACTTAGCTCTAGTGGTGTTTTTCGACCAAAGATCTTAACCATCACTTCGAGTTTTCTTTTCTCTTCATTTACTTTTTCAATCGTTCCGTTAAAGCCATTAAATGGACCGTCAATTACTTTTACATTTTCTCCCGAATTGAAAGGAATTGCAATATGATCTGTTGTTAGGGTCAATTCATCAAACTTACCTAACATCCTGTTGACTTCAGAGGTTCTTAATGGAACTGGCTCACCGCCTTTTGTTTCCCCTAAAAATCCAATGACGTTTGTTACAGACTTAATTATGTGAGGAATCTCACCAATCAAGTTTGCTTTGATCATAATGTAACCTGGAAAATAAACACGTTCTTTATTTATCTTTTTTCCTTTTCGGATTTGTACTACTTTTTCAGTTGGGACTAAAATATCTTCTACCTGCTCTGAATAACCCAAACGAGCTATTTCTGTCATAATATAGTCTTTTATTTTTGCTTCCTGACCACTTACAGCTCGGATAACATACCAATTTTTTGAAGCTATTTCTGTCATCTTAACCGTTAATCAGTTTAAAATAAAATCCTACTACTTTAGAAAGAACCGTATCGGCTCCCCAAATTGAAATCGAAAAAAGAACGGAAAACACCAATACGACCACAACCAATCTTTGTAATTCTTGACGAGGGGTCCATGAAACGTTATTACTTAGTTCCTCAAATGAATCCTTAATGTATGTTATTATTGCTGACATTTTTGTTTCAATTTTTGCACGGGTTGAGAGGCTCGAACTCCCGACACCTGGTTTTGGAGACCAGTGCTCTACCAACTGAGCTAAACCCGTTTTTATTTGACACAAAAGGCATCACGCTTTTCGCGTGACACCTTAGGCATCAATTTAAAAACTTTGTTATTAGTCTATAATCTCAGTAACCTGTCCTGCCCCTACGGTTCTTCCTCCTTCGCGTATCGCGAAACGAAGTCCAACACTCAATGCAATTGGCTGAATCAAATCTACTGTGATTGTAAGGTTGTCTCCGGGCATTACCATTTCTACTCCACTTGGCAAGTTAATGTTACCAGTTACGTCAGTTGTTCTTACATAGAACTGTGGACGATAGTTATCATGGAATGGAGTGTGACGACCTCCTTCTTCTTTTTTCAAAACATATACTTCCGCCTTAAACTTGGCATGTGGTGTAACAGAACCTGGCTTACAAATAACCATTCCTCTTTTGATATCAGCTTTTTCAATACCTCTAAGTAGAATACCTACATTATCTCCAGCTTCTCCACGGTCAAGAATCTTACGGAACATCTCAACTCCAGTTACGGTTGATTTTAATTTTTCAGCACCCATTCCGATGATATCAACTTCGTCACCTGTGTTGGCAACTCCTGTTTCAATTCTTCCTGTAGCAACTGTTCCACGACCTGTTATAGAGAATACATCCTCTACTGGGATCAAGAAGTCTTTCTCAACATCACGTTTTGGAAGCTCGATCCAAACGTCTACTTCTGCCATTAGATTCATTACTGTATCTACCCATTTTTGTTCTCCGTTAAGAGCACCAAGAGCAGAACCTAGAATTACTGGAGTATTATCTCCATCATAGTCATAAAAAGAAAGCAATTCTCTTACTTCCATTTCAACGAGTTCTAATAATTCCTCGTCATCAACCATATCCGCTTTGTTTAGGAATACAACGATTCTTGGCACACCAACCTGGCGTCCTAGAAGGATGTGTTCACGCGTCTGTGGCATTGGACCATCTGTTGCGGCTACAACAAGTATGGCACCATCCATTTGTGCAGCACCGGTAACCATGTTTTTGACATAATCGGCGTGACCTGGACAATCTACGTGTGCGTAGTGACGATTTGCTGTTTGATATTCAACGTGTGATGTATTAATCGTAATACCACGTTCTTTTTCTTCGGGAGCGTTGTCGATTTGATCAAAGCTTCTCGCTTCTGAAAAACCTGCATCTGCCAATACTTTTGTGATTGCTGCAGTTAGCGTGGTTTTACCGTGATCTACGTGGCCAATCGTTCCAATATTTAAGTGGGGTTTCGACCGATCAAAAGTTTCTTTAGCCATAATTTTTAGTGTCTTTATTGTTTAAGAGGGTGCAAATTTAGAAAATTTTTATTATTAACGTATTTATTTTCAAACATTTTTATGTTTTTTTAGATAATTTTCGAGCCTTTTACTTACGGAAAACTTTTTTAAACCATTTGTAACTAGTAACTAATATTTATTGCATAAAATTCGATTCAATTTTATCCAAAGAATTTTTATATAAATCTGATGCTTTTATATTGTCAAGAAATCAATAAATTTTTTATTGATTTTACTTCATTTAAATGTTTTTCGTCATAATTTTTGAGCCAAAAATCAAATTCTTTGACTTCTTATTAAATTAAGAAAAAAAGGCTCTAATATTTGTCAGAAAAATTGTGCATATTTTTGTATTTTCGCTCTTATTCTAAATAAAACAATAATGGCATTTGACATTGAAATGATCAAAAAACTTTACGGGCAACTAGAAACGCGTGTAAACTCTGCAAGGAAACTACTAGGAAAACCCCTAACTTCTAGTGAGAAAATTCTATATGCCCACCTGTGGGACAAGGATATTGAACAGCCTTTTTCTCGAGGAAAAGATTATGTGGATTTTGCCCCTGACAGAATCGCATGTCAGGATGCAACAGCACAAATGGCCTTGCTTCAATTTATGCAAGCAGGAAAGTCCAAAGTTGCGGTTCCTACTACTGTTCATTGTGATCACTTAATTCAAGCTAAAGATGGAGCTACTAATGATTTGAAATCTGCAAATAACTCCAGTGCTGAGGTGTTTGATTTTTTAGAATCTGTCTCTAATAAATATGGCATTGGCTTTTGGAAGCCTGGTGCCGGAATCATTCATCAAGTTGTTCTAGAAAATTACGCATTCCCTGGCGGAATGATGATCGGAACTGACTCTCACACTGTAAATGCAGGCGGACTCGGAATGGTTGCCATTGGTGTTGGAGGTGCAGATGCTGTCGATGTAATGGCGGGTATGGCATGGGAATTAAAATTTCCAAAAATGATTGGAGTTAAACTTACCGGAAAACTTAACGGTTGGACAGCACCGAAAGATGTCATTCTTAAGGTTGCAGGGATTTTGACCGTTAAAGGAGGAACTGGTGCAATTATTGAATATTTCGGCCCAGGGGCTGAATCAATGTCGTGTACTGGAAAAGGGACCATTTGTAATATGGGAGCTGAAGTTGGTGCTACGACTTCCACCTTTGGTTATGACGAATCTATGGAACGTTATCTTCGTTCCACGGGTCGAGATGACATTGCAGATGCCGCCAATGCAGTTAAGGAACATCTTACTGGAGATCCTGAAGTGTATGCAGAACCAGAAAAATATTTTGACGAGGTTATAGAAATTAATTTAGATACCCTTACCCCTCATATCAATGGACCTTTCACGCCAGACTTAGCAACGCCGATTTCTGAAATGGCTGCAAAAGCTAAAAAAGAAAATTGGCCGCTTACCGTTGAATGGGGATTGATTGGATCTTGTACCAACTCTTCTTATGAGGATTTGTCTAGAGCAGCAAGTATTGCACAACAAGCCGTCGATAAGAAACTTAAAACAAAGGCTGAATTTGGAATTAATCCTGGTTCTGAACAAGTTAGATATACCGCAGACCGAGATGGTCTGCTTGAAATTTTCGAAAATCTTAATGCCAAAATATTCACCAATGCTTGTGGTCCTTGCATAGGCCAATGGGCTCGTGAAGGTGCGGACAAACAAGAAAAAAACTCTATCATTCACTCCTTTAACAGGAACTTTGCTAAGAGAGCGGATGGCAATCCAAATACACATGCTTTTGTAGCTTCTCCTGAAATGGTAGCGGCAGTAGCAATTTCTGGAAGGTTAGATTTCAATCCTATCACAGATACACTTTTAAACGAGGAGGGTGAGGAAATTAAACTAGACCCACCAACAGGCGTGGAATTACCTCCATTGGGTTTTGATGTTAAAGAAAACGGATATGTTTCTCCTGTATCAGACGGAACTGGAGTTGAAGTTTCTGTTAGTAAAACCTCCGAAAGACTTCAATTACTAGATCCTTTTAGTCCATGGGACAAACAGAATATCTCAGGGGCAAGATTGCTAATTAAAGCGTTAGGAAAATGTACAACGGATCACATTTCTATGGCGGGACCATGGTTGCGTTTTAGAGGCCACTTGGACAACATTTCTAACAATTGTCTTATTGGAGCAGTGAATGCTTTTAATGGAAAAACTAATTTCGTCAAAAATCAACTCACTGGAGAATATGGTGGAGTTCCTGATGTTCAACGCCATTACAAAGCGGAAGGCATTGACACCATTGTTGTTGGAGACCATAATTACGGCGAAGGCTCTTCTAGAGAACATGCTGCGATGGAACCCAGACATCTTGGCGTAATTGCCGTTTTGGTGAAATCTTTTGCAAGAATTCATGAAACCAACTTGAAGAAACAAGGAATGCTTGGGATCACCTTTAACAATGAAAGTGATTACGACCTTATTCAGGAAGACGATACTTTTAATTTTATTGACCTAAAGGATTTTGCGCCAGGGAAATCATTAACGCTAGAAGCTGTTCATGCTGATGGAACTAAAGATATTATTGCAACCAACCATACTTATAACGATCAACAGATCGAATGGTTCAAAGAAGGGTCTGCTTTGAATTTGATTAAGAAAGAGAATGTCGCTTAAAAACTAATGTTTCGTTCGGCGAAGTTTCAAATCGTGTGATAAAAACATAATGAAATATTTTCGTTTTTAATTTATCGTCAAGCGAAACTTTGCCAAGGGTCTTTTGATTTTTATTTCGTTTTATTATAAAATAAAAAGCTTAATAAAACTTAAAAAAAGGGAACTTTTAATCAGGTACTTTTAAAGTTTAATTCTTGGTTTTCAATAGATCTAATTCCTTTTTTAGGGTTTTCATCTCCATCAACAATTCTTGAATTACTTTTTCTTGTTCCTGAATTGCCTTCGTTAGTATTGGGATTAATGTGGTGTAAGTTATTC
>ERZ887851.3219-NODE-3219-length-12032-cov-25.287635_pt1 | contig 12032 bp, 8 predicted proteins | sample MGYA00521100_ERZ887851 | MGnify/ENA primary metagenome ERZ887851 (study PRJEB32303, sample SAMEA104408602) | aquatic metagenome | biome: Brackish water; feature: Pelagic; material: water | place: Baltic Sea | collected 2014-06-06T16:11:00 | depth 11,444 m ...
CTCCAAAACCGGCTGTTGGGGGTTCGAGTCCCTCCTGGCCTGCCACTTAATAAGTCAGGGCGCGTGAATGAGTGTTGCAATAGAAGATAAGCAGTTTCGATTAGACTGGCTCAAGTGGCTGGTAGCGGCGTTAGTGCTGGGTGGGGCTATCTATGCCAACTGGTATTACGGTGCTGAATCGGTTCTCTATCGTGCGCTTGGCATGATTGTGGCAATTGCGGTTGCGAGCTTTGTTGCTGCGCAGACTGCGAAAGGCGCGGCGCTTATTTCGCTGGGCATAGGTGCACGCACTGAGTTACGCAAAGTGGTGTGGCCAACTAAGCAAGAGCGCAATCAGACAACTCTGATCGTTGTTGCGGTTATTTTATTAATGTCGCTGATTCTTTGGGGAATAGATTCCCTGTTGAGTTGGGGCGCTGCACAGATAATGGGTTAGGAGAACAGCATGTCGATGCGATGGTATGTGGTACATGCTTACTCAGGTTATGAGAAGAAGGTTTCTCTTGCGTTGCAGGATCGTATTCAGATGCATAACCTGCAGGAAAAATTTGGTGAGATTTTAGTCCCTACCGAAGAAGTGGTAGAGATGCGTGGTGGCGAAAAGCGCACCAGCGAAAGAATGTTTTTCCCTGGTTACGTTCTGGTTCAGATGGAACTGGATGACCAATCCTGGCACCTGGTTAAAGAAACACCACGTGTTATGGGGTTTATCGGAGGTAAGGCAGATAAACCTGCGCCGATCACTGATAAAGAAGCCGATCTGATTCTTCAGCGCGTACATGACTCTGAAGAAGCTCCTCGTCCGAAGACTATGTTTGAGCCGGGTGAGTTGGTTCGCGTTACTCACGGGCCGTTTAATGACTTCAACGGAACCGTTGAAGACGTTAATTACGAGAAAAGTAGATTGCGTGTTGCTGTGTCGATCTTTGGTCGCTCAACACCGGTCGAGCTGGAATTTACTCAGGTAGAAAAAGCCTAGTAAGAATAATTATTGGTAGGTTGGCAATTCCGCCAGCTTATCGGGGAGCCTGCGAAGGGTAGCTATTGCAGTCAATGTAAGGGCAGCCTAGAGGCGCTAATCACCCACTAGTGGAGAAGTAAAATGGCTAAGAAAGTTACGGCTTATATCAAGCTGCAAGTGCCTGCAGGTCAGGCCAATCCAAGTCCCCCAGTTGGTCCAGCATTGGGTCAGCACGGCGTCAATATCATGGAATTCTGTAAGGGTTTTAACGCACAGACTCAAGGCATCGAGCAAGGCGCACCAGTGCCTGTTGTTATTACTGTTTACGCAGACAGAAGCTTCACCTTTGAAATGAAGACGCCACCAGCGTCATTCCTTTTGAAGAAAGCGGCTGGAATCAAAAGCGGTAGTGGCCGTCCCAACACAGATAAAGTTGGCAAGGTGACTCGCGAGCAGTTAGAAGAAATTGTTAAGACCAAAGAACCCGATCTGACTGCAGCTAGTTTAGATGCAGCTGTTCGCACCATTGCCGGCTCAGCCCGTTCAATGGGCCTCGAAACGGAGGGCGTGTAAATGCCTAAGCTATCTAAGCGCCGTCGCGCTATTAACGAGCAAGTCGAAGCTGGCAAGATTTACTCTGCTGACGAAGCCTTAAACCTGCTGAAAGTTCTGCCCGCTGTTAAGTTCAGCGAGACTGTCGATGTAGCCATTAATTTGGGTATTGATCCTCGCAAGTCAGACCAGATCGTTCGTGGCGCTACAACGCTGCCCAACGGTTCTGGCAAAGACGTTCGCGTCTGTGTCTTTGCCCAGGGCGCTGCTGCTGAAGCAGCTACAGCTGCTGGTGCAGAGTTGGTTGGTATGGACGAGCTGGCTGCCGAGATCAAAGGCGGCATGATGGATTTTGACGTGGTTATCGCCGCGCCCGACGCTATGCGCGTTGTTGGTCTGCTGGGTAAAGTGTTGGGCCCACGTGGTCTGATGCCTAATCCCAAGTCCGGAACAGTAACTCCAGATGTGGCTACAGCAGTTAAGAATGCTAAGGCCGGTCAGGTGCGCTTCCGCGCGGACAAGAACGGTATTATCCATGGTGGTATCGGCGTCGTTAGCTTTGAAGCTTCCGCGCTGAAAGAAAACCTTGCAGCATTGGTGGCTGATTTAATGAAAGCCAAGCCAGCTTCTGCAAAGGGCGTCTACGTCAAGAAGGTCACTGTATCTTCGACTATGGGTCCAGGATTAATCATTGATCAGGGCTCTATTGAGGCTTAATCGATCTGCGGCTTAGGCTGCTAAAAAGACTTTGGGGTTCGCATTGACCTATATGGTTAGTGCGGGCCGTTAAAGACCGTAGGTTCCCGCAAGGGTTTAATGAGTTTTAAGGCTCTTATGCCAATAAAATTTGCCTACGCAAACGGTGAACCCAGTACAGAATTTATTGCACTGGAATTTTTTCGCCGAGGTGGTCGAAGACTTTAGGTTTCGGCCGAAACTCAGGTAAAAGCAGGAGATTTATCGTGGCATTGAATCTCGAAGGCAAAAAAGCAATTGTTGCTGAAGTAAGTGAAACAGCAGCGAACGCTTTGTCTCTAGTGATTGCCGACGCTCGTGGCGTTGATGTAACCGCTATGAATGGTCTGCGTGCTAAAGCTCGAGCAGAGAACGTGCAATTGCGCGTTGTCCGCAACACTTTGGCTAAGCGAGCATTCGCTGAAACTGACTACGCTTGCGTAGAAGATGTTTTAGTCGGTCCATCATTATTTGGTTTCTCTATGGAGGATCCAGGTGCTGCTGCGCGACTTTTTAAAGACTTTGCGAAAGATAACAAAGAATTTGAAGTCAAGGCGTTATCAGTTAGTGGACAGCTACTCGAAAGTGGGCAGATTGACATGCTTGCGAAACTTCCGACCCTCCATGAGGCTCTCGGTATGTTGGCAGGCGTTACATTGGCTCCAATTACTAAGTTGGTTAGAACGTTTAACGAAGTACCAACCAAAGTAACCCGTGTTGTAGCTGCAGTAAAAACTCAAAAAGAGGAAGCGGCTTAATCGCTTCCAGTGTAAACCAAAAAATTTAGGAGGCCCGTAATGGCTTTATCACAAGAAGATATTTTGAATGCAATCGCTGAAATGAGCGTAATGGACGTTGTTGAGCTAGTAAGCGCAATGGAAGAGAAGTTTGGCGTTTCAGCTCAGGCAGCTGTTGCTGTTGCTGCTGGTCCTGCTGCTGGCGGCGAAGCTGCTGCAGAAGAGAAGACTGACTTCGACGTAGTATTGGCCGCTGTTGGCGACAAGAAAGTGAATGTTATTAAGGCTGTTCGCGCAATCACTGGTCTTGGTCTAAAAGAAGCTAAAGAATTGGTTGATGGCGCTCCGTCAACAATCAAAGAAGCTGCTTCTAAAGACGACGCTGAAGAAGCTAAGAAGACATTGGAAGAAGCTGGCGCAACTGTCGAACTTAAGTAAGTTGGTCGCGCAAGTTGCCTGATTTTTTCAGGCTGGGCTGAAGGGGATTTCCCTTCGGCCCTTTTCTGCTTGTAAGTATGGGAATTTATAAGCAGTAGTACCTTGAGCTTGAACTCAAGATTGGTAATTCCCTAATAAAGATATCCCGAGGAATACAGATGGCTTACTCTTTCACCGAGAAGAAACGTATCCGCAAGAACTTTGGCAAGCTGCCAAATGTTATGGACTTGCCTTACCTGCTGGCAATCCAGCTAGATTCCTATAAGAATTTTACCCAGACGGGTGTTGCGGTCGGTGACCGACAGAACACCGGTCTGCACGCTGCACTGAACTCGATATTCCCAATTGTCGGATACTCGGGTCACGCTGCACTGGAATATGTCGACTATGTGCTGGGCAAGCCAGCGTTTGACGTAGAGGAATGTAAGCTCCGAGGCGTGACATTTTCTGTCCCCTTGAGAGTTCGAGTTCGTCTAGTTATCTACGACAAAGAATCAACAAATAAAGCGATCAAAGATATTCGCGAGCAAGAAGTCTATCTTGGTGAAATTCCGCTGATGACTGATAACGGTACCTTTATCATCAATGGAACCGAGCGGGTAATCGTCTCCCAGCTACATAGATCTCCTGGCGTTATCTTCGATCACGATAAAGGCAAGACTCACTCCTCGGGCAAACTGCTCTACACAGCACGCGTGATTCCTTACCGCGGCTCTTGGTTAGACTTTGAGTTTGACCCCAAAGATATTCTCTATGTGCGTATTGACCGTCGTCGTAAACTGCCGGCGACGATTTTATTGCGTGCCCTGGGTTACAACTCTGAAGAAATTCTCGGTATGTTCTTTGATACCAGCATTTTCCATCAGAAGAAAGATGGTTATACGCTGGAGCTCGATCCAGAGCGGCTGCGTGGTGAAATTACTGTCTTCGATATTAAAGACAAGAAAGGTGCAGTTGTCGTTGAGAAAGGCCGTCGTGTAACCGCGCGCCATATTCGCGATCTCGAAAAGGGTAAGGTTACCTCTCTCGAAGTGCCTGCTGAGTACTTGATCGGTCTGGCAACGGCTAACGATATTGCCGACCCAAAGACTGGCGAGTTACTGTTTGAATGTAACACTGAAATTACCGAAGAGATTCTCGAGCAGCTGTCTGAAGCTGGTGTTAAAGATATTGAAACGCTTTACACCAACGACCTAGATTGCGGCCCCTTTATTGCCGATACCTTACGTATTGACCCGTCGCGCACGCAGTTGGAAGCACTGGTAGAGATCTACCGCATGATGCGTCCTGGCGAGCCGCCAACTAAAGAATCAGCAGAAAACCTGTTCTATAACCTGTTCTTCAACCTTGAGCGCTATGACCTGTCATCTGTTGGTCGTATGAAGTTCAACCGTCGTCTCGACCGTGTTGAAGAAGAAGGCTGTGGTGTGCTCTATGATGAGCGCTACTTCTCTATGCAGAAGACCGATGAAGCTCATGAGTTGCACGAGCACTACGGTGAAGGTTCAGACATCGGCGATGTAATGAAGATGCTGATCAACATTCGTAACGGTAAGGGTGGCGTCGATGATATCGATCACCTGGGTAACCGTCGTATTCGCTCTGTTGGCGAAATGGCAGAAAACCAATTCCGTGTTGGTCTGGTTCGTGTTGAACGCGCTGTTAAAGAGCGTTTGTCCATGGCCGAGTCTGAAGAGTTGATGCCACAGGATCTGGTTAACGCCAAACCTGTTGCCGCAGCGATGAAAGAATTCTTTGGTTCAAGCCAGCTGTCTCAGTTTATGGATCAGAACAACCCGCTGTCTGAGATTACTCACAAGCGCCGTGTTTCGGCCTTGGGACCCGGTGGTCTGACCCGTGAACGCGCTGGTTTTGAAGTGCGTGACGTACACCCGACTCACTACGGTCGCGTATGTCCAATTGAGACGCCTGAGGGACCAAACATTGGTCTGATTAACTCACTGGCGACTTATGCACGAACAAACAGCTACGGCTTTATTGAAACGCCGTACCGCAAAGTGGTTAACAATAAGGTTACTGATCAGATCGAGTATCTGTCAGCGATTAACGAGTCACAGTACGTTATTGCACAGGCCTCGGCCAAACTTAACGCTAAAGGCGAGTTTGTTGAAGACGTCGTAAACGTTCGTCATCAAAACGAATTTACCGTCAAGCTGCCAGGTGATGTTGACTATATGGATGTGTCGCCGCGCCAGGTTGTATCTGTTGCTGCTTCGCTGATTCCATTCCTCGAACACGATGATGCTAACCGTGCCTTGATGGGCTCGAACATGCAGCGTCAGGCAGTTCCAACCTTGCTTGCCGAGGCCCCATTGGTGGGTACTGGCATCGAGCGCCCAGTGGCAAGTGACTCTGGTGTTTGTAAGGTTGCTAAGCGTGGCGGTGTGATCGAAAGCGTCGATGCTGGACGAATCGTTGTCCGCGTCAGCGACGAAGAAACTGAATCCGGTGATGCTGGTGTCGATATCTACAATCTGACCAAGTACACCAGGTCTAACCAGAACACCTGTATCAATCAGCGTCCAATTGTTAACCAGGGCGATATTATTGCTCGCGGTGACGTATTGGCTGACGGTCCATCAGTGGATCTGGGTGAGCTGGCACTGGGGCAAAATATGCGTATCGCATTTATGCCTTGGAACGGTTTCAACTTTGAGGATTCGATCCTAATCTCCGAGCGCGTGGTTAAAGAAGATCGATTCACTACTATTCACATTCAGGAACTGACCTGTGTTGCTCGCGACACTAAGTTGGGCTCTGAAGAAATCACTGCAGATATTCCAAACGTTGGTGAAGTTGCCCTGGCACGACTTGATGAGTCGGGCATTGTGCACATCGGCGCAGAAGTTGCTGCAGGAGATATTCTGGTTGGCAAGGTAACGCCTAAAGGCGAAACCCAGCTGACTCCGGAAGAAAAACTTTTGAGAGCGATCTTCGGTGAGAAAGCCTCTGATGTTAAGGACACGTCACTCCGTGTACCTACCAGCATCAAAGGCACCGTGATCAATGTTCAGGTCTTCACTCGCGATGGCTTGGATAAAGATCAGCGCTCACTGGACATTGAACGCACCGAACTCGATCAGTACCGCAAGGATCTGAACGATGAGTACCGCATTGTTGAAAATGCCACTCTCGGACGTTTGTTCACTGCTCTAGTTGGTGGCAAAGTGGTTAAAGCTGAGGGCCTTAAGAAAGGTGCTGAGTTGACTGCTGCTGATGTCGGCGAATACAGTTCAGATGACTGGTTTGCAATCCGCATGGACAAAGCAGAGCTCAACGATCAGATCGCTGCAGCGCAAACTCAGCTTGGCGAACGTCGTATAGATCTCGATGAGCGTTTTGAAGAGAAGCGTCGTAAGTTACAGAGCGGTGATGATCTGGCTCCTGGCGTACTCAAGACAGTTAAGGTCTATCTGGCCGTTAAGCGTCGCATCCAGCCTGGTGACAAGATGGCTGGTCGTCACGGTAACAAAGGTGTTATCTCGGTTATTAAGCCAATCGAAGATATGCCCTACGATGAAAATGGTGAGCCAGTGGATATCGTGCTCAACCCTCTCGGTGTTCCGTCGCGAATGAACGTTGGTCAGGTACTTGAAACCCATATGGGTATGGCGGCTAAAGGTCTTGGCGTAAAAATTGACGCAATGATCAAAGCGCAGTCTAAAGCGGCTGAAATCCGCAAGTTCCTTCAGGAAATCTACGATGTTGGCGAGACCGTTTACGGCACCGACCTCAAAGAGTTGACTGACAAAGAAGTCCTCGAGTTGGCTGGCAACTTGCGCAAAGGTGTGCCGATCGCGACACCCGTATTTGATGGCGCAAACGAAGTCGAGTTGAAGAAGCTTCTGGAGCTGGCTGGCCTTCATGAGAGTGGTCAAACCACCCTTTATGATGGTCGCAGTGGCGACAAGTTCGATCGACCGGTGACAGTTGGCTATATGTACATGCTAAAACTGAACCACTTGGTAGACGACAAAATGCACGCACGTTCAACAGGTTCTTACAGCTTGGTTACTCAGCAGCCGCTGGGTGGTAAAGCACAGTTTGGTGGGCAGCGATTCGGTGAGATGGAAGTATGGGCGCTGGAGGCATATGGTGCCGCCTACACGCTGCAGGAGATGCTTACTGTTAAGTCCGATGATGTTGCAGGTCGTACCAAGATGTATAAAAACATCGTCGACGGCGATCACCGAATGGAGCCTGGCATGCCAGAGTCATTCAACGTGTTGGTTAAAGAGGTGCGCTCACTCGGCATCAACATGGAATTGGAAAACGAATAAGCGCTGTTTTGCTTACCTGATGGCCGGGGCGAAAAATCGCCTCGGCAAACCCAGTTACTGGAGGAAAAGCCTTGAAGGATTTAGTCAACCTACTCAAGCAGCAAGAACAAAATACTGAATTCGATAATATTCGAATCGGTCTCGCATCACCGGAAATGATCCGTTCATGGTCATTTGGTGAGGTTAAGAAGCCCGAGACAATTAATTACCGTACTTTCAAGCCTGAGCGTGAAGGTCTTTTCTGTGCCAAGATTTTTGGACCAGTAAAAGATTACGAATGTCTCTGTGGCAAGTACAAGCGCATGAAGCACCGCGGTATTGTGTGTGAGAAATGTGGCGTTGAAGTGACACTGACAAAAGTCCGTCGTGAGCGCATGGGTCACATTGAACTGGCCTGTCCAGTTGCCCACATCTGGTTCCTCAAGTCCTTGCCTTCGCGCATTGGTTTGATGCTGGATATGACACTGCGTGAAATCGAACGCGTACTCTACTTTGAATCCTACGTGGTCACAGATCCAGGTCTGACTACATTGGAGAAAGGTCAGCTGTTGACCGACGACGAGTACTTCGAATCTCTCGAAGAGTTCGGCGACGAATTCACTGCGACCATGGGTGCTGAAGCAATTCAGGCTCTGCTCAAAGAAATTATCCTCGAAGACGAAATTGCCGATATCCGTGAGGAAATCCCCAATACTAAGTCTGAGACCAAGATTAAAAAGTTCTCCAAGCGCCTTAAGCTGCTGGAAGCGTTCCACGGTTCTGGCAACAAGCCAGAGTGGATGGTTCTGCAAGCTCTGCCGGTTCTGCCGCCAGATCTTCGCCCGCTGGTACCGTTGGACGGTGGACGCTTTGCGACTTCAGATCTGAACGATCTGTATCGTCGAGTGATCAACAGAAACAACCGTCTTAAGCGCCTGCTGGAGCTTAACGCACCAGATATCATCGTCCGCAACGAAAAGCGAATGTTGCAAGAATCTGTCGATGCACTGCTAGACAACGGTCGTCGCGGTCGCGCCATCACTGGCTCGAACAAGCGTCCTCTGAAGTCACTTGCCGATATGATTAAAGGTAAGCAGGGTCGTTTCCGTCAGAACTTGCTCGGTAAGCGTGTTGATTACTCTGGACGTTCGGTGATCGTTGTTGGTCCTGCTCTGCGTCTGCATCAATGTGGTCTGCCTAAGCGTATGGCACTTGAGCTGTTCAAGCCGTTCATCTTCAGCAAGCTAGAACTGCGTGGCCTGGCCACAACGATCAAAGCCGCTAAGAAAATGGTTGAGCGCGAAGAGCCTGTGGTTTGGGACATTCTCGAAGATGTTATTCGCGAGCACCCAGTCCTGCTTAACCGTGCACCTACACTTCACCGTCTTGGTATCCAGGCATTTGAGCCGGTACTGATTGAAGGTAAAGCGATTCAGCTACACCCGTTGGTTTGTGCGGCCTACAACGCCGATTTCGATGGTGACCAGATGGCAGTACACGTGCCGTTAACAATCGAAGCGCAGATGGAATCCCGCGCCCTGATGATGTCGACAAACAATATCTTGTCGCCTGCATCCGGTGAGCCGATTATCGTTCCTTCTCAGGATGTGGTCTTGGGTCTGTACTACATGACTCGCCACAAGGTTAACGGTCGTGGTGAAGGCATGGTCTTTGCCGATGGCAGCGAAGTATCGCGTGCCTACTACTCCGACAAAGTTGAACTTCAGTCACGCATTAAAGTGCGTATCAATGAAGTACTTGTGGACGAAGTCACCGGTGAGAAGACTGACGAAACCAATATTATCGACACAACCGTTGGTCGTGCTCTGTTATGGCAAATCGTTCCTCAGGGCCTACCCTTTGAACTGGTCAACAAGCCGATGGTTAAGAAAGCCATCTCATTGGTTATCAATGAGTGCTATCGCCGTGTTGGACTAAAAGACACGGTTATCTTTGCTGATCAGCTGATGTACACAGGTTTTGACTTCTCGACCCGCTCTGGCGCGTCAATCGGTGTTAACGACTTCGTTATTCCCGATGACAAGCACAAGATTATCGCTGCTGCCGATGAGCAGGTTCGTGAGATCGAAGGTCAGTTTGCCTCGGGTCTGGTGACTCAGGGTGAAAAATACAACAAGGTTATCGATATTTGGTCTCAGGCCAATGACCGCGTAGCCAAGTCGATGATGAAAGGCATTAGCACTGAGAGCGTGATTAATAAAAACGGTGAGGAAGAGCAGCAAGATTCCTTCAACTCCGTCTTTATCATGGCCGACTCCGGCGCTCGTGGTAGCCCGGCGCAGATTCGTCAGCTAGCTGGTATGCGTGGTCTGATGGCACGTCCAGATGGTTCGATCATCGAGACACCTATTACCGCTAACTTCCGTGAAGGTCTTAACGTACTCCAGTACTTTATCTCTACTCACGGTGCACGTAAGGGTCTAGCGGATACCGCACTGAAGACAGCTAACTCAGGTTACCTGACACGTCGTCTGGTTGATGTTGCCCAAGACGTGGTAGTAACAGAAGTCGACTGTGGTACCACTGAAGGCCTGTTGATGACGCCGGTTATTGAGGGTGGCGATATTATTCAAACCCTGGGTGATCGTATTCTCGGTCGTATTGTTGCAGAAGACGTCAACAAGCCTGGCAGCGAAGAAATTGCTGTTCCCGCTGGCACCATGATTGATGAAAACTGGGTGCTGCGTATTGAAGCTCAGAGCATCGATGAAGTGATAGTGCGCTCGCCAATCACCTGTGAAGTTAGCCATGGCATCTGTTCCGCCTGTTACGGTCGCGATCTGGCTCGTGGACACCGCGTCAACCAAGGCGAGGCAGTGGGTGTTATTGCTGCTCAGTCAATTGGTGAGCCGGGTACACAGCTGACTATGCGTACCTTCCACATTGGTGGTGCGGCATCTCGTGCCTCTGCAGTGGACAGTGTTAAAGTTAAGCAAAACGGTGTAGCTCGTCTTATCAATCTCAAGACTGTTGAGAATAAGTCTGGCAACCTGATTGCAGTGTCTCGCTCTGGCGAGCTGGCTATTGCCGATGAGAACGGTCGTGAGCGCGAGCGCTATAAGCTTCCTTACGGCGCACTGATCAAGATTAAAGACGGCTCCAAAGTGGACGCCGGTTCTGTGATTGCAACTTGGGATCCGCACACTCACCCAATCGTCAGTGAAGTGGCTGGTAAGGCTTCGTTCTCTGGAATGGAAGAGGGCTTAAGTGTTCGTCAGCAAACTGATGACATGACCGGTTTGACCAGTATTTCGATCATCAACCCGAACGAGCGTCCAGCGGCAGGTAAAGATCTCAAGCCAATGATCTCTCTGAGCGACAGCAAAGGTAAAGAGTTGCACTTCCCGAACTCAACTGTTCCTGCGCACTATCCTCTGCCTGCTAACGCCAGTATCAATATTGTCGACGGCAGTACCATTGATATCGGTGAGATCATCGCAAGAATCCCACAGGATTCTGGTGGTACCAAGGATATTACAGGTGGTCTGCCACGGGTTGCCGATCTGTTTGAAGCGCGCAAGCCGAAAGATCCTGCCATCTTGGCCGAGATCACTGGTACCGTTACTCTGGGTAAAGAGACTAAGGGCAAGTTGCGCTTGGTTATCACTCCAGACGACGGTCAGCCATTGCCAAATGGCAAGCTGCACTACGAAGAGTTGATTCCAAAGTGGCGTACTCTGAGTGTGTTTGAAGGTGAGCACGTTGAGAAGGGTGAGGTCATCTCTGATGGACCACCAATTCCACACGATATTCTGCGTCTTAAGGGCATCAGTGAGCTGGCCAAGTACATCGTCAACGAGATTCAGGAAGTCTACCGTCTGCAGGGCGTGAAGATTAATGATAAGCACGTTGAAGTTATCATTCGTCAGATGCTGCGCAAGGTTGAAATCACCGATATGGCTGATTCAGCTACCATGATCCGCGGTGAACAGGTCGAGTACCGACGTGTTCTGGCAGAGAATGAGCGTCTTCGTCAAGAGGGACTGCAGCCGGTTAAGTTTGATCGTCAACTGCTCGGTATTACCAAAGCCTCACTGGCCACCGAAAGCTTTATCTCGGCAGCCTCTTTCCAGGAGACCACGCGAGTGCTCACCGAAGCTGCGGTTACCGGCAAAGCCGATCCGTTGCGCGGCCTGAAAGAGAACGTGGTAGTAGGTCGACTGATTCCTGCGGGAACCGGCTTGGCTTATCACGCTCAGCGACGCAAGACTCGTGAAGCTGAAGCTGCGCCTGAAGTTGCAATGACTGCAGCGGACGTCGAAGCAGCCTTGAGCGAAGCGTTAAATATCGAGATTTGATAAAAGAATA
>ERZ887851.3221-NODE-3221-length-12028-cov-29.037167_pt1 | contig 12028 bp, 6 predicted proteins | sample MGYA00521100_ERZ887851 | MGnify/ENA primary metagenome ERZ887851 (study PRJEB32303, sample SAMEA104408602) | aquatic metagenome | biome: Brackish water; feature: Pelagic; material: water | place: Baltic Sea | collected 2014-06-06T16:11:00 | depth 11,444 m ...
ACGGCATGCGTCATAAAACTGCAACAAATAGTTCATATATCGGTAAAGATAGCGTCACATAAGTTTCATTTTTCACCCCTAAAGTTAGCCGTGTTAAATCGCTGTTAACCGGCAAATTCAGCCAGGGGTGTTCATGTCTTTCTTTAAAACTGCGCGATGCGCGATTGTTGCCACTTTTCTTTATGGTTTGTTGGCAGCAGCCCCCACTCTGGCGGCAGATGAACTTTTAGTTTATGTGTTTGCCGGTGACGTTCCAGCGGCGGGCACTGAAGTACAGCTCGATCAGAGCATTGTGGGCAAGACCAGCGAAGATGGCTCTCTCCTTGTCGATATCTCAGGACAGGGCACGCATATTGTTACCGTGGAAGCTGACGGGGGCGCTGTTACTGCGCGCTTTGTCTCAAGGGCTGGACAATTGGTCGATGCGGTCGTGCAGCTTGAAAGCGGTGAAACATTTGTTGATGTTTATGGGCAAACCGAAAGCAATATGGAGCGTAAATCGGCCGCTGAGGGCACCCTCAATATTCGGGTGTTACAGGGCGATAGCGTTGCGTCCAATGAGTCGATCTATATTGCCGGCCTCGGCGCTTCACTAACCACAAACTCAGCAGGAGAGGCCAGTATCACGTTGCCAAGGGGGCGTTATCGGACCCAGGTGGCTGAAAAAACTGCCAACCTCCGTGTCGTGGGGGGGCTCACCCGCTCAGTGGTGCTCAAAATCGATGAGTCAGCCATGATGATGCAGGTGGCCGCACCGACTCTTGAAGAGGTCATCGTCATCGCAAGCTTCGACCCTGCGGGTCTTGAGCTCAGTGAGCGTGACACGACCAATATCGTTGACACAATCGGAGTTGAGTTGCTGGCAAGATTTGCAGACTCTGATGTGGCGGCCTCGGTGGTTAGAGTGCCGGGAGTCTCAGTGCAAGACGATAAATATGTGTTCATTCGCGGTCTGGGTGGGCGCTATGTCTCGGCTACCCTAAACAACGCGACCATGCCGTCTACCAACCCCTCCAAACGGACGGTTCCTTTAGATCTGTTTCCCTCCAATTTTGTGAATCAGTTGGACGTAAAAAAGACTTTCCTCACCCACATGCCGGGCGAATCTACCGGGGGCAACCTCGCCATTAACACCAAGACATTTCCTGATGAGCGTGTGCTTGGTATGAGTATTCAAGGCGGCTATACGACAGATTTAACCGGGGAAACTGTTTTTGTCGATGCCCTTGAGGGCGACTTCGACCAAATGGGCTGGGATGACGGCGCTAGAAGTGCGGATCCTGCTTTGGCGGCAATCTCTGACATGTTGAATTCCGGTGAGGCAGTTGATAGCACCACCGGTCAGGTTTTTACCTTGGACGACGCCACCGCGGGAGAATTGCGGCGCGCAGGCGCCCTGTTGATGAAGGACGGTTTTGATCCCAGCTTTGAATCAGCGGCACCCAGCGGAAAGATGGGCCTCAACTTTGGCGATCTGTTTCTTCTCGATGCCTCTGAAGTGGGGGTTTATGCCGCCATGAACTACTCCAACGACTGGAGTAAGCGCGACGATGGGGAACGCTACACCTACGAATCACAGGGTGAGGTTGCAGACAACTTTCTCTATCGGCAATACACCAACACCGTACAGTTCAACGGGTTTTTGTCAGTGGGTTGGAACGTCGGTGATCACACGTTTGAGTGGAACACCGTGGCCTCTAGGGTCACCGAAAGCCAGTTAGAGCGATCGGTAGGTCAGGAGGGCGATGAGTTTCAGGCATTGCTTCGGCAAACCATTCAGTGGGAAGAGCGGCAGTACCTGTCGACACAACTCGCAGGATCGCACTTTTTAAACGATCTGGGTTCTGTTTCCTTGGAGTGGCAGGCGACTGTAAGTCAGGCCGATCGCTACGCCCCTGATCGCCGGGAATACGACTTTTCGGCCACGTCTAGCGCGACCGATCCAGAGGCATTGAAGTCGCAATACGACTTCCAGCAACCCAATGATCAGCAGTCAGAATTGTTTAACGGTTTTATTTTGGAGCCGGGCACGATCGTGCGCCGATATGACGATCTGGTTGACGACAATATCGACGTTTCGGCGCAGCTTGGCTGGGACGTGTTCGACGCCGGAGAGAGCTTCGGCAGACTTACAACGGGTGTTCAGCTTATTTTCCGGGAGCGTACTTCAGAGAGCGCGACGTACGGTTTTAACGTTAATCAAGTGCGTGATGACTTGCTCCGCACCAGCAATCTGCTGGTTTCCGATGTGGTTTATAGCTGTGACAGCACGTCGTCTAGCGTCCAATGTGGATCCGCTACAGAAGGTGGTATTTCCAACGACCCTAATTCTGGTTTGGTGTTTGTTGATAAAACCCTCGCTTCAGATAGCTATGACGCTGAATTGGAGTACAACAGCGCGTTTGTCATGTATGACCACACCTTCAACGCGTCCTGGCAGGTGGTTGTGGGTGGCCGTTACGAAACTTACAAGCAGACGACAGATACGTTCTCACTACAGGGGAGTGGAGGTGCCGTTCAATCACTAATTGATGAGGACAGCTTTTTACCCAGCCTTGGCGTCAACTGGTTCGTGACCGAGTCGCAGCAAGTCCGTTTTGCACTTTCACAAACCGTAGCGCGGCCAGACTTTAAGGAGGCCGCTAACGCGACCTTTTACGACAACGAATTCAATGTTCGTGTTCGTGGCAATCCATTCCTAGAAATTTCCGACATTCTCAACGCAGACTTACGATGGGAATGGTACCTGTCGGAGATGGACAGCTTATCGGTTGCCTTGTTCTACAAAGACATGGACAAGCCGATTGAGCGGGTGGTGCAGGCGGCATCGGGTTCAGCCGGTAATTCACGAACCTTTCAAAATTCCGATAGCGGAGAGCTGTTCGGTGTTGAGGTCGATGGTAGGTTTGAATTTCCCTTGGGCGACGGCTATGACCAGAGTCTATTTGTGGCTTTCAACGGCGCCTATATCGAATCTGAAGTCAGCGCTGCGAATCAGGAAGCTCGTGCCCTTCAGGGTCAGCCCGAGTACACCGCCAACCTTATCTTTGGTTTTGACAGCATAAGCGCGGGACATCAATTGACGCTGCTGTTGAATCAAAACGGTAAATCAATCGCCGATGTCGGCGTATCCGGACAACCCGATGTGTTTCTTGAGCCCAGGCTAGATCTCAATATGGTCTACCGGTTCAACATGTCCGACTCCCTCACGTTGAAGGCAAAGCTAGAAAACCTTCTGGATGAGGAAGTGAAGTACAGCCAAGGCGGGCAGGTGTTCCAAGTCTACCGTCGGGGTTCTTCTGTTCAGCTGGGTTTTGACTGGCAGTTTTAAGCCCATCACATTGACTCTCACAGAGATGAAAAAATTATGACGCGAAGTATCAAGCTACACCTTATTAGTGCGGTTTTGGTGACATTACTTGCTGCGTGCTCCGACGGCGACAACACCACCATCAACATTGAGGCACCACCGAGCAATGGTGGCGGTGACTCGGGCGGCGGTGACTCGGGCGGCGGTGACTCGGGGGGCGAAACCCCGGTGTCTTGTCCTGAAGGGACGTCTGAAGTCAGCGAAGGGCTGTGTGAATTGCCCGCTACCATCTCGACAGACTTGACGCTGTCGGCAGGGGTTCAATATTTGATGACGGATCGCGTGACCGTGGGTAACGGTAATGGTCAGTTGGAAAGTAACGGTGATGGCTCTTTGGCAGATGGCGCAGATGTTCAATCGGTGACATTGACGATTGAGGCCGGTGTTGAGGTTTTAGGAAAGTCGGGCACATTTGCCAATTTACTCGTGACCCGGGGTAGCAAAATTCTGGCAGCGGGTACCGCAGACGCGCCGATTATCTTTAGCTCCGACGATGAGGGCTATGACGGCTCCGGCGAATGGGGCGGTCTGATCATTCATGGCTATGCGCCGCACAATGAATGCGCGGAGGGGGGCAGTTACTGCGACATCGATGCTGAGGGCGAGTCGGGGTTTGCGGGTGGCTACGATCCGGCTGATAGCAGTGGTGTCCTGCGGTATGTGGTCGTTGCCGAGGGCGGTTATGAATTTTCTACCGGCAATGAGATCAACGGCATCTCGCTCGTTGGCGTGGGCCGGGGCACAGAAATGGACTACGTTCAGGTGCATGGCAACTCAGACGACGGTATCGAGTTTTATGGCGGTACCGTCAATCTGAAGCACGGTGTTTTCACCAACAACAACGATGACTCGGTTGATTGGGACGAGGGATATCAGGGCAACTTGCAGTACATTATTGTTAAGCAGGGTGCGTCCAAGGGAGAGGCCTTTGAGATGGATACCGAGGGGTCTTCCGATGGATTTCTCTCTAAGCCAACCCTTGCAAACGTGACGGTAGTGGCTGAAAAGATAGCCGACCGAGCTGACTACAGCCTAAACTTTAAGAAGCGCTCGGGTGGTTTTTTCCACAACACAATCGTCACCGTGTCGCCTGATTCTGAAACCGCTCTGACCACCTGCGTCAATGTTGATGGCTCGGGTTCACAGGCGCTGGTGGGTGAGGCGCTGGTTCTGAACAACTGGATTCAGGATTGTGCCTCGGGATCTGGCGATCGCGGCACCCTAGCAAACGTAGCGGGTTTGGATAACGGCACCATTGCGGCAGTAGCGGCACAGCTCGATGATAATTTCGCTTCTCAGGCATCTGCCGCGGTATTGTCCAATACGATCGATTGGGCGGCGGTTAACAGTGCCTACCCGGAATCGGTGGCAGACGCAGACTACCTGGATGCAACGGACTTTATTGGTGCGGTCAACCCCGATGGCAGCGATGTCTGGTGGGCTAACTGGACTATCGCAGGCAGCGTTGGTAATCCTAGCCTGCCCGAGGCGTCCTGTCCTTCAGGTACGGATGAACTGGAAGACGGTCTATGCCTGCTGCCCCCCACTGTCTCGTCTGACCTGACGTTGACTGCGGGTGTGGACTACCTCATGGAAGGCCGGGTTACCGTCGGTAATGGTAATGGCCAACTGGAGACCAATGGCGATGGGACGCTGGCCGATGGGTCTTCAGTCCGCAACGTTACTTTGACTATTGAGCCAGGGGTAAAAGTGCTGGGCAAAACCGGTACCTTTGCTAACTTGGTGATCACCCGCGGCAGTAAGCTTATGGCGATGGGTACGCAATCGGCACCCATCGTATTCTCCTCCGATGATGAAGGCCTTGACGGATCCGGTGAATGGGGTGGGCTGATCATGCACGGCTATGCACTACACAACGAGTGTAGTGAGGGTGGCAGCTATTGCGATATCGACTCCGAGGGAGAATCAGGCTTTGCGGGTGGCTATGACCCGAACGACAGCAGCGGTGTACTGCGCTACGTGGTGGTCGCTGAAGGTGGCTACGAATTCTCTACCGGTAATGAAATCAACGGTATCTCTCTGGTAGCCGTGGGTAACGGTACGGAGATGGATTACATTCAGGTGCATGGCAACTCTGATGATGGCATTGAGTTTTATGGTGGCAACGTCAACGTTAAGCACGGCGTCTTCACCAATAACAATGACGATTCAGTGGATTGGGATGAGGGGTATCAGGGCAACCTTCAGTACATTATTGTCAAGCAAGGCGCTTCAAAAGGTGAAGCCTTTGAAATGGATACCGAGGGTTCGTCAGAGGGCTTTTTGTCAAAGCCAACACTGGCCAATGTCACGGTGATCAACGACAAGGTGGCTGATCGCGCAACCTATAGCCTGAACTTTAAAAAGCGCTCGGGCGGCTTCTTCCACAACACCGTAGTGACTGTTGCTGATACCTCTGAGACAGCCGTCGATACCTGTATTAATGTCAACGGCTCCGGTTCTGAAGCACTGGTTGGTACTGCACTGGTTCTTAACAACTGGATTCAGGACTGCGGGCAGGGCGAAGGGGTGCACGGCACACTGTCAGGATCCAATGCGAGCTTCGATACCACAACCGTGGTCGAGACCGATGCGGCGCTCGATGCGCTGCTCAGCTCGCAAGCTCCCGAAGCGGTGGGTCTAGACCCTCTGGACTGGGATCTGATTAATGGCGCTTATGCCGAGTCGGTTGCCGATGGTACTTACTTGGATTCCACGGATTACATTGGCGCAGTTAATCCTGACGGGTCTGACCCCTGGTGGGCAGGCTGGACTGTACCGGGCTCACTATGAGCCTGGTCGCGAGTGTCGCTGGGCCTCATAACACGGTTTTTGCAAAGACCCATGCTGAGCATGGGTCGTCAATAGGAACACGTTAAACCGGTTGATGATGGCCCTTGTTGCCAACGTTAGCTTAATAAACGAAGACTTATGACTATGAAAAAAATCTTGGTTGTCGATGATGAATCTGACCTCAGAGATATGCTGAGGTTTGCCTTGGAGACCGAGGGATTTGAATGCTTGGAAGCCGGTGATATTCAACAGGCTTACTGGCTGATCACTGATCAAAATCCCGATTTGGTTTTGCTCGATTGGATGCTGCCCGGTGGTAGTGGCATTGAATTACTGACTCGGCTGAAGAAAGTGGAAGCGACGCAGTCCTTGCCAGTCATTATGGTCACCGCTAAAGCCCATGAAGAGGACGTTGTTCGGGGGCTGGATATGGGCGCCAACGATTACATTACCAAGCCCTTTTCATTAAAAGAGCTTCTCGCGCGAATCCGCACGCTTTTTCGAGACGTTGGCAATGCAGATGATGACCATGAACTGCGTGTTGGAGATTTAGTACTTGAACCTGATAGCCGTCGTGTCACCTTGGGCTCTCAGGTTCTCATGTTAGGACCTACGGAATTTAAACTACTGCAATTTTTTATGACGCATCCAGAGCGGGCTCATTCTCGCGAACAGATACTCCAACGCATTTGGGGCAATAACGCCTGTGTGGATGCGCGTACGGTTGACGTGAGTATTCGCCGTCTTCGGAAAACGCTGCAGAACGCCCATCCTGTGTACAGTGAACTCATTCAAACCGTTCGTGGGACTGGCTATCGATTTTCCCCCAGAGATTTAGTCGCGGCTTAAAGCTGTAATCCAGAGTTTCTATTTAGGGCTTGCGCCGAGCATGGTGCACATCAGGCCGCCAGTAAGGCATACTCGGACGCACAGTGGTGTTCATGCCATTAAGTCGAGGGCGGGATAATAGAAACTTGATATGAAGGCCGATCGAAAAACAGAGATCTTGCGCGCGGCAATAGAACTCATTGCCGACGAGGGCTACAGCAGCCTCAGCATGCGGGCTTTGGCCCGGGCAAGTGGTTTGAAGTTGGGTGCACTGCAGTATCACTTCCGAACTTGGGATGCGCTGTTGATCGCCTTGGTCGATTATATTGGGGCTGAAATTATTGTTGCACTTGATACTGAAGGAGGATTTAGTGCCCAGCCCTCGGTCACGCACCTGATTGAGTTTATGCTGGATGAGCATGTGGGCACGTCAGATAAGTTATTCAATGACCGGCTTTGGGTACAGCTGTGGGCCATGGAGCAGGTAGAGCCGTTGGTCTCAGACTTATTGGAGGAGCTTTACGCGAATTTTCTGGCTATTTTAGAGGCTATGTTGGCGGCAAATGGGGCTGTTAATCCGCGCGCAGAAGCCCTCATGCTTTTAAGCATGGTAGAGGGGGAGTCTCTCTTCATGGGCTCCGGTCGACGCTGGGAAAAAGATCGAGCTGCGGTAAGGAAGACCATACTGAGCTTCGTAGAGGAGCGTTATGGTGGCGCTTAATCAGACGCGTTTTTACTGACCCACGCAGGCAGCGCACTCCTTTGGCGGTGTCTCGTGTCGGCTGACATTTGTTGCCCAGCAGGAGTGGCCCATGGATTTAGATTGCCCTCTACTGTACGAAAGGCGCCATTGAGAGCCCCGCGTCCATAAGCGTCACGGCCTGTTAGTTTACGCTGAGCCCACGAACCCTGAGTAACCTGTTCGACTTACTTCGCGGCACGCTGTCGCGCCTCCCACCGGCACCGGCACCGGCACGGGCCTTGTTTGTTTTGCGCTCCCTGCAAGGATGTAAAGCTCTAAGAGAGGTTGCCATGCACACTAGCGCTTCGCTTTAGCGCTATGCGGGCATCAAGGGGAGCCCGAAGCGCGGATTAGCGAAATTTGGCAATCATTGCTTCCATGAGCTCAGCCGTAGCACCCCAACCGTGGGATTCTCCATTGCCGTCGGCTCGGGGCCATGTCGAATATAGGGTAATCACAAGATCGGCCTCGGGCACCACCCGTACAAATTGGCCGTGAATGCCATAGCCACTGACGTCCCCGCCTGAATTTCCCTCCCCCCACCAAAATGAACGGTAGGATGGCGTGTAGCCCTCGGGCGCAGGGTAGGGCCAGTTGGGATCGCCTTCCTGTGCCAATATGTCCTGAATAAAGGGTTCAGGAACGACTTCTTTACCCAGTGCCTTACCGTCGTTCAAAACCAGGAGCCCCAAACGAGTGAGATCACGCAGGGTCGAGCTCATACCATGATCGGCCAAAACAAAACCGCCCGTGTCCACGGTGATGTTGGCATCGAATTCTGCCCCCATGGGCTGCCAGATATGCTCAGAGATGAGCTCAGCCAACGGCTGCCCTGTTGCCGCTTCAAGCACCCAGCCAATGACGTTCGTTGAGCCCGACCGGTAGCTGAACTTTCCCAGCTTTGACGCATCCCGCCCAACGGTTGGAAGAAATTCATAAAGGCTTGTGGGTCCGTCTTCTGGGCAGTAGTCGGCATCTGTCCAGCCTATAGCGCAGTCTTGAAGTCTGAACGTTGTGGTGAAATCCGGATAATCTTCGCTGTAGTCAGACCCGTCGCGCATGTCGAGTACAGTTTGCAGCGAGTCGGGGGCATAGCCGCTTTCGGCGAGGGCAGGCACATAATGAGATACCGGCTTACTGAGGTCGATGACCCCCTCAGCTGCCAATTTTCCTGCGACGAGTGCGACAACAGATTTAGACACAGAATTCATTAAGTGTGGCAGTTCGGGCTTGAGGCTGCCGTAGTACTGCTCGAACACAATGTCGCCGTCTTTGAGAATCAGTAGGCCATCGATGTACTGTTGCTCGGCGATGTTATCGATCGACTGTTGCCGCCCCTGAAATTTCACGGAAAAATCCGTAACGAGATTTTCGCTGTTTTTAAGTACAAGAAATTGAGTGGGATCACGAGGAATATTCACCGTAGGAATCACTTCGCGCATGTGACTGAAAGCCCAGCGGTTGACAGGCCCAAACTGAAAGGATTCAAGGGCCAGGTTTTCGGGTCGGCCACTTTCCTCGGCAACCGAAATCGATTGACCGAGGAGCAATACCGTTAACAGTAGCCCCGTGAAAACCCTCTTGTCCGTGTTCACTCCCATGAGCTCGCTCCTTAACGCCTTGGATAGCAATTTAAACCCGCCGTTTTTGTACCGGCAAGACCGCTGATTCAAGCAGTCTGCTCCTCAACCGCTCGCCAGGCAGCATCGAAGGCCAGGTTCATCAGCGCAGTCGCCTCGGAGTCGGTGTTGGCGATAGAGATGCGACCAAACTGGGCACGCCCAATCTCATGGGGTGCCTGGCCTTCCTCCCATTTGGGGTCATACAGACTCAAGTACGCGTAAGCATACCCGTGTGGGATTCGATTGACGGTAATCGCCTGAATATCAGTCTCATGGTTGAAGCCGTGTTTACCCAGCAGCGATTGCAATTGTTGGCGTATTTGCTGCTCGTAGTCGTCAAAGGGGGTGCTATAGATGGTGTGACGCGCCATGCGCAGTTGATCGCGACACGATGCAGGTTGTTCAGGTCCGGTCATGGGCGAACGCATCATGAACACGACCATGGGGTCGTCTGGCCCGCGGGGGGGCTCATAGCCGCCCACCGCGACGGCAGGTGATGTGCTCACCCACTGAAAGGGGTCATAGGGGCACTGAAACAAGGTGGCGCCCAGTTTGGAGTAGGCTTGACCATTCTTCAGTTGCACATTGGCATAGACGAAGGGGGTTTTGACCCCGTAGCTGAGCCCCTCTTTTTGATCTTCGGGCATTTCCGGGCACAAGTGGGGGATGAGTGCGTTGTAGCAGGCCAACACGCAGTGGTCAGCGGTGACTCGCTGGGCCTTGCCCTGCTGCACGTAATCCACCTCAACTTGATTGTTGTTGTTTTCGCGTACCCCGACCGCCGTGCTATTGAGGCGCAGCCTTGTGGCATGGTTTTCTTGGTCTAGAGCGCTGTAATCAAAGCGCGCAATCGCCACATCTTGCGTGCCCTGCATACCCGGGGCCACGGCGGGAATCAGCTTTTGTACCAGTAAGCGCGCGACAGACGCATTGCCGTCGGGAAACATTGTGACACTGAGTAGGCTATCTAGCGCGAGCTCCGCCAATTTGGCCGTGGCCTTGCCCACCCAGCCCATTGACTTGATGCCCGCGCAGCCCGAGGTAATACCCTCGAGTACCGTTAGGTTCCATCCCGAGACGCCGGCGAGGTTGATAACGATGGCATTTAGAATCGGCAGGGTAGACTCGGCCAGGCCGACCTTATCCACCAAGTAGCGATGGTAACTGGTGGTATTAATGTATTCCCATTTCTCGCTGAGGGAGAAGTCGTCCAGAAAGTCTTGGTGCCCGGCGAATAAGTCGATCAGCTTGTCTTGCTCTGCTGTGGGCAGGGGCAAGGCGCGCACAGATTTCTCGTAGTCCTTGCCACCAAACATAGCGGCTAGCCAGTTTCCACCAACGGTGACATGGCCGTTTGCTCCGGGCATGGCAATACCATTTTCTGCCTCCATTTTGCCCGCGAGGAACACATCGTCTGGTGTTTGTTGGTTCATGAACTCGATGAAATTGTCATCAATGCCCATGTCTGCCATCAGCTCGCGTGCGGCATCGCTGTAACCGCTTAGTGCTTCTATATTTTGCGCACCACCGAGGCTTAGCATCATTCGCCCATCTTGGTGGAATTCATTGCGCTTGGCGTGACCGCCAAAGTCATCGTGATTGTCCAGTATCAGAATGCGCGCATCGGCACCCATTTTTTGTTGGTAGTAGCGTGCCGCTGCCAGCCCGCTCATGCCTGCGCCGACCACGATCAGGTCATAGTGCTCATCGAGTGCTTCATAGTGTTTGGGTTTGTGGCCCCGCCAAGCTAACTCGTGGGCCACTTCGAAAGAGCCTTCGTGGCTACCTCGCATACCTGTCTGTGTGGGGGGGTAATACGCAGAGGGGTCTGGGGGGTTAAATACCCCAGGGGCACCCGCCGTAACCGGTATCTCTGTTGCGACTTCTTTGCCGCATCCGGTCAGTAATAGGCCGCCGGCTCCAATGACAGCGCCGTTTATAAAATCTCGACGTGTTATGTCAATCGGCATAGGCAGGTTCTCTTCTCAATCTTTCGCATCACGTTATTTTCCACTTTACATGTCAACAGACAGGTTATAGCCTGTCGATTGACATGCGCAAGGCCTTCATCGATTTTTCGATTGTAAAAATAGGAAAACCCTTTTAATGAGCAACCTTACTGCTAACGATACCGCCCTCGATATTCAGATGAACCGCTTTGGTTTTTGGTGCGCCGTTATTTGTATAGCAACGGGGTTTTTAGCGGTAGCACTGCCTTTGGATGTGCCTGGTGGATACGACGCGACCCCGGAAGAGCGGTTAAATTGGCTCGCGGCCCATAGAAGTTCGTTCATTGCCGGGTGGATCAACCAAATCGTTGCAATGCTCACCTTGTCGGGATTATTTCTCGCCATCGCCTGGCGAGTCCGCCAGAAAAGTCCCCTCGCTGCCCTGCTGGCAGCCGGTGCCACTGCCCTGGCGACGATGGCCTTTGTCATTCCCAAGTTCATGGCGGTTTGGACGATACCCCTGTTAACACAAGCGGCTATATCGGAGGGCGCTGGTGCAGACATGGCCGCTACCCTGCTGCCACTGCTTAACGTATCGATTCCCTTCTCGCTGTATACCTCTTTCGATTACATGGGCTTTTGGCTTTATTCGTTATTCGCTCTGCTAACGATGGTACCCATGGTCGACCGTGATTGGCCGTCGAAGCTGGCTGCATTGTTATTA
>ERZ887851.3228-NODE-3228-length-12001-cov-36.703750_pt1 | contig 12001 bp, 7 predicted proteins | sample MGYA00521100_ERZ887851 | MGnify/ENA primary metagenome ERZ887851 (study PRJEB32303, sample SAMEA104408602) | aquatic metagenome | biome: Brackish water; feature: Pelagic; material: water | place: Baltic Sea | collected 2014-06-06T16:11:00 | depth 11,444 m ...
TGTTTACAATGTCTTGTTGTGCCCCGTAAAGCATCGGACGAATAAGGTGGTTGAACCCAGAATCTATCTGCGCAAAAACTGTTGAGGTCGTTTGTTTAATTGCATTTACTTTCGCTAAAAAGTATCCAGATTCACTCACAATAAATTTACCAGGTTCAAATGCCAATGCCAGATCCTTACCGTAGTTTTTACAAAAGGTTTGAAAACGTTGCGATAATTTTTCACCCAATTCCTCTATGTTGGTTTCGATGTCCTTGTCTTTATAAGGCACCTTAAAACCAGAACCAAAATCAATAAATTCAAGAGCATCAAATTGTCTCGCAACATCAAACAATATCTCACTCGCTTGTATAAATACATCAATATCTAAGATGTCACTTCCAGTGTGCATATGAATCCCATTAATTGTCATGTTTGTGTTTTCAACAATTCGTAACAACAAAGGGGTTTGGTGAATAGAAATACCAAATTTTGAATCAATATGACCTACCGAAATATTGGTGTTTCCTCCCGCCATTATGTGGGGGTTTATTCGAATACAAACAGGTACCTTTGGGTGTTTGGCGCCAAATTGTTCCAATATCGAAAGGTTGTCAATATTAATTTGTACCCCGAGCTTCGCTACCTCTTCAATTTCCTCCAAAGAAACTCCATTGGGTGTGTATATGATCGTTTCAGGTTTAAACCCTGCATGCAACCCCAATTGCACTTCCTGAATTGATACCGTGTCCAATCCAGCCCCCAATTTATTTATAAACTTAAGTACAGAAATATTGGTCAGTGCCTTCGCTGCATAATTTACCTTCAAATGTTTAACTTTACTAAAGGCTGCTGTCAACCGTTTGTATTGGACCTCCATTTTATGCGCGTCATACACATAAACAGGACTTCCATAATCTTTTGCAATCTGTAATAAAGTGTCTTGATTCATTCGTTTTAAATTTTAATAGTTATTGTTTTTCAATGATCAAAACTAAATCTATTTGCTAAATGTACCATAAAAATAAAAAAATAATACTATTTTTACACAAAATGTTAAATAATAAACAAAAATGAAAACAATCGCCTCTTGTGTACAAGAAATTCTAGTATCAAGACCATTTTTGGAAGAAGCACTTTCTCGTGAGATAATAAACTTTTCTGCATTGGCCAAAGATTTAAATTCCACCATTTCTGAGATGCTACGCAAACCGATAAAAGATGGAGCCATTATGATGGCCTTAAGGCGCTATGACCCTCCAGCTAATGTTGAAAATGCGGTACGTATAAAAAACGTATTTAAAAATTTAGGAGATATCACAGTGCGTTCAAATTTAAGTGATTTTACATTTCAGAACTCTAAGACTTTAATTGATAGCCATTCTAAAGTATTAGATAAGATCCATACGAAAGATCAAATATTCTATGCCTTTACTCGAGGAATTTTTGAAAGTAATATTATGAGCTCAACTTCAGTGAAAGAAAGTATTTTGGAAGTCTTTAAAAATGAAACGCTTATGGGTTCACAAGATAATTTATCAGCCATCAGCATCAATTTACCCGATGGTAATTCTAAAATAGTTGGGTTGTATTATCAGATATTTAAGCGATTGGCGTGGGATAATGTCACATTATACGAAGTAGTTTCTACCACAAATGAGTTTACCATCCTCGTTGAAGATCATTTAGTAGATAAAGCGTTCTCTGTTATAAAAGGTTTAAAAAATTAGTAGAAACTCTAAAATTAATTATCCTAAAATCAATGATAAAAATTATTGGTAAAACGCCTTAGGTTAATTACTTTTGGGCTCTTAAGTTTTACATGATTTCTCCTAGGAGGAACTTAAAAATAAATTTTTATCTAAAGATGAACTTACACGAATACCAAGGAAAAGAAATTTTAAGCACTTTTGGTGTAAAAATCCAAAAAGGAATTGTGGTGAATACACCTCAAGAAGCGGTTGCTGCGGCTCAAAAATTAACTGAAGAAACGGGCACAGGATGGCACGTTCTTAAAGCCCAAGTACACGCTGGTGGTCGTGGTAAAGGAGGAGGTGTCAAACTTGCTAAAAACTTAGATGAAGTAGAGTCGATAGCAGATCAAATTATTGGAATGCAACTCATCACTCCACAAACTTCTGCTGAGGGTAAAAAAGTACACCAACTATTAGTTGCTGAAGATGTATATTATCCTGGAGAAACAGAAACAAGTGAATTTTATATTTCAGTTTTATTAAATAGAACCTCTGGAAGAAATATGATTATGTATTCTACAGAAGGTGGAATGGACATAGAAACGGTGGCAGAAGAAACGCCCCATTTAATTTTCACAGAAGAGATTGATCCTGCAACTGGGTTGTTACCATTCCAAGCGCGTCGTGTTGCGTTTAATCTAGGACTCTCTGGAGCTGCTTTTAAAGACATGACTAAATTTGTATCGGCACTATACACAGCTTACGACAAATCGGATGCATCTTTATTTGAAATTAACCCTGTTTTAAAAACAAGTGATAATAAAATTTTGGCTGTCGATGCGAAAGTAACTATTGATGATAATGCCTTATTCAGACATAAAGACTACCTAGAATTGAGAGACATTCGCGAGGAAAACCCTATTGAAGTTGAGGCTGGGAAACTCGGTCTTAATTATGTAGATTTAGATGGAAATGTTGGTTGTATGGTCAACGGAGCAGGACTTGCAATGGCTACGATGGATTTAATTAAACAAGCAGGGGGAGAGCCCGCTAACTTTTTAGATGTTGGTGGTACTGCCGATGCGGCGCGTGTAGAAGCAGCGTTTCAGATCATTTTAAAAGATCCAGAAGTCAAAGCAATTTTGATCAATATTTTTGGTGGAATAGTACGTTGTGATCGTGTGGCTCAAGGGGTCATCGATGCTTATAAAAATATGGGAACGATCAATGTGCCAATTATTGTACGTTTACAAGGAACCAATGCTGACATCGCTAAGGAATTAATTGACAACTCAGGATTAGATGTTCAAAGTGCGGTTGAGTTCCAAGAAGCGGCTGATAAAGTGCAAACTGTTTTAGCATAAATAAATATTACATATTCTTAAAATACAGAGCATTTGCTTTGTATTTTTTATATAAATTAGAATATGTATCAACCTTACAAATACCTTAACCCACAAAATGGGTGTTTCGAATTCGATAGGTTTTTTGTAATATGGAAAATGTCAGCTATCTCTAAGTTGATTTTATAGATGCTTCACCGTCGTTTCTTTGTCTGTTATATATCGGGTCTAAATTCACTCATGATTTTTTCTTGTTTAGACTTAGCATAATTAAAACCAGATTTCCACCATTTTCGCATTAATTTCGAATCAAATACTAACGAATTTGTGTTTAAAACTGTTGGGGTATAATACAAATTAAGTTTTACATTTTTATTATTTGCGGCGAGTTTGCCAATTGTAATATTATGTTTTTCCACGTGTGTTAGCATAAAGTCGAATACATCAAAAAGTAAAGAGAACGGATTTTTTGCAGGTAATTTGTTAAATTGAGTTGCCTCAGTTTCTAAAATAATGGCATCTATTTCTGTAGCACCTCTTAAAATGGCTTCTCTAATTGGTATTAAAGACCCAAAACCCCCATCGGCATATTGATAATGATTTTTTTCTAATAAACTCATAAATGGTATATAGTTCAAGACCCCCATATCCAGTCGCAAAAATCATCATAAGTACACTCTTGAATCGATTTATATTAAATTTGATTGGTGGTTAAATTGGAAATTGTAACGACTACTTCTTTGTTTTCTTCTCTGATTTTGCAGTACATTTCTTTAGTGAATTATCTTTCAATTAAATATTGTGCAACACCACCTGCAAAAGCACCTTTGCTTCCACCACTAGAAATTACCAATGCTTTCTTCATGTGTATATATTTAATTTCTTAAATGGTCACATGTTACATCAATTTAATCATTTCTTGGATATCAAGTTATGATCAAGGATGGTTCATAACCTATATATGAGTAGTTTATTTGAGTTGTATAAAAATATTAAAAAAGAAATAAATCAATGAATTTATTTCAATTATATATTTACGCCGTCAAAGCTTTCAACTTTTTTTGATACGCCTTGATTTGGTCTCTAAATTGCGCTGCATGTAAGAAATCCAAATCCTTTGCTGCGGATTCCATGAGTTTACGAGTCTCCCTTATTTTTTGTTCTAATTCGGGAGCTGCCAAATATGCATTTTCGGGTTCAGCCGCTTTTAGGGCTTCTTGTTCGTAGTAATAGCTACTCACTGAATTTTTTGTGAGAGCATTATCTAAACTTTTATTAAGCGCTTTTGGCTCTAGTTTGTGTTTGGTATTGTATGCAATCTGTTTTTCCCGGCGGTAGTTAGTTTCATCAATGGTTTTTTGCATGCTTTTGGTAATTTTATCAGCATACATAATCGCGCGACCGTTGAGGTGTCTCGCCGCACGTCCTACTGTTTGTGTTAAGGAACGTGCCGAACGCAAAAAACCTTCCTTATCTGCATCTAAAATAACCACTAAAGAAACTTCTGGAAGATCCAAACCTTCTCTTAATAAATTCACACCTACAAGAACATCAAAAAGACCTTTTCGTAAATCTTGCATTATTTCAACTCGCTCTAAAGTATCCACGTCACTGTGAATATACCGACAACGGACTTGGATTCGAGTGAGATATTTAGTCAATTCTTCAGCCATTCGTTTGGTGAGGGTAGTTACTAAGGTGCGTTCATCTTTTTCGACCCGTTGCTGGATTTCTTCAATCAAATCGTCAATTTGATTCAGACTTGGTCGGACTTCTATAATAGGATCCAAAAGACCTGTGGGTCTTATGACTTGTTCCACAAAAACACCATCTGATTTTTCAAGTTCATAATCGGCAGGGGTGGCACTTACATATAGCACTTGATTTTGCAGACTTTCAAATTCCTCAAATTTCAAAGGGCGATTATCCATTGCTGCGGGCAATCGGAACCCATATTCTACTAAGTTTTCTTTCCGACTTCGATCGCCTCCATACATGGCGTGCACTTGTGAGATGGTAACGTGACTCTCATCAATGACTATCAAGGAATCACTTGGAAAATAATCTAATAGACAAAAGGGACGTGTACCAGGCGCACGACCATCTAAATAGCGCGAATAGTTTTCAATTCCAGAACAATAGCCCAATTCACGAATCATTTCCAAATCAAATTCGGTGCGTTCTTTCAATCGTTTGGCTTCGAGATGTTTTCCAATTTCTTTGAAATAATCGTGTTGTTTGACTAAATCATCTTGTATGTCTTTAATTGCATTTTGTAAAATATCTGGTGAAGTAACAAACATATTAGCTGGATAGATTGTGATCGCCTCATAGATTTCAATAACTTTATTGGTATTCACATCAAAGGCTTCAATGGCTTCTATTTCATCTCCAAAAAAGTGAATTCTAAATCCATAATCTGCATAACTTGGAAACACATCCACGGTATCTCCTTTAATTCTGAAATTCCCGTGATTAAATTCGCCTTCGGTTCTCGAATATAAACTTTGAACGAGTTTATGCAATAAGGCAGTTCTCGAAATGACTTCATTTGTTTTTAGACTGATCACGTTTTTCTGAAATTCAACAGGATTTCCTATGCCATATAAACACGATACAGAAGCGATAACGATTACATCTCTCCGACCCGATAATAGGGAAGAAGTGGTGCTTAAACGCAGCTTTTCAATTTCTTCATTAATAGATAAATCTTTTTCTATATAGGTTCCAGAAACAGGTAGATAGGCTTCTGGTTGGTAGTAATCATAGTAGGATACAAAATATTCGACTGCATTTTCAGGAAAAAATTGTTTAAATTCTGAATACAGCTGTGCCGCGAGTGTTTTGTTATGGGCTAATACCAATGTAGGGCGCTGAACTTCTTGAATGATGTTGGCAACTGTAAATGTTTTTCCAGACCCAGTCACACCCAAGAGTGTTTGGTATTTTTCTTCAGACTCAATTCCAGCAACAAGTTTTTTGATCGCAGCGGGTTGGTCTCCAGTTGGTTTAAAATCAGATGTTAGCTTAAATTGCATAGTTGCAAAGCTAATACATAGAAAGCGCTAGAGCAAAGAGAGTCCAAAAAAAATCATTTTAAATCAGCTTAATAATTCATGTAAACCCAACCCGATTTTGGTTTTGAATTTGGAACATTCAAATGCAATACATAAAAATAGGTGCCAACAGGAAGAAGGATGTCCCCTTTAAGTGGACCGTAATTGGCTTTTCCGTCCCATTTAATGTTATTATCTCCCTTAAAAATAATTGTTCCAAAACGATTAAATATTAAGAGTTCGTGCTGTAAAAATACATCATAGAGTCCTCCTATGTTAAACCAATCATTATAGCCATCTCCATTAGGTGAAAAACCCTGAGGAACATTGGGGTCACAGTCACTCACCTCTAAGTTTACTGAAAAAATCTCATAACAAGGCTCAGCATCTAATCTGAAGTATATTGTTGAAATGCTGTTCGTATTGATGTATTGTGAGGGATTGACCAAAGGACTAAGGTCATTTATTAAATCTTCTAAGGATTGATAAAAAACAGCGGTTTCTAAATCAAACGAAAAGTCTATTTCATCCAAAGCATTTTGTAAATTAAAAACCGCTTCGTTATTGCCAAAATTACAACTGATTAAAGGACTTAAAGGGGTCGTTTCTGGAGATTCTAAAAACTCGATAGGGATTTCAGCCGTGTTGTTTGTTTCACTGATTTCTGTAACCACTCCAGTTCCTGTACCAAGATCATCCACAACTATTGTTAGGTTCATTGGATTTAAATTCGAAGGGGCTATTGTAAAACTAATCAGATTGGATTCGGAGCCATTAATAGGAATGTCGTTGCTAGTTTGTGCTTGTGCAACGAGGTCTGTTTCGGCATAAAATGCGATGGGGGTATTTGCAGCTAATAAATGTGTTGAATTTTGATTTTCTATGGTATATTCTATGGTTAATTCACGAGAATTACAGCGTAGATCAATAGAATCAATAGTCACACTCGCATCAGGTAACTGACTATTTAATACCGTGATAATATTATTTACCATCACTAAATCTTGTCCAGAAGTTAATTGAATGACAGCAGATGAATCTCCTACATTAATGGTGTTTTCTATCGGATAAACGTCGATGTCCATATTGTATAAATTGGAATCGTTTGTGAAACTATTGGTGCCGTTAAAAGCATTGTTTGCTGGATTGAGCGGTGGATTACTAAGTGTAATTCCGTTCATTTGTAATTCCTCATCTACTGCTAGACCAGCATCGCCTTCCCAAGCCAAAAATCCAATTCTAGCACCAGTAGTATCCATAACATTCAAGTTGTTTAATTCAATGGTAATTGAGTTAGGAACACTTTCTAAGCCATCATAGACATTTAATTGATTTAGTGGAAGTACGGGGTCTGAGTAAATAACGGTTATGGCCCAACCCGCAAAATTTGTACCTGTTGAGCAATAGGCCGATGAAATATCTATTTGTTCTAAATTACTAAGAGTGTATAGACCATTTCCCTCGGTTTGAATGAGTGTAGTTACATCCGCAAATGCAGCAAAAAATTGTCGTGAAGAATCTAATGTATAAGCGAAGGTTCGAGAAGGTGTAATATCCGTGGTGTTCAGAGTTATATTAAAATCGCCAGAACCGGAGCCAGCCCAATAGAGGTAAGCAGCTTCTATGGTTTGTGTCGCCGATAAACTCAATGTTGCTGAAGAAGCTGTGTTTATGACACAGTTTACAGCACTGTTATTTTCGGAAGTATTCAAGGTGTTCCCAATTGCTGTATAATCCAAATGACCATTTAGTTGGTTGAACAACGAAATATCTTGTGCTGGTAGGATATTAAAAAACAAAATACCGATACTGAAAATAGCTATTTTAAATTTGCGTCTCATTGGTTGAGTTGTTATTCAAAGATATCAATTTTTCAGTATTATAATTCATCGCCTTAACGAAAAATGGCCTCTAAATATCTTGTTGTTTTGAAGTTTAATATAAAACCAATAATCGGAAGATGGACTACTAACTCCATTTACAGTGCCATCCCAACCCGCACTGGAAGGGCTTAATTTGATGAGTAGTTTTCCAAATCGGTCAAAAATAAAGATCTCACTGTTTTCTTGGTCTGGTGTGTTGATACCATACACATGCCAAGTGTCATTATAACCATCTCCATTAGGAGTGAAAAATTTAGGAAATCCAATTATAGCGATCTTTTCTTTGGCTGTCCCACAGTCATTTTTATCTCTTACATATACCGTATGAAAACCTGGAGCAACTCCAGAGAATACATTTGAGTCCTGATATCCAGTAAATTCAGTATCTAAAGCATATTCGTACTCACCTTCTCCAGAAACAAAAATAGTGATCGTATTATTTTCCACACCATCCACAATATCAATCGAGTCAAAAGTAGCAGTGTTGGAAGGAAGTACCGTTATGGTTCTTAACTTAGAACATCCATTGGAGTTGCTCACAGTTACCGTATAAACACCAGGAGTATTCACTTGAATTTCGTGTGTTTTTTCGCCTGTTGACCAATCGTAATACAATACAGGAGTAAATCCATTAATGACACCACCATCTAGTGTGATGGGACTAGGAAACGTATTTAAGCAATAGATACGTTCCTCTTGAATAACGATTTGTGGTAGCTCCAAAACCACCAATTCAACTTTGTTAATGCCATGGCAGTCATTTCCATTTTCAACACGTGCAAAAATGGTTTGTTTATACGGAGTTTTGTTGGTGTAATTAGCTGCTAGAGTATTAATTTCCAAAAGCGCATCTTGGTAAGTTTCATAATAGTTTAGAGTGAAGGTGGAAGACAGTCCAAAAAGCACTTTTGCATCCGCATCACTTAAAGTGAAATTAAAAAAACCATCTTCAGTTCCATCTAAGTCACATGATTTTAATATGGCATCATTCGCAGTAGAAGTACTCACACTTAAGGTGATTTCAGCAATATCAAAACAATTGGTTATGGTGTCTATGAGTTGTGCATATACAACCTGTGGATTTGAAGTATTAGTAAAAGCTGTTCCATCAATATCACCCATTGAATTTTGAGCGGAGGTTAAGGAGGTATAAAATTTCACCTCTCTGTTGTCAACATTGTTTATAAGGGTTTCGTTTATTTCTGTAAGATTAAAAGTTGTTAATCCATCAAATACGCCATCATCATCACATTGCACTAAATTGCTGTCTATGGCAATCGGGAGGGGGCTGTATTCAATTCGAATGGATCCATAGCTAGTACAGCCGTTATCTAAAAGCACTTCAACACTGTAGAGACCTTCGTTCTCAACTTCCAACTCAAAACCTGTATTTCCAGATAGGAGTTTGCCGTTTTTAAACCATTTGTAAGACAAAGCATTGTTTTGAAGGGCGCTCAAGGTTAGTGTTTCATCGTCACACAATGAAGTGTTTGTTGCTCTTAAACGATCAATTCCTAAGTCTGTACCCAATTTAAAGCTACTTGCTTCTAAGAAAACAGCTGAATCGTAACGATAGTTTTGTTCATCTGCGATAACCAATTTAACATGGTAAATTTCATTAGGGGTGATATTAGCAGTTGCTGTAAGAACTGTGGTTTGACCATTAAAATTAATAGGAGCTGAATTGGAATTCCAACCATCAAAGTACGCTTCATTAATGGGGTCACATTCTCCCGGAATCCCAGAATGAACAGTCGTTACTTTTACGGGTGTTTGCGTTGTTGGGACTAGGGCAATATTGGTGTAACCTCCACCACTTTCTTTCCGAATTAAAAATCCAAATAAATCTGAATATTGACAAGTACTCGAATTATTTTCTTGGTATTCTTCAGAGGCAAATATATAGTTAAAACTAATTTGATTCGCTTGTGCTGAAAAATTAAATTCTATTATAGTTGCATTGTGGGTATTACTTTCATTTAGAATCATTTCCAGATCAGAATCTCCTCCCCAATTCGAAGCATCATCGTCGCTTAAAGAGTTATTTGGACCTTCAACATTAGCTAATTTTCCAGTACTTAAAACGATTCCTCTTTGTAAAGGAAAACCACTTCCATTGGCATCAAAATAGCCGTAACTTTTTTCAGTAGAGTTAAAATTACCTCCAACGACATTTGTGACCACTAAATTTTCAATACAAGTGCTGTTTATGAGTACATCTTCAATCAATTCCTGAGGGGTGTAGGCAGAGCTACTAACTTGAACATTTTGACTCAAAGCAGCAAATGAAACGAATAAAAAAATAAGTGGGTTAAAATTTTTCATAAAAAACAATACAAAGATACATATTGATTTTTTAGGGCTTCTTATTAATTAATAAGAGCAAGACTAATTTTTTATGTTGGAATGTTGGTTTTTTATTTTTATCAAAACCAAATGGATGAGATAAAAGGATTTATAGATCACGCTTTTTTAATAATTTAAAAGATAAAAATATAAAAATAAGTGTCCATAAAATAACGATTATAATGTTATCAAAGTAAACAGCATAATCATAACTTATATCTGCATTCGATGGGAATTTTGTCATCGCAACACGCTGAAAGGGTTGTTTTATGAGGTTTGACATTGAAGTTAGTGGGAAAAAGTTTTGTACTTTTTGAGCAATTTCATAACTGCTTTTCCATGCAATTAGACCTAAAACAATCCACTCTAAGATTAGATCAACAAACAAAAATGCTAATGCGAATGCAGATCGTTTTGCCAAGACCCCCAAAAATAAACAGAAAGAAAAGAATCCTACAAGTTTTACAAAATAAGCCACTAAAAACTCCATTTGTTGAATAATAATGCTAAACTCATTGTAACTTGAATAAATCAATCCAAGTACTAAGGATATGATGAAAATAATCACAGTTGATATGAGAGAGAAAAATACAATAACATAAAATTTAGACAATATAAATTCTTTTTTACTCAAACCATCGATGAGGTTTTGTTTTAGTGTTTTATTGTTGTATTCGTTTCCAATCATTGAAACAACAACAATCGCAAAAAAGAATTTAAATAAGGCAGAAAAATAGGTGGTGATATGCCATATTATAGGAAAGTTAAAAATTCCTAATTCGCCAAGTTCTAGTGTAAAAAAACCAAAAAAGTTAATTTTCACAGCGGATAAAAGAATTACGCAAAGTGGCAAAATAAAGGATATAAATATCAGAATTTTACTCGTTTTATTGAGTAATAATTTTTGAAGTTCCAATTCTATTAATCGTCTCATTGGTTGTCAGTTAATTGTAAAAATTGTTCTTCCAAACTTTCTTTTCTTTTGATCAAATGGCTCAATACAATTCCTTTTTTAAAAAGTATACGGTTGAATTCTTCAGCTTCCATTGGATTTTCAAGAAACGCTGTTATTAAATCGTTTTCTACTTTGGTATGAGAAAAATTGGGATGTGATTCAAGTAGTTTTAGCAAGTCGTCTTTTTGATGTGTTTTTAATTCAAAAAATCCATGACTTGATATCAGCTCATCAACATGCCCTGAATAGAGGTTTTTTCCTTTTCTTAAAACAACCACATGAGTACAGACTTTTTCGACTTCATCTAGCAGGTGAGAGGCCAACAAAATGGTTGTACCCCGTTGGGAAATAGTTTTGATAATCTCTCGAATTTGATGAATTCCTTGTGGGTCTAAGCCGTTTGTGGGCTCGTCTAAAATTAAAATTTCAGGGTCATTTAATAGCGCTGAGGCTATGGCCAGTCGCTGTTTCATTCCTAAAGAAAAGGCACTAAATTTGCTGTGTTTTCGATCGTCAAGTCCTACAATTTCTAAAGTCTTTTCTATAGAACCATAAGGAACGCCTTTTATTTTGCAAACCAATTTCAGATTTTGATAGGCAGTCATATAAGGGTAGAAATTTGGACGTTCGATAATGGCTCCTACTTTTTTTAGTGCTTGATGTGTTGTCAGTGTCCCTCCAAACCAAGAGAAATCTCCAGCCGTTTTATTAACAACATTTAAAACAATTCCTAATGTGGTGGATT
>ERZ887851.3241-NODE-3241-length-11955-cov-5.853193_pt1 | contig 11955 bp, 9 predicted proteins | sample MGYA00521100_ERZ887851 | MGnify/ENA primary metagenome ERZ887851 (study PRJEB32303, sample SAMEA104408602) | aquatic metagenome | biome: Brackish water; feature: Pelagic; material: water | place: Baltic Sea | collected 2014-06-06T16:11:00 | depth 11,444 m ...
AGAATCGCTGACATGGGACGAATGATCCCTTTTGGGTTTTTACGTCCCCATGGATTTGGATAATCTTGGCCCATCATAATAACACCTCCACGAGGTCCCCGCAGTGTTTTATGAGTCGTCGTCGTAACTACGTGACAATAGGGCATCGGGTCAGTAAGTAGTTTGGCGGCGATCAGACCCGCAGGGTGACTTACATCTGCGAGTAAAATGGCTCCGACACTGTCCGCTATTTCTCTGAAGCGAGGATAATCCCAGTCCCGCGCATAGGCTGACGCTCCACAAATAATCATCTTTGGGTTTTCGCGCTTTGCAACCTCTTCAACTTTATCCATATCCACACGTCCTGTCTCTTCTTCTACTCCGTAAAAAACAGGATTGTACAGTTTTCCACTAAAGTTCACAGGGGAACCATGCGTTAAGTGGCCACCATGAGACAGATCGAAGCCCAATATTTTATCCCCAGGAGAAAGACAAGCGAGCATCACCGCTGCGTTTGCAGAAGCACCTGAATGAGGTTGAACGTTTGCCCAGACTGCCCCAAAAAGCTCGCAAACTCTATCAATCGCTAACTGTTCAATTTCATCTACAAATTCACACCCTCCGTAATAACGTCTTCGAGGCAAGCCCTCTGCATACTTATTTGTAAGTATTGAACCTTGAGCTTCCATCACGTTTTCACTGGTATAGTTCTCGGAAGCGATGAGTTCTGCACCTTCAGTTTGGCGTATACGCTCCTTTGAGATAAGCGAAGAAATAGCAGGGTCAGATGAACTTAGTGGCATTTTTTTGTTTATTTAAGTATCAAAGGTAGCAACAGGCACGTGTATTAACTCACTTAACCCTAAATTGCTACCATGAAAAATTTAAATACAGTATTAATCTCAAGTGCAGCTATCTTAATGATGGCTTCTGTTTTTGCTTTTAGCGCTCCAGCTCCGAGTTATGAGTATCAAACATTCACAACCATCGAATCTATTGTACCAGGTGGAATGGGACGAAGCAGAATGTTAATGGACAATGGGTCAGGGTCTCTGGACGAGCAAAAAATTAAAAATCTTTACAGTGTGGTTGGTATAAAAATGGAAAACATATTTAACAATGACCTGTCTGTGACTGAAAAACTGAACGACTTAAGCGAAGATGGTTGGGAGTTGGCGTTTACCAATACAGGTGTTCAATCCCCAACCGATGGAGGATCTAATGGTATTTACTGCACCCGCTACATCTTACGACGCGTCAAATAACACATGAGGGTCCAGAAACTCATTGTATTATTTTCAACCCTTTTTATAGGGGTTGCTTCCCTGCATGGTCAATATCGCTGGGATGTCGGCATTGCAGCTGGGACAGGTAATTATTTGGGCGATATCGGCGGAGAGGAACTGACGCGGCGTGATTTGATTTTTGATCTTCACGTAGACCAAACCAAATTCTCCTCCCATCTTTTTGCGCGATATCGTTTTAACAACATCATCTCAGTGAAGGGTAGTTTCGGCACAGTGTTTTTGGGAGACACCGATGCTGCCTCGATAAATAAAGATCGAGTCGCAAGAAACGCTCATTTTAGAAATAGAATTTATGAGGGTTCTGTCAGAGTGCAAGGAATTGTTTGGGCTCGGCCAAATATGCTGCCCTATCAATTTCGGAGAAATGTAAGCGGAGAAATCTACGGCATCGCGGGACTCACCTATTTCAGGCATAACCCACAGGCTAGAATTACACAAGAAGCCGCTGAATACCAATATAGCGAAGGTTTAATCAGTACAGATCCCAACAGTTTTGACTACAACTTGTGGTACGATTTGAGGGACTATCAAACTGAGGGAGTTGCATATTCGAAATCAAGCGTTGCCATTCCTATGGGTATTGGTGCTGCATTTACCCTAAATAAGAATTGGAGATTGGCACTTGAGATGGTGTGGTCTGTGACATTCACCGATTTTATTGACGATGTGAGCACGACATATGGTGACCCCGAAACAATGGATGACATCGGAAGAGTCCTAAGCAGCCCCACACATCTAGGAATAATCAATACGCTTGGAGTATCCGATTCTGAAATCTACATTCAAAATCATCAGTACTCGGAATCCTTCAACAGCCCCCGAGGCAACCCCGGTCGCAATGATGCCTTCGGGACCCTTCAGGTTTCTATTTCTAGGATCATAAAATCACAAAGCAGTTTCAGTAAACGAAACTACAGCAACAAAAGAAAGAAGAATGGCTGGAAAGCGCCAAGAAGAAACTACAAACCTCGGGGATATAACAAAAGAGGTCGGGCTAGGTTCTGATGCGAATTGTTCTTTCTGTTCTCGCCATTTCCGGATTGTCTTCTCTTGGTTCATGTGGACCATTAACACCTCCCAGAACTAACACAATGAGCGATACCACACATACAAATTTGCTCATTCACTCTTCGAGTCCGTATTTACAACAACATGCTCACAACCCTGTGGATTGGATGCCTTGGGGCAATGAAGCATTTGAAAAAGCGAAAGCTGAAGATAAATTAATCTTTATAAGCATAGGCTATAGCGCGTGCCATTGGTGTCATGTTATGGAGCATGAGACTTTTGAAAATGAAGAAGCCGCTGGGTTTATTAATGAACATTTTGTGAGCATCAAGGTCGACAGAGAGGAACGTCCGGATGTAGATCAAATTTATATGAATGCTGTCCAGTTAATGACAAAACGAGGCGGATGGCCTTTAAATTGTATTGCTTTGCCTGACGGCAGACCTGTTTTCGGAGGTACTTATTTCCCCCGAGATCGGTTTATTCAACAACTCGAAAGTTTGATCGCCTTGAAAGAAAGCGAGCCGAAGAGGATGGAAGAATATGCAGGAAAGCTCACGCAAGGAGTTATTTCTTCTGATTTAATCATTGCAGACAAGGATGGATTAGCGAGAGATGCCGAGGGAAGACCTTGGCCTAAGTCTGAAAGAAATAAATATGGGGCCGACATTGATGCTAGAGTTGACTCATGGAGATTGCAATTTGACCGACAAAGAGGTCTTTCAAATGGAGCTCCAAAATTTCCAATTCCGACAAACCTAGACTTCCTGCTACATTATGGAACCGAACGTGGTGACATGGACGTCCTCGGACACGTTCAACTCACATTAGACATGATGTCAAGAGGAGGGATTTACGATCAAGCGGGTGGAGGTTTTGCGCGGTACAGTACAGATTCGGATTGGATGGTTCCACATTTCGAAAAGATGCTTTATGACAATGCTCAGCTTTTATCGACCTATGCGCATGCATGGCAAAGCTTTCAAGAACCCAGATATAAAGATGTGTGCTACGGAATCATCGATTTCATATTGAAAGAACTTGATGATCCATCTGGGGGGTTTCTATCTGCGTTAGATGCAGATAGCGATGGAGTCGAAGGGAAATACTATGTTTGGTCTCATGCCGAACTCGCAGAGGCACTGCAGGCTGACGATTTGAATCTCGTGATGATCGCGTATGACATCGATGGAAGATCGGACTGGGAGCACGGAAACAACATCCTGATGAAATGGGATTCTGATGAGGTTTTGGCAGAAAAGGCGGGGTTGTCATTGCTGAAATTTCGCGAGAGACTTTCATTCATAAATAGGACCCTTGCTTTTTATAGAGATGGGAAGAATTCTTCTGGCAAAGCAACACACGCGCCCAGAGTAAAACCTGGTCTTGATGACAAAGTTCTGACCTCTTGGACCGCGCTTACCGTCTCTGGACTATGTGCATCTTATAGAGCATTTGATGACGCCTCACATCTAAGGAGAGCGGAGGAAGGAATGGAATTTATTTTGAAAACCGCCAAAAAATCGGATGGCACTTTATTCCATGTTTACCACGCAAAGGTCGGGGCGCATATTGACGGTTTTCTGGAGGATTACAGCTTTGCGATTGCAGCTTGCCTTGATTTATACGAAGTCACATTTGATCCTCGCTGGCTGAAAGAAGCCCGGGAATTGACACATGTAAGTTTCGATCAATTTTACGATACAGAAACAGGTTTGTTTTGGTATACATCCGAAAACATGGATGGATTGTTCGCCAGAAAACAAGAAAATGACGACAGTGTGATCCCCGCATCCAGCTCATCTATGGCGCGCAACCTTTTCAGACTGGGCAGATACGACAGCAAGTTCGACTGGATACAACGCAGTGACAGAATGCTTGTCTCAGCCTGGGAGAATTCCGACAATATCCGTAGAGCAACAGGGTGGGCTTCGGTCCTGCTATGGCGTACAAGTCCTTTTTATGAACTTGCAATTTCCGGATCCCATTCAGATGACATGCAAGAAGCACGTAAAGCACTCGATTCCAGATTCTATCCTCAGGTCATTCTTGCGGGAGGGTTGAGCAGCCCCGATCAACCCAAATGGATGGAGGGGAAATACGTCGAATCGGGTACAGTCCGATACTTTGTTTGCCAAGAGGGCGCGTGTAAGTTGCCTGTTGAATCACTTACAGACGTTGATAACTTACTCAAAGCGGAGTAGGTTATAAAATCTACTGCGTACCTTAGATTTTCCATGAAAAATCAAGTCTCCTTCTGCGCCAATCTAATTCTTGAAAAATATCCTGACTTCCATCCACAAATTGGATTGGTGTTGGGCTCGGGTTTGGGAACCTTTGCAGACAGTGTCGAGGTCATTTCAAAAACCTCTTTTAAGGAGCTCCCAGGATTTCCAAAAGCCGGGGTTGGGGGCCATGCTGGCCAACTTCTTTTAGGTCTTATCGGGCGCACAAAGGTCGCTGTACTTCAAGGCAGAGCACATTATTACGAAGAGGGAAAGGCTGACGCGATGTCTGTTGCAATCAAGACCTTGAAGGAAATTGGTTGTCAGTCTCTGGTCATCACAAATGCTGCCGGAACAATCAACGAAGCCGCATCTCCAGGTGAAATAATGTTGATTACGGACCATGTAAATATGACTGGGGTATCTCCTCTATTTGGGTGTACTGAACGTGATCGGTTTGTCGACATGACGAACGCATATGATACAGACTTGTCGAACATCATGCGCCAGGCAGCAACAAAAAACAACATCAAACTCAACGAAGGTGTATATGCATGGTGCTGCGGACCTCAGTTTGAAACACCCGCCGAGATCAATGCTTTGAAGATTTTAGGTGTAGACGCAGTAGGGATGTCAACCGTTCCTGAAGTCATCGTTGCAAGGCACGCACAAATCCCTCTGTGTGCATTGTCAATCATCACGAACCTCGCCGCTGGAAATAGTGCTTCTGCGCTAAGTCACGACCAAACGATACGTGTTGCAAAATTGGCAGAGGATTCTATTAGAGAAATCCTTATTACATATCTGAATTCTTTTTCTGATGAGCAGTAACAAAACCCAACCTATTCTTCCACGAAATCCAGGCACTGACTTTCAGTTGGAGAGGTTTTGCGACATTCAAATAAACAGGAGCGCAGTAGAGCAACGTTGCGCAAGCTATGGGACACGCAGAAGCATCAAAAAGGACAAACAAGCTGCTTGGCTCATCAAGGTCATCAGCTTAATCGACCTCACAACTTTGGCCGGTGACGACACAAACGATCGTGTAAGACGGTTGTGCAGAAAAGCGATTCACCCAGTGAATGAACAGTTGCTGAAAAAACTTGAATTGGAATCCTTAAATATTTCGACTGCTGCAGTATGTGTTTACCATGAAATGATCTCTGGTGCAGCACAAGTATTAAAAGGGACAGGCGTCCATTTGGCCGCAGTATCCACAGGGTTTCCTGCCGGACTTTCTCCACTTCCTTTAAGAATAGAAGAAATAAAATACTCCGTGGATCAAGGTGCAGATGAAATTGACATTGTCATAAGCCGGAGACTTGTTCTGGAGGGGAAATGGGAGGAGCTTTACCATGAGGTGAGGATGTTTCGTGAAGCGTGTGGTGAGGCACATTTAAAAACAATACTCGCGACAGGTGAATTGGGAAACCTAAGTACGATTGCAAAAGCATCACAAGTATGTATGATGGCTGGCGCAGATTTCATCAAGACCTCAACGGGAAAAGAACCCACGAACGCGACACTGCCTGTTTCACTTGTCATGGTAAGAATGATTCGAGAATATTATGAGTCGACGGGTTACATGGTCGGGTTTAAACCGGCAGGAGGCATCAGCGACACAAAGACTGCATTACAATTTATGACGATGATGCAAGAAGAACTTGGAAGAAGATGGTTAGAGCCTGATTTATTTAGGTTTGGTGCATCAAGTCTTTTGGGAGATATTGAACGTCAACTTGACCATTATTCCAGCGGGTATTACTCCGCTGCTTATCGCCATCCTATAGCATAGAAAACATGAAATTATCTAAATCTATCGAAGAACTAGAATACAGCCAAGCACTAGAAAGTGACAAGGAGGCTGTGGAATGGCTTGAGTCGAATGGCAGAAAGTTTGGGCAATTTATAGGGGGCGAATTTCTTTTCCAAAAAAATGCCGATCAAATAAAAGTCACAAACCCAGCTGATTCAAGTACTCTGGCAGCCATTGAAATTGCCGATGACAAAACAGTTGATTTGGCTGTCACTGCTGCTACAAAATCACAGAAGTTGTGGTACAAAGCTGGCGGACATGCCAGGGCAAAAGTTCTATATGCCCTTGCGAGACTCATTCAAAAGCACGCGAGAGTTATTTCAGTGCTCGAAACGTTAGACAATGGCAAGCCCATACGAGAAAGCCGAGATTCAGATATCCCGCTCGCAATAAGACACTTTTACTATCACGCAGGCTGGGCTCAACTTCAGGAGTCAGAGCTCGCAGGTCAAGAACCTGTGGGCGTAGTCGCGCAAATAATTCCGTGGAATTTTCCGTTTTTAATGCTTGCATGGAAGATTGCTCCAGCAATCGCAATGGGAAATTCTATTGTCCTGAAACCTGCTGAATCTACTCCCCTTACAGCCATGTTTTTTGCACAACTCTGCACAGAAGCAGGTGTCCCAAAAGGTGTGATCAATATTGTTAACGGAGCGGGGAATACGGGGGCGACACTTTCCGCGCACCCAAATGTCAATAAAGTGGCGTTTACAGGATCGACTGCTGTAGGCAGAGCCATTCGTAAATCAACCGCTGGACAAAGTAAAAAACTCACCTTAGAATTGGGCGGAAAATCCGCATTTGTCGTCTTTGATGATGCAGATCTAGACTCTGTGGTAGAGGGTGTTGTAGATGCGATTTGGTACAACCAAGGGGAAGTATGCTGCGCAGGATCTAGGCTTTTAATTCAAGCCAGTGTTGAAGAAAAACTGATTGGTAAAATTAAGAAGCGAATGGAGACGCTTCGTTTTGGCACTCCGTTAGACAAGTCAATTGATGTAGGGAGTTTGGTCAGCGACAAACAATTCGAGCAAGTATCACATTTGGTGAAGTCTGGATTGAAATCTGGAGGAAATCTATTCCAATGCGAACAACCTGATTCTAGTAAAAACTACTACCCACCAAGTATCATTACAGATGTGGACTCCTCACATCCTCTGGTTCAAGAAGAAATTTTCGGTCCTGTTTTGGTCATCATGAGTTTCCGGACCCAACCCGAAGCGATTCAACTGGCAAACAACACCAGGTACGGTCTTTCTGCCAGTGTTTGGAGTGAAAACATCAATCGAGCGATGCACGTAGCTCCTGCGCTTATTGCGGGTGTGGTTTGGATTAACTGCCACAATAAATTTGATGCTGCATGTGGATTTGGAGGGGTGAAGGAATCAGGATTTGGACGAGAGGGAGGAAAAGAAGGACTTTATGAATACCTCAAGCCCATTCAAGTAAAGTACAAAGCCACAAAAGGAGCGTCTGGAAATATGGCATCCTCAAAGTCGAACGTTCAACATTCAACTTCCTCAGAAATTGACCGCACGTTGAAGTTTTATATCGGAGGCAAACAAGTCAGACCTGATGGAGGAAACAGTATCCCCGCGCTCAATTTTGACGGCTCAATTTCCGCTTGGGTAGGCCAGGGAAACAGAAAAGACATTCGCAATGCCGTCGAGGCCGCAAGGAAAGCAAATGGGTGGGCTTCAAAGACTGCACATTTAAGGGCACAAGTTTTGTACTTTTTTGCGGAAAATTTAACGGTACGAAAAGACGAATTCATCAAACGATTGATGGAAACATGTGGGGTCAAAAAACCAGAAGCCACAGCAGAATTTAATGCAACTGTTTCAAGAATATTCAGTTACGCGGCGTGGGCAGACAAATTCGATGGAGCTGCGCATGATGCTCCTTACCGGGGCGTCACACTCGCACTTCCTGAACCGATAGGCATTATAGGTTTGGTCGCTCCCGACCACCAACCTTTGCTGGCTGCCATTTCTTTAATTGCGCCTGCAATAGCGATGGGCAACAGGGTCGTTTACATCCCCGGTGACCAGTATCAAAACATCGTTCTAGAATTGGTTTCTGTGATGGAAACATCCGATATCCCAGGAGGGGTCATCAATATTGTCACTGGAGACAAAGATGAGCTTTCCACACATTTGGCTGGACATGGAGAAGTTGAATCTATGTGGTGCTGGGGCGACAGTGAATTAAATAAAAACATTGAATCTATCAGTGTCGAAAATCTCAAACGCACTTGGTGTCACGAGAATAACGACAGAGATTGGCTCGATATGAATGCGGGTGAAGGAACCGAGTTTTTAAGAAAAGCGACGCATGTGAAAAATATTTGGACGCCGTATGGGGACTAGATACCTGCCACAGGAGCTGATCCGAAAAAAGCGCGATGGGCATACACTCAACGACGCCGAGATCGCGTATATCGTCAGCGGAATCTGTGATTTAAATTTCACGGATGCTCAAATAGGCGCCTTTGCGATGGCTGTTGTCATCAAGGGGTTGGACATGGATGAGCGTGTGAGTCTGACGAAACACATGATGAATTCTGGGAAGGTTTTGAAGTGGGATGATTTAAACCTGAACGGTCCTGTTGTGGACAAACACTCTTCTGGGGGTGTGGGTGACAAAGTGAGTTTGATGCTCGCTCCTATCGTTGCCGCTTGTGGGGCATACGTGCCGATGATCTCTGGACGAGGCTTGGGTCACACGGGGGGGACATTGGACAAACTGGAGAGCATACCTGGCTACAACGTCATGCCCAGTGAGCGTTTGTTTCGTGACACCGTCTCTGGTGTAGGTTGCGCAATTATAGGCCAAACCGCACAGCTCGCCCCAGCCGATCAACGTCTATATTCTATACGTGATGTGACGGCAACCATCGAATCGGTGGGATTGATTACCGCCTCGATTTTATCAAAAAAACTTGCCGCAGGACTGGATGCATTGGTCATGGATGTGAAAACTGGCAATGGTGCGTTTTGTAAGACACGAGAAATGGCACATGAAGTCGGCAGAAGTATCGTCGATGTAGCAAGCGGAGCAGGCGTTCCCACGAGATGTCTCATCACAGATATGAATTCTGTTTTGGGAAACAATGTCGGCAATTCAGTGGAAATTTTGGAATGCATTGCGTTTCTCACCTCACCAAACAAAGCGAATCCAAGATTGTTAAAACTGACACTCGAGCTCGCGGCGCACATGGTCCAAATAAGTGGGATAGAATCTGATTTAAGTGCAGCGTATTTAAAAGCAGAAGTCGCTCTAAATAGCGGAATGGCCGCGGAGGTCTTTGAAAAGATGGTCCGGTCATTGGGTGGACCTGGCGACATCTTAAAAAACCCGCTTATCCACCTCACTCCTCCTCCGATCGTTCAAGAGATTCCAGCAAATAAATCAGGCTACATCACGGGTATGGACGTGCGGGACATCGGACTTAGTTTGGTCGCATTGAAGGCCGGACGCGTAAAATCAAGCGACACAATCGACCACAGCATAGGGCTTTCCGATGTGGTCCAAATTGGACAATACGTCTCTGTGGGTGACCCACTCGCGATCGCACAAGTTCGCAATCTAAATGACATTGATTTCCTAAAGAAAGAACTTTCTCAAGCAATAAACATCTCCGAGGAGATGTCATCTAATGTGTCTGAGTCAGACATTGAAAACGGTCTGATCTACGACATTTTAACACCAAACCCAAGTTAATATTTTCTCAAAATGTCAAAACCCAGGGCTGTTGTGATCGTTCTTGATTCTCTAGGGATAGGGGCCAGTCAAGATGCTGAAAAATATGGCGACACCGGTGCAGACACTTTGGGCCACATTGCTGAATATTGCAATCAAGGAAAAGCCGACAACGCATTAAGACAGGGGCCGTTACGAATACCCAACTTACAACGATGGGGCTTGGCAGAGGCTGCAAAAAACAGCCGAAAAAAAGCATTGCCCATCGATGAAAATGCAACCGTTGAGGGCGCATATGGATTTGCTCAAGAAGTCAGTGTTGGAAAAGATACGCCCAGTGGACATTGGGAGATTTGTGGTCTCCCTGTCCCATTTGAGTGGGGGCTGTTTCCAAATGAAAAACCGTGTTTTCCTGAAGACCTGCTTCACGATCTGATCAAGAACGGCAAATTGAAGGGGACATTGGCAAATTGTCACGCTTCTGGCACCGAGGTGATTCAAGAGTTTGGAGAAGAGCACATGCGATCAGGCAAACCCATCTGTTACACCTCTGCAGATTCGGTATTTCAAATTGCAGCACATGAAGAACACTTCGGACTACAAAGACTGTACGATTTATGTGATGTTGCGAGAAAACTTGTAGACCCATTAAATATAGGACGTGTCATCGCTCGACCATTTGTTGGGAATACCCGTGATGATTTTCAAAGAACCCCAAACAGAAAAGATCTCACAACCCCACCTCACGCTCCCACCCTACTCGATGCTGTTCAAGCAAATGGAAGCCCCGTAATAGCGATTGGGAAAATAAGCGATATTTTTGCGCAACGAGGAATTTCACATTCGGTGAAAGCCCCCTCAAACACAAAGATTGTGGACGCTTTAATCGAACAAATGAAGATCGTGGACGAAGGGCTTTTATTTGCGAATCTTGTAGATTTCGACAGTGTCTTTGGACATCGAAGGGACGTCGCAGGTTATGCCCAGGCCATTGAAGCGTTCGATTCTCGCCTGCCCGAAATTGAATCTATCCTTCGACCAAACGACCTCGTCTTGATCACTGCTGACCACGGATGCGACCCCACATGGCCGGGTACAGATCACACGAGGGAGTACGTTCCCGTGCTGTTTAACGGTCCGAACGTGTCTCCATCAAACTTGGGGAAGAGATCGAGTTTTGCAGACATGGGTGCGACCCTTGCCGCTCATTTAAATACACGTAAATTAGATCATGGAGTTGCGTGTAAATGGTAAGATTCCCGGAGTTGTCAAGAGGGGGTTTGTATTGTGTTTAACGCTTGCAACCCTCACCGTGCTTCTAGAAATGGATTTAAGGGCAAACGCACAAACTGAGCTTTCACGGTCTCAACGTCAAGAACTGAAAAAACGTACAAAAAACTCCCGAAATATAATTGGAGATCTCGAGAATAACTATCTCAACAAACAAGAGAACCATTACAAACTTCAAGATCGCAAGACGCGCAGAATCATGCGAAGAGGACAGAAACAAGCTAGAAAACAAGCAAGTAGGAGGTCTCAGTCTTGGTTTCAACGGCTCATATTCAGATGGAAAAGCAGGAAATAAATACAAAATTTCACAGTTTTTCACAAAGAACATTAAACCCCTATATTTACGCTCTCTATTGAAACGCGTGAAATACACCTGCGAATGATTCGGCTTGCTACATTTATATCTGCCATTTTGCTCTTCACGAGCGCTGGAATAGCCCAAGTGGGCTCTGGTACTTTAAAAGGAAAAGTTACTGATTTTGACTCTGGGGAGCCTCTCCCCTTTGCCTCAGTCGTAATTTTTCTCAACGGCAACCAGGTATCTGGTACAAATACAAACTTCGATGGGGAATATACCATCAAGCCTATTTCTCCAGGTACATACGACGTCCTGTTAAGTTTCGTTGGT
>ERZ887851.3247-NODE-3247-length-11945-cov-40.766358_pt1 | contig 11945 bp, 8 predicted proteins | sample MGYA00521100_ERZ887851 | MGnify/ENA primary metagenome ERZ887851 (study PRJEB32303, sample SAMEA104408602) | aquatic metagenome | biome: Brackish water; feature: Pelagic; material: water | place: Baltic Sea | collected 2014-06-06T16:11:00 | depth 11,444 m ...
CACTGAGGTAAAAAATATTTCGGTGTTGTTCAAATGGAAGTGTACTATCTGCACCCGTAGAAAAGACATCGTTAGAGTTAAACACAGCGATCGATTTAGGCTGCATTTGTTTTACAAACTTTGATCTGTTTTTTGTAAATAGTTGAGGACTAATAGGTAGGTATTTCATGTGTCTAGTTATTTTTTATTATCGGTCACATACAATGCAATAATACAATCAATTAGTTGTGAGTATCATTTATTGGATTTGTGAGTTAAATAATTTCTGTGTAATAAAATCAAATTTAGACAAAAAATTATAAAAAATACGCCCTGTTTAAAATATTAAAGTCCTCTAATATAAACTGTTAATTTAAAATAATTATAAATAAAAAAATTAACACTGATGTTGTTGCCTAAAACGTTGTCGTAGATTACCTTTGCATGGTTAAAAAACAGCATCTAATTATGAGTGGATTTTTAAAGTCTTCAATCGGAAAAAAGATTGCCATGGCGCTCTCTGCATTTTTCCTTATGGTTTTTCTTTTACAGCATTTTGCCATCAATATTCTATCCATAATCAATCCAGATACTTTTAACGAAGTATCACATTTTATGGGAACGAATCCATTGGTTCAATTTGTCTTACAACCAATTCTTATTTTTGGAGTTGTCTTTCATTTTGTAATGGGATTTGTATTGGAATATAAAAACCATACATCTAGATCGGTAAGCTATGCCAAAAATAATGGTAATGCAAACTCAACGTGGATGAGTAGAAATATGATTTACAGCGGATTTGCTATTTTGGCATTCGTTGTGCTTCATTTTATTGATTTTTGGTTTCCAGAACTCAATACTAAGTACCTTATTGGAGACATGAGTGGTATGCACAACGGAGAGTTTAGATATTACCATGAACTGGTTGAGAAATTTCACAACCCACTTAGAGTTGGTGCCTATGTTGTTGCTTTTATATTCCTAGCACTGCACCTTCTACACGGGTTCAATTCTGCATTTCAGTCGGTTGGAGCAAATAATAAATATACAAAATCACTAAAAGGCTTTGGAAAAGCATATGCAATTCTAATTCCCTTAGGATTTATCATCATCGCCTTGTTCCACTTTTTAAATAACACACACTAAAACACAGGATTATGGCTTTAGATTCAAAAATACCAGAAGGTCCTTTAAAAGATAAATGGACCAAACATAAAAACAGTATCAACCTTGTAAATCCTGCCAACAAGCGACACATCGATGTGATTATAGTTGGAACTGGACTTGCTGGTGGATCTGCTGCTGCCACTCTTGCTGAACTTGGATACAACGTGAAAGCATTTTGTTTTCAAGACTCACCACGTCGAGCACACTCCATTGCTGCACAAGGAGGAATCAATGCTGCTAAAAATTATCAAGGCGATGGCGATTCTACTTACCGTTTATTTTATGACACCATAAAAGGTGGAGATTACCGCTCGCGTGAAGCCAACGTACACCGTTTAGCCGAAGTGTCTACAAATATCATAGATCAATGTGTTGCACAAGGTGTACCTTTTGCAAGAGATTATGGAGGGCTTTTAGACAACCGTTCTTTTGGAGGCGTTTTAGTTTCAAGAACGTTCTATGCCAAAGGACAAACAGGTCAACAACTCTTGTTAGGAGCTTACTCTGCGATGAACCGTCAAATTGGACGTGGAAAAATAAAAATGTACAGCCGTCACGAAATGTTAGACGTGGTAATTGTAGACGGAAAAGCCCGTGGAATTATTACGCGAAACTTAGTGACAGGTGAAATCGAACGCCACTCAGGACATGCTGTGGTATTAGGAACTGGAGGATATGGAAATGTATTTTACCTTTCTACAAATGCAATGGGAAGCAATGTAACGGCAGCTTGGAAGGCACACAAACGTGGGGCCTATTTTGCAAATCCTTGTTACACACAAATCCACCCAACTTGTATCCCTGTTTCAGGTGATCACCAATCAAAATTAACCCTAATGTCTGAATCATTAAGGAATGATGGACGCATATGGGTTCCAAAAAAATTAGAAGATGCTAAAGCCATCCAAAATCGTGAATTAAAGCCTACAGATCTGCCAGAGGATCAACGCGATTATTTCTTAGAAAGACGTTACCCAGCATTTGGAAACTTAGTTCCTAGAGATGTAGCTTCACGAGCTGCTAAAGAACGTTGTGATGAGGGTTTTGGGGTGAATAAAACAGGAGAAGCAGTATTTTTAGATTTTGCTTCCGCTATCATAAGATATGGAAAAGAACAAGCACATGTCAGAGGATTAAATGAAGAAGATGATTCACTCATCCAAACCCTAGGAAAAGAAGTCGTTAAAAGCAAATACGGCAACTTATTCCAAATGTATGAGAAAATTGTTGATGAAAACCCATACGAAACACCAATGATGATTTATCCAGCCGTACACTACACCATGGGAGGCGTTTGGGTTGATTATAACTTACAAACAACCATACCTGGACTTTATGCAATTGGAGAAGCTAATTTTTCTGATCATGGTGCAAACCGTTTGGGAGCTTCGGCACTAATGCAAGGACTGGCAGATGGCTATTTTGTATTGCCCTACACTATTGGAAACTATTTATCCGATGACATCAGAACTGGTCCAATTCCTACAGACACCATAGAATTTGAAGAAGCAGAAGCCAAAGTGACTTCAGAAATCAATCACTTTATAAATAACAAAGGAACCAAACCTGTGGATTATTTCCATAAACGTCTTGGAAAAATTATGTGGAACAAATGTGGAATGGCTCGTAATGAAAAAGAATTAAAAGAAGCTATTAAGGAAATATCTGCGCTTCGGGAGGAATTTTACAAAGAAGTTCTGGTCCCTGGAACTGCAGATGAATTTAATGAGGAATTAGCAAAAGCCGGACGCGTGGCAGATTTCCTTGAATTAGGAGAATTATTTGCAAAAGATGCCTTAGTACGTGAAGAATCTGCTGGTGGACACTTTAGAGAAGAATACCAAACTCCAGATGGAGAAGCTCAACGAAGAAAAGAATTTCAGTTTGTGTCTGCATGGGAATATAAAGGAGAACCTAAAGATGCTGAATTGCATAAAGAAGCATTAGTTTACGAAAATATTGAAGTTAAAGAACGCTCATACAAATAAGAACAGCTATGAATTTAACATTACAAATATGGCGACAAAAAAACGCCAACACTGAAGGAAAAATTGTAGAATATCCAATTCAAGATATTTCACCCGATATGTCATTTCTTGAAATGTTGGATGTCCTAAATATGCAACTGATCAGCAATGGCGATTCGCCTGTAGCATTTGATCACGATTGTAGAGAAGGGATTTGTGGATGTTGTTCTTTATATATTAATGGGGAAGCGCATGGACCAGACCGACTCGTGACAACTTGTCAATTACACATGCGTAAATTTAAAGATGGTGATACTATTTTTATTGAACCCTTTAGAGCAAATGCTTTTCCAGTGATTAAAGATTTAATTGTAGACCGTTCGGCATTTGATAGAATTCAACATTCTGGAGGTTTTATATCGGTCAATACATCTGGAAATATGCAAGATGGAAATTCAATTCCAATTCCAAAAAAGGATGCAGACGAGGCGATGGATGCCGCTACTTGTATTGGATGTGGCGCTTGTGTTGCTACATGTAAAAACTCTTCTGCAATGCTATTTGTAGGTGCTAAAGTATCACAATATGCCTTACTGCCTCAGGGGCAAGTCGAAGCCACAGAGCGTGTTCAAAATATGGTTGCTCAAATGGACTTAGAAGGCTTTGGTAACTGTACAAACACGGGTGCTTGTGAGGTAGAATGTCCAAAAGGTATTTCGTTAGAAAACATAGCAAGAATGAATCGCGAATTGATTAAAGCGAGTTTGAAGTCTTAATCTTCTAAGGTAAATTCTTCAATCGTATCCCAACCCGCACGAACTTCAACCGGTTCTAGAGCATAACTCACGCGTTCAGGTTGAATTTTCTTTAAATAGTCTCCGGAGTCATAAACCCCGTTTTGATTCGTATCGAAAATAACTCTTAAAAAATAGATTCCGGGAGTCACTTCATTAAAATCTACTGGAAAAGCTTCTTGAACTAGGGACGTTTCAACCACCATTCCTTTAGAATCTGTAAGTTGAACAATCAAAGGATAAACACCGTTACGGATTTCTATACGAACATCGCCATAAGAAGATCGTGCCTTGGTTGTTGCTTTAAAATTTAAAGTATCATTTTTAGCCCCATAGAAATCTGTAAAAGCACCCGGAAGTATTTCGATTGTGTAACTATTTTTTTCCGTTTTATTAAAACTAATGTCAACGGTGTTCGCAAAGGAGTCCAAGACCATTGTTGGTTGCTGAAATACAGAATCCTTATCCATAACCCGTACTTTGGTGACATCCATAGAATCCAATGGAATCGAAGCACTTATCCTATGAGACTCTTTTAATTTGAGCATAGAGCTAATCGTATTAAAAACCAAAGAATCCGATTTATAGTCTTTAATCCTTACTACCGTTGTATCGATTGTTTGTTTGTGTGTAATTTCAAAAATTAAAGAATCTACTTCAAGCTTTGGACGAAACCAATAGTTGAGAGTATCTTTATCGATTTCTTTTGTAACGATTGAAGCATACTCTTCTGGGGCATCGGAAAGTAGCCTTATTTTCATTGATTCTCCATCACCTTCATACCCAAAAGCAAGCTTACTGGACGATACTTGCTTGGCTCTTCTGAATTTATAATCAATGGATTGATCAAACATTTTTAAAACATAAGCTGTATCCGAAGGTACTGTGATAAACTGTTTTCTGTACCCAATTTTATCTGTTTTGGACTGAAAAATATAATTCGGATTTTCTTCTTTGAGTGCTGCTAAAAGATAGGTACCCTCCTTAATATTTTCTAAATTAAAGGCTGAAACACTGTCTGTATTTGAAATGTATTTTGGTTTCTTTTTATAAATAACAGAATCTGTAAAAGTGGAGTCCACCTCATATAACAAGACGGCAATACGCTCGTCAGTTTCTCTGTTTAAAGCATCTGTAACAATTCCAGAAACAGAAAGCGAATCGATATAATCTCCAGTAGAAAACACATATTTATAATACGGTAATACATTTCCTTCATTATTATCCGCAATACTTTCACCAAAGTTAAAAGCATACGTAGTATTGGCTTGCAGTGTATCCAGTATTTTTATTTTGATATACTTACTAGCACTTCCCACTGGACTGATATTTGGATCAGGATCCATCAATGGAGAAATAATGAGTTGCTTTTGTATGTCTTTCATTTTGATGTATTCATCAAAATAAATAATGATTTCTTTTGAATCAAAGTTAAGAGAAAAATTCTCTGGAATCGATTTTATAATCAGTGGTGGCAATTCATCTTTTGGCCCACCAGAAGCTGTTCCTTTATTGGCACAGTATGAAAAAATCAAGCTGACAACAACTAAAAACCCCAAATTGGCAAACTTTTTACCCATTAATATTGCATTTTACGCAAAGTAACAACATATTTTAGTACTAACGAAAAATGGAATGCGTAATTGCAATTGTTGCAACACTTAACTGCATCTTCTTTTCTGGATTCAAAACCAATGCACAAGCTTCAATTGTGGCTCCCGTTGTAATAATATCATCCACGAGTAGAATATGTTTATTTTCAATTGTGTTTATGTTTTGGACATAAAAACTATGATCAACAGATTGAAAACGTGCTTCTCGAGACTGAAAAACTTGAGTTTTGGTATTTGTAGATTTTAGAAGCACGTCGTCCAAGTAAGAAACATTCAACACTTTCGCAATTTGTTGCGCAAAAAGAGCCACCTGATTATATCCTCTTTGTTTTAGTTTTTTAAAATGAACCGGAACTGGAATTACAACATCAATGGATTCAAAATAAGGAGACTCTAGAAGTTCAGCACCCAACCAATTTCCAAAAATACGTCCAAGATCTTCTTTGCCTTTATATTTTAAATGATGTAACATCTGTTGAACCCTTCCGCTTTTATGAAAATAAAAGAGCGCTGTTGCCGCTTCTAGGTGCACCCGACCATAAAAGATTTTTTTTACTGTTTCGGGGCGCTCAAAATGGTAATTTGTTAATGGCAACTCGTGTCGACATACCACACAGATACCAAGTTCATTGTCCTTTAAAATTGTATTACAGGCATGGCATATTTTTGGAAAAAATAGATTTGTAAGACTCGAGAGCACAAATAGTACATTTAGGTGGCATTAAAATTAAAATAATATTTTATTTTTCACCCTAACTTTAAGTTTAATTTAAAAAGCGTTTTCTATTTTTGTGATATGACAAATCAAGGAGAAAGTTTCAAGAAAGTTATTTCACATGCGAAGGAATACGGATTTGTATTTCAGAGCAGTGAAATTTATGAGGGCCTTAGTGCAATTTATGATTATGCACAAAATGGCGTAGAGTTAAAAAAAAATATACGCGAATATTGGTGGAAAGCCATAGTTCAAATGAATGAAAACATCGTAGGCCTAGATGCTGCTATTTTTATGCATCCTACAACATGGAAAGCTTCTGGACATGTGGATGCTTTTAACGACCCTTTGATTGATAATAAAGACTCCAGAAAACGCTACAGAGCCGATGTTCTTGTAGAAGATTATTGTGCTAAAATTGAAGGCAAAATTGAGAAAGAAATCAAAAAAGCCGAAAAACGTTTTGGAGAAAGTTTTGACAAAAACGAATTCATCTCTACTAATGGAAAGGTTGTTGGTTATCAAACTAAAATAAACAGTATTCTGTCGCGTTTGGCAAAATCTCTAGAAAATGAAAATCTAGCAGATGTCAAAGCACTTATTGAAGAGTTGGAAATCGCAGACCCTCTTACAGGAAGTAAAAACTGGACCGAGGTAAAACAATTTAACCTCATGTTTGGTACCAAGTTAGGTGCTTCTGCCGAAAATGCGATGGACTTATATTTACGTCCTGAAACCGCTCAGGGCATATTTGTGAATTTTTTAAATGTTCAAAAATCAGGGCGCATGAAAATTCCGTTTGGGATTGCACAAACTGGAAAAGCTTTTAGAAATGAAATTGTAGCACGTCAATTTATTTTTAGAATGCGTGAATTTGAACAAATGGAAATGCAGTATTTTATCAAACCCGGAACGCAACAAAAATGGTATGAGTATTGGAAAGAAACGCGTATGAAATGGCATTTATCATTAGGAATGGGTGCTGATAATTACCGATTTCACGATCATGAAAAACTGGCACATTATGCCGATGCCGCTTCAGATATTGAATTTAAATTCCCTTTTGGATTCAAAGAACTTGAAGGCATTCACTCACGTACCGATTTTGATTTAAGTCAACACGAAAAATATTCTGGCAAAAAACTCCAATATTTTGACCCCGAAGAAAATAAAAATTATACACCTTACGTTCTAGAAACATCCATAGGATTGGATCGCATGTTTTTAGCTGTATTTTCAAATGCCTTAACTGAAGAGAATTTAGAAAATAACACCACTCGAACGGTATTGAAACTGCCCGCAGTCTTAGCACCTATTAAAGCAGCAATATTACCCTTGGTAAAAAAGGATGGATTACCAGAAATTGCAAAAACTATTTTAAGTGATTTGCAATGGGATTTTAATGTGGTATATGATGAAAAGGATGCTGTTGGAAGACGTTACCGCCGTCAGGATGCTTTAGGAACACCGTTTTGTATTACCGTAGATCACGATTCTCTTGAGGATAATTGTGTAACCATAAGACATCGAGATTCCATGGAGCAACAACGCGTAAAAATAGAAGATTTAAAAACGATTATTGATAATGAAGTTGCCATGAAACACTGGCTTAAAAAAATTAAATAACTTGAAGTTAAGTGTAAAATCTGTTATATATGTAGTCGTGTTTTTAAACACTTTGACCTCTTTTGGACAAAACACTCCTCCAACGGTGACTGCTGTAGGCAACCAAATCTATTGCCCACAAAGTCAACAACGAATAGTAACTTCTTTTGACATCGTTGATCCAGATGATACACTCATTCCTGCTTTTTATATTCAAATTTCATCTGGTTATGTTATAGGGGAAGACAAACTCTCTTTAGCAGTGTCTCATCCCAATGTAGATGCCAATTGGAATGCAAATCAAGCTAAATTAACATTAACCGGAACTGGTGGGGGTTCTGCAACTTATACAGATATTAATGCAGCTGTTAATGATGTTGTTTTTAATAGCACTAATATAAATGTGGGGCCAAAAACCTTTTCCTTAACTGCAGGATCTGCAAATTATTTAGCCTCAACAGGTCATTATTATGACTTTATTCCTGCAAATTTAATCACTTGGACTGATGCAAAAGCGGCGGCTGAAGCTTTGCCTCTTTATTTTGGTTTACAAGGCTATTTAGCAACTTTAACTACTGCAGACGAAGCCCAAATTGCAGGAGAATTAACGCCAGGCACGGGCTGGATTGGCGGAACAGATGAAGCTAACGAAGGTGTCTGGAAATGGGCAACAGGACCAGAAGCAGGTATGACTTTTTGGAATGGCAATGCGGGCGGGACCACGCCAAACTATGCCAATTGGAATTCTGGTGAACCTAATAATTCTAATAATAAAGAGGACTATGCACACATCACTTTCAATACAGGTATTCCAGGCTCTTGGAACGATTTACCCAACAATACTTCAGGAGAACCTTCGCAATATCAAGCCAAAGGCTATGTGGTTGAATATGGAGGAATGCCCGGAGATCCTGTCTTAAATATTTCGGGGTTTACAACCTTTAGCCCCCCTAAAATTTTATCTACCAGTCCCTCTGTAAGTTGCGAAAATGATCCTGCCAACCTATCAGCCACTTCAAACACAACAGACATTTTGTGGTATGACAGTCAAACTGGAGGCACGCTTTTACATACAGGCAGCACCTACAATCCTATTTTAACGAGTACGACCACCTTTTGGGTTTTGGCTTCAGAAAATGGGTGTACCTCAGGAACACGAACTGCAGTCACTGCAACGGTTAATTCTAAACCAACAGTGGACACTCCAGCTGATACAACTTCTTGTGGTAGTTATACATTGCCAGCACTCACCAATGGAAATTACTTTACCGCCCCTAATGGCGGTGGTACACAACTAAGTGCTGGAACTGAAATCTCTGCTTCCACTACATTATATGTGTATGCAGAAACTGGAACAACACCAAATTGTTGGGATCAATCCAAATTTAATATTACAATTATTCCAAAACCTCTAATTGAAAAACCAGCAAATATCACTTTTTGTGATAGCTACACACTACCAGCGCTAACCAATGGCAATTATTTCACATCATCCAATGGTGGTGGTACACAATTAAGTGCTGGACAGACCATATCAACCACAACCACGTTGTTTGTATATGCGGAATCACCCTTAGATTCAAGCTGTTATGACCAATGGTCCTTTACGATTACAATAAATTTAACACCTGTTATTGATAGACCAACAGATGTCTCTTTTTGTGACAGCTACACACTTCCAGTGCTCACCAATGGAAATTACTTTACCGCCCCTAATGGTGGTGGTACACAACTAAGTGCTGGAAGTGTCATATCCTCCTCAACGACCTTGTTTGTGTATGCAGAAACTGGCACAACACCAAATTGTTGGGATGAATCCAAATTTAATATTACAATTATTCCAACGCCTACTATTGATACACCTAATGATGTTTTTAGCTGTGAAAGCTACACATTACCGGCACTCACAAATGGAAATTATTTTACGCTCCCAAATGGCCAAGGGACATTGCTCAACGCGGGAGATATTTTAACGGCCACGACTCCTTTGTATGTCTATGCAGAATCATCCTTAGATCCAAGCTGTAATAACGAATGGCCTTTTACGATCACAATACACCCATCACTAATAAGTGTACTTTCATTAGATGTTGAAGTTATCTCTGAGGATTTTGAAGACAATCAAACCATCGTTGCAAGTGCAACAGGTGGAAATGGTGATTATGAGTATCAACTAGATGGTGGTTCTTGGCAAAACAGTGGCGTTTTTGAAAATGTGTTTGGTTGTGAAACACATACTGTAAGGGCTCGGGAGGTGCTCGGCTGTAGTATAGTGCCACAAAAAAATATCAATCTAGTCTATTTTCCGAAGTTTTTTACGCCAAACAATGATGGATATAATGACACTTGGAACATCAAATGTTTGAAAGATGACCCCACAGCAGTGATCTCAATTTTTGACCGTTATGGGAAATTGTTAAAAGAATTTAAACCCAGTCGATCTGCGTGGAATGGGACTTTCAATGGATCAATGCTAACAGCAACAGATTACTGGTTTGTCGTAAAATACACCAATGCCAATGGAGTTGAAGCAAAGTACAGATCTCATTTTTCTCTAAGACATTAGAACAAAAATCTTTACAGCTAACATTTCCGACATTTGTAGAGGTTTTACAAGCGATCATATTTTGGTCGCCATCAATCCAACTACTACTTCAACATTTACAACAATAAACTCTATTTATATAAGAGCAATTGTATTGAACTCCCCAACCTTAAAAAATTATGGCTTTAGGGGTTCATTATGTTCTGCCATAAAAAATAAAGTCCCTACAGAATACTACTTTACCCACAACGGAGATGGGTATAATGATACTTGAACTATAAAATGTTTAGATGGCAATCCCTCTACGTTAACATATTAGCAGAAAATGATTATTGGTTTGAAGTGGACTAGGTAAACAGTACTATGAAGAAAACTCAATACAAATCACACTTTTCTCTGAGACGTTAGAAACGATACCCAATACAAAAATCTCCTTTAAGTACTGCATCATTTGAAGAGTTTCCTAAAAGATTTCGTCCGACTCCTAACTTAACTTCAAAAACAAATCCGGCAGAAGGTATCCATTTTTGACCGACAGAAAACCCTAATGCGGTTTCAAAATATTTAGTGTCAGTATTTGAGTTGAGATTCTTGTCATCTCCATTATAAAAGGAAAGGAAACTTTCTACAAAAAATCCTTTTGCACCATATTGTTCATTCCTATCAAAATACATACGAAAAAAAGGAGTAATTGATAGGTTTTCAAAATAGTCATTATTGGAGTTGAAATTCACTAATAGACAGGCACCATAACCCATATTTCTATCTTTGATGTATTCATAAGTGCCCTCAAAAAAAGGACCGGCCAAAATTTTAATGATTCCGACTTTCACCTCATGATGTTTCTCAAAAATAGAGGGAACATCGTTTTGGGATTGACTAAATAAATTAAAACATATAAAAAAAGATACAATTAGAAGTGATTTGTTCATGATTGAAAATATATTTGGGCTCTCTTTAGTCTGACAAAAATTATACCAAAGTTATCAAAAATACGCTTTTAACTGAACCGTACCCGTGTGGATGGTGCGACTGGTTTCACTCTTTCTTCCAAAATAATTCAGATTTAAATCTAAAAACTTCGTCAGTTTTTTTTGTGCAATTAGTGACCAAGTGAAGTTGGTGCCAGGCTGTAAACCTTCCATCATTTGGTAAGCAACCGGAGTATTAGAAATTCCGGAAAATTCATTTGAAAAATAGTTAAACTCACCAGAAATAGCCGCTTTCTGGTTTTGCGTAAGCATAAAAGACACGCCATATTTTTCTTGGGTAAGTTGCTCCATATCTCCAATTGAGTTCTTCTTATTTTGATATTGGTAATACACATCAAACCGTTTGTTGTCATCGAGTAAATAAGACACTTTTGGGTTGAGAAGTGATTCTTTAAGTTGAAAATTTTTGGAAGAAAAATTTTCACTTGCACTAAAATTTTCATCTAAATTTGTTTGTAAACTAAGTAACCACTGCTCTTTTATTTTGTGTAAAATGTTCACTTGATGACTAAAAGTTTCCTGTTCCACATACCCAAATGAAAGTGTATTACGTGCTTTAGATTCCGAA
>ERZ887851.3259-NODE-3259-length-11909-cov-7.416146_pt1 | contig 11909 bp, 9 predicted proteins | sample MGYA00521100_ERZ887851 | MGnify/ENA primary metagenome ERZ887851 (study PRJEB32303, sample SAMEA104408602) | aquatic metagenome | biome: Brackish water; feature: Pelagic; material: water | place: Baltic Sea | collected 2014-06-06T16:11:00 | depth 11,444 m ...
AACCAGTACCCTTACCAGAGACGATTAAATTAATATTTGTATCTGTACCTGCAGCATTAATAGAAGGTGAACTTCCAGTTGCGGCATTAATAACAGATATTTCATTAACGGCTGACGCAGTTGAAGTTAATCTAATAAGTTCAGCGCCGTTAGCATCGTTAATTGAACCTGTGATATTAGGTCCCGCGATATTAGGTGATGTTAAAGTTTTATTTGTAAGAGTAGCCGCATGGGTTTTAAAAATAAATTCATCATCTGCTGCCAATAAAGGCAAAGTAATATTTCTATTTGCAGCTAGCTCCGATACCGCAAACACATATTTATGATCTGCAGAAGTATCATTGATTTGTGGAGTTGTTAAAACTGGACTAGTTAGCGTCTTATTTAAAAGAGTTTGCGAAGCAGAGTCAATAACTATATTACCAGAAGTATTTGGCAAAAAGATATTATTATCCTGAGATGCATCTCTGGCTTTTAAAAGTGTTTCGTTAGTGTCATCAGTTTCACCTTCAAAAGAAATACCGCTAGAGGTTACAGATATTTCTCCTGATAAAACGTTACTATCTCCACCAAGTTTTGTGTACAACTCGATGAAGTTTTCATTAATCTTTTGGCTAGCTTGTCTAAGCGTATCTCCGGTACCGTCATTAGCAAAGGTACCATTTGATATATTCTGACGAGTCATTCAATTATCCTCTTAATTACCATTATTTATATCTTTTATGTAGCGTTATAGAGCAGCAATTCTCGTCTTAAAGTCGGCAAAATCAAGACTTGAATCGACAACAAGTTTAAGGTCAGCGAGAGTAATATACTGATTGGTGGGAACACGCAGCTGTACATAGTCACTATCAATTAGAGAGGTTATGGGCAACTCAAATCCTGGAAGTGGAAAATCTACAACGTATCCTGGATCCCCAGCAAGTCTGGGATCGTCCTGTGCTGGCGTGTTACCATCTTGAAATATGCTTTGAATAGTAGCAATTGATGGCTTACTAATAACTGGTGCAATCCAAGTATTGTGGAACGCATATCCTAGAGGGTTATTCGATAGAATACCAGCTTGTGTACGCATATCATCTGTCCATTCGGGAGCGAGGCTTCCTCCATCCCAAAGACTTGTATATTCAAACATACAGAAGTTAAGCAGATACAAATATTCTTTTGCTGCTACTTCAAATGCATCAGCATCTGTTTTCCAGGTATTGCCGCCATAACCAGATGGATCCCACTTGCCTGCATCATAGGCTTCTTCCATTGCCGCATACAAATCACTAGTTGCCCAATCTGAATCTAGTTGTGGATATAGTTTTATCCCTCTTGCATCAAGTCCGTGCATGTGTAGTGTGTGGAATATGTGTTCAATAACTTCTTGAGCATCTTGATCACCATCGCCATATCCACTACCGGTCGAATTTAAATACCAAACCATATCATTTTGTACAGTATTATCAAACAAGTTTGTTAGGTTCCAAAATATAATGCCAGCATCTGTTAAAAAGTTTGTGCTATAGTCTGCACCAGCACCTCTTGCTACTCTTTGTATTGTTGGTTTGCCTACATGATATGTTCCTGTGTCACCACTTAGCGTTTTAATTAGCGCTCTCTGGTTTGATTCATTAATACCTGCTCCGGTTGGATCTGTAAACAATTCAAACATCCGAGCCACTTTTTCCAACCATGGATCTGGGACTGCTGTCTGACCACCTACTGTGCCAGCACCCATTATTCTTACACCGTTGGTTGTAAGTTCACGCTTGAAGAAATCGCTACCGTTGCCAGTAACATCGGTAATTCCACCATTGTTGTATTCACCATCCAAACCACCTAAGCCTTCGGTTTGATTTGCAAGGCCAACCCAGTTACCAGCATGAGCAAAATAACCACGGCCTTCATCGTGAACATGAGCAAACATGCCATGGTAGGTCGATGCGCTTGGTAAAGATCCAGTTGAATCATAATTGTTCGAGTACAATATTTTATTTGTACCAAAATCTATATCTGAATCACCAGCTAGCTCATTTAGCGTTGTTGCAATAACTTGCGCGTTATCTAATGCTTGAGCAATAGATATAACATCTGCTGAATCTAAATCGGCATTCTGAAGTGTGGTAAAGTTGGCATCAAGTTCTACATGAGTTAATGCCGTACCTTTTGTGTTTCTTAATGTAATAGCCATTTTTTACCTCTTATGGATTTGTTTCCACATAATTGTCTTCGACATATCCGATTGTCATATATCTTGGGTTTCCAGCATTAGAATCATAATACCATATCGCTTTATCCATTGTCTCGACCGCGTTACTCATTCTAACACCATGCTGATCGGATGCTGGACCGGAGTCTCCGTCTGAGTAATAAGGAGCAAAGTCTTTTGCAGAATCGTCGAATGTTGGAGAGTTAACACGAAGCGTTTTATCAATTTTACCATACGATGCCATAAACACATCAACTGGCATATTTTCGTATATTCTAACTTTAGCATCGAGACTAATACGTTCGATAACAGAATCAGAATCTCCATCATCTGGAAGAATACCTATAGCTTCTACTAAACCATTTGGTACGATAAATGAAGCTACACCTTCGACCAATAGTGGTGGGGGTGGCTCGGCAATATTATCTGGCATGACCAAAATATTTGAGTTAGTTGAAGGAAGTTCTAGAACAACCTCACCACCTAAGAAGAATCCAGCCGGATGAACAAACTTTTTATATAAATCTTTCCATGTTCCTAATGGTATAGAAGATTTAATTAGAACAGAAAAGATTTGATACAATGCACTATTCTGAATAAATCTTAATGATTCTGTACCAATTTGTGATTCACCTACAATGAAAAGATTATTTTTAGGATATTCGATTTCTACGTCAATGCCGTAGAACGCTCTAAAAAATCCTTCAGCTGAATACTTTGTTCCTTTTACTCTATAAAAATTAGCAAAGTTTCGAAGTACTTCACGAGGTTCACCAAAATATGTAGAGTTAGCGCCAGCAGCAATTGTTTTAAAAATGTAATCGATATATGCTAGATCTGTACTTTCTAAATCATAAACACTTGATAAATCTTTAATGCCATCAATTGTTTCGTCAGAATCTAAATAATCATAGTAGCCTTCTAAAAATGTAACAAGGTTAGGATATGCTTCAGAAAAATACTGAGGCAATACTTCTTTTACACTGTAATACCTAATATTAGGCTGTGTACGATTAAAATCAGCTACATGCGACATTTATTAATACCCACTACCACCAAGACTTGGAGCTCGTACAAATGTTCCTGGTGTTCCAGATGTTGAAGAAGAAACACCAGTACCGCCGCCGATTGTGACATCTGTTTGTTGCCTATCGACAGCGCTTGTCGCAAACGATGGACCTTCATCAAGATCAAGGATATAGCTTCTCAATGGACGAACTGTAGACTGGTTAGCAGGAACTCCGCTGAGTTTTAGGAAGTTAACGCCTGCAGTAATAGTAGACGGAGCAAATGCTGTTAAAGTAACAATACCTGTTAATGCTTCATATGAACCAATGTTATCTACTTCAACTTCACCAATAGAATTAATAATCTGAAGTTTAGTATTATCAAGAGCATTTTTGACAGAGCAAACTTTATTATTAAAAATAAACGTAGAAGATGTAACAATAAAGTCTGTATCAGATGGCGAGGCTAACTCAACCGGGAAATAAATCTTATAAGAAGCAGATTGTGTTAAATCCGGAATAAACCTTTGCTGAAGCTTTACTGTAGCTCTAGAGTTCAAGATAGCATCAGACAAATCATCAATTCGACCTAATAACTCTGAACGTCTAAACACGCCGCCAAATTGTTTGAGTGTTTCTTTTACATACGCCTGCAATTCTGCAAACACATTAGATTCTGAAGATTTAATTGTTTGTCCTGTTAAGTTAGGATCAAAGTTAAATGTTAGAACAACTTCAAGATATGTACGTACTGGATCTTCAAACACTGTATCAATTGATAAGATAGACAAGTTGGTTGTCACTTCTTGTATAATTGAGTTTTTGACAGCGTTTTGTTGAGCGACCGTTGTACCATCTTCGAATACAAGTGAAACGTAAACTTTACCGAAATTTGCTGGAACGTTATCTTCTCCACCCCATGCAATAGCGTCAGTTACTGTAGCATAGTTACGTTGAATAACAGCTCTGTAATCTTCAGCAGTAACAAGTCTTTGTTGTGCAGCAAACGCAATAGGAGCATTTTGTCTAACAGATTCGATTGATTGACGTGCACCCCCGACGCCAGAATTTGCAATTGTCGTAACGTTTAACGCGTAATTTGATCCAGCAACCGATACCGTATTAGTTGGAGAAAAGAGTGATGCGTTATTTGCTGCAGCACCTACACAAGAAAGATAAACTACTTCGATCTTGTTACCAGCCTCCGGAGATTTACCAAATGAAATACCATCACCAAAGTTTAGTTCGTAAAAACCATTTGGCGCTTCTGAGATTTGATAATAGCGTGATAGCGAATTTACTGAAACAGCATTTGTAATAGGAGTATATGTTACGAAGTTAGAACTTGATGGCGTATCATACACATAAACTGCAGCCGTCGTAGTATCAATGGCTTCATCTTGAATAACATAAAGTTGTCTTTCGCCAACTTCACCAACATAAAACGTTTTTGTTTTCTCACTACCTTCAAAGATTTGAATTGTAGACCCACCATTAGCATTTAAAAATTGATAAAACCCATTGCCATCATCATCAGTCGCCGTATAATCTTCTAAGGTACGAAACGTATATGTCGTATCACCAGCATCAGCCGTAAATGTTGTACCAGCGCCAATAACTACAGAACCAGGGCGGCCCGCGACGCCAGACAGGTTCAAACTTAGATTTACTTCGGCACGAGAGGATGTACGTGAACGAGGAACATAACCAAGTGTTGCAGCATGAGAAACCACAGAACTTCTTAGCTGTGCTGTTGACAAGAATGCTTCATTCAATGCAAAGTTAGCAGTCAAAGCATTATAATGTGTATTATATGCAAGTACATCTAAAATATTTGAAAGACCAGAAGCTTCGAAGTTATAGTCTTCAAACTCAGGTTGCTGAGCAAAATAAGTTTTAAGTGAGTTTTTGATATTATCAAAATCTAATTTAGTATTTTGTACAGTAGTTGCCATATTATCTCAGCCTTGATAAGGATGTTTCGACCGTAACAATTTCGCCGACATTTACAATACCAAAACGAACGGTTACATCTATTGAATTATTATCTATGTTATCACTTACAGTTACTTTATCAAGCACGGCTCTTGGCTCATAGTTTTGAATAGAAGCAATGATTGCCTGTTCAATTTCATATGAAGTTCCGTCATCCATAAGTTCGAATAACGCATTACCCAAACCTCCACCAAATGATGGAAAGAAAGGGCGCTCTCTAAAACCTGTGGTTAAGATATTCTTAACTGCCTGTTTTACGGCTGCAGCATCTGTCTTTTTAAATATATCGCCATCAGAACGTGGTTCAAATGACAAATCAATATCTACATAATTTTTACTACGAGACGTGACGACACTACCTGATGTTAGGTTGCCATCTTCGACTGCAAAGTTACGTGTGGTTGCCATAAATGTATTCCAAATAATTTGTATTATTTATAATTTTATTCAAGCAATTCTACTAGTTCACCTGAAGTTTGTAGATTTCCATTGTATCTTGTTTCAAGTTCTTTTTTAAATCTTGCTTCGTAGTTTGAATTTACTACAGGCATTTGCAAAATTACATGACATTCTAAACTTTTATCTGGGTTAAACGTGTCATAATCTAATATAATCTTATCGAATAGGATACTATCTTTCCAATACACAGCAAGATCAAACATAGCAATATGATCCGGGTTACCATTACCGTCAATAAGCTGATACACCACGACTTGACCTTTTGTTGCTAAATCATTTAAACTTCCTGACGTAAGCTTTTCGCTAGGACCTTTTTTATATAATCCTTCTACAACAATGAGTCGATTATTAGCAAATTTACCAGTATCTGTATTGACCGTATTCATCGCCATGGCCTGAAGATATAACTGACGTGCAATCTGCAGCTTATCAGCATCAGATGTAATATGATTTAGATTTGTTTTTTCACCTGCACCACCAAGGAACTTGCCGATGCTTACGCCCTTTGCTAGTTTAGTACCCGAATAGATCCGTACCGCATTATTAGGATTAAACACCGGGTCAGGTACAATCTTACGAATTCCTGGATTTGGTGTATAGTATGAGTGATAAAAATTAAAGTCGCTCATCGTGGACCCGCTCCTTTATCCACTGGACCAACCGGTCCTACAATAGTATTGTTCTCGCTGACAGTTGGTTTAGAACTTGCAGTACGACCGATCTTCTTAGGATTTGGTGAACTGTATTCTGGATTTAGTTTCCCTTCAGCAATTTGTATCGATGTAAAGTCGGTATTGTTTAACGTAGCATTGTCACGCATTTTAGATCTAACTTCGCTTGTAGTTAGATTTCTACTAGTTATGCCACCAGTCAAATCAGTTTTATTAATAAGTCTCTTTAACTCACCTCCAGGATCTACTAATACATTCTGAATACCATAGGCTGATTTTTGATATGTAGTTGCTACCGCAGCATTTGGAATAGCAGTTGCTTTAGTATCATCTGGAAGTGGAGTAGTATTAATATCTTGATCTAAGTTATTCCATCCGTAAGACGAACTACCAGAACCAAGGGCGCCTGCAGTACTGGCAGCAATTGCTCCTGCAGCCTGATCTGCGACAATAGCTTCATCTGCTCTACCCGTTAAATCTCCATGAAATGTTGGAGCAGTCATACTATTTGTCGCTGTTATATCACCCGTTACATCGATACGCACTGCACGTATTGTATCTACATTAATTGTACCAGATCCACCTTCACCGTCACCTAACCATAACGTATTTCCTAGATGATGGTTATATGAATATAGTACAATATTTTCACCACCAAACGTACCAACATCGCCAAAGACCGATAGGTTCGTAGCATGAATGTTTGTATCAGGTGACGTCATGTTCTGACGTGTCTCTGACGTAATACGTTGAGATCCAGACGCAAAGATACCCATGTCACCTTCATTAGCAATCTCAAACTTACCTTTTACTGCAGCAGTATAGCCACCAAGAATCGTATCGATCTTTGTCTCTACAACAGTATTTGATTGGTGTCCTTTTACAGTAGTGCTTTCGTTTAAAGCAATGTTTGTTCTTTTTGCACCATCGATTTCTGAAACAAGATCACCAGTAATAATTTGTGTTTTATTACCACCTACAGATAGGTTATAGTCTCCGGCTACATCAACGTTAAGATCACCCTGGTATGTCATATGAGCATTACCTTCGACCACTACATGCTTATCATTTGCACAACTAATAAGAACATCATCGATACTGCTTATATAAACCGTGCCATCAGGCTTAATCTCTACACCAGATCCTGACTTATGCCGAATCATAATACGTTCATTTGTAAGCGTATCATCTAATTCGATTACATGACCGCCCGGAGTTTCCCATACCTGATTCTTAGGATATACTGAATATCCTTTGGCTGCTGCAGCTGCTTCAGGAGTTTCAGAAGAAAGATCATAGTTTCTTTCAGTTCCTAAAGTAGGTATACCACCGTTTGTGGATAATTCATTACGAATTAAACCACGTGCAGCCTGGTTTAGTGAAGACTGATAATAGTATGCAGTCTTCGGATACAATCCACCTGGGTCTTGATATCCTACAGGATAAACGCCTTCGTTATATACTGAGTTGCCATATATAAGCTGGCGCTGTTCTATTTCATCGTTTTCTGTTGTCATGATACCACATTATTTGCTCTAGCTTGTGCGATTTGCGCAGGTGAAAGGGGTCGGGATGTTCCGATTGTCACGTTACTCTTATTAAAAGTATTACGAATGTATTTAGATACATCAAATCCTGGGTCGATTTTATTATTTGGATCAGTATCATTATGTCCGAATACCTGACCGCCAGGAAATACTTTATAAAACGTATTTAAAAATTCATTCATAGTCTTTGTTTGAGCTTCAGTAAACGATTCCGAACCTGTCGGTGGATTTCGTAGATTAACTGCAGATGGAACAGTGTACCCACCAACGAGGCAAACGCCGATACTTAAGTTATTATGACCATTGGCTTCAGCATGTGCACCAATAATATTAATCGGCCGGCCACGTTCTATTGTTCCATCACGACGAATGACATAATGATAGCCAATCCCACCGAATCCACTTTGTCTATGCCAGCCATGTATTTCTTCAGAACCAATATCTTGATCCAAATATGTTGCAGACCAATGGATAACAGTTTCACTAATATCTCTTGTAGCTGATCGCATATCCGCTTCAAGTTCTTGTACACCGCCTAGTCTTGTAAAATTGTAATTAATAGAGCTCGATGCGTTTGAGCGATTTGTGATTGTCGTAGTTGCAACACCTTCCCATCCATTCGCATTTGAACCGATATCAAAGACTGGCAGCGTCGTTGATCCTGTATATGTAATTCGTGTTGATATTTTTGTATCAATGTTCAACAATCTTTCTTCGATAACCGAATATGGTTCATTTGAATTTTGCGATACAAGTAGAATTGCTTCTGCATACTGCCCATTTGATAACAAACGAATGGCGTTGTTTAGCTCAGCACCTAATAACTTACCTCCGGTAAGATCGTTAATAATCAATGCTACCGGACTATCAACAACGTCAACAATTGCTTGTAGTACTTTATCAATTGCAGTACCAAGATTTAGATCTACTTTTTTGTTGAACTCAGCAATAATAGGATTTAGTACTTCTGATAAGACTCTTCCAAACGCTGCCTGTACAAATTGTTTTGAGCCTGCAGATTGTAAGGTTTCTACTGTACTTAAGAGTTGTGATACGTTTTTGCCAGTTGCTTTTGATAAGAGTACTGCCATGGCATTCGACGAACTACCACCATAATAACTCTTTAAAAATGCAGAACTTGGATTAGTACCTGTTAATACGGCAAGTGTTCCAAGGGCTGTTAATACATTATCAAACTCTGCATGAGGCCCACCAAGGTTAGTAAAGGCGTCTTCAATGTTTACAACTAGAGTATCAAGGAAGCCTGCAACTTCTGATGTTAAAGCTACTGTAGCAAGGCCAAAGAGATTATCACCTAACTGACCGCTATAGTCTTCTAATTGGCTTATTGCCTCAAATCCGTTAACTTTTTGCCCTACTGTTTTGCCTACAGTTGACGTTAACTTTGCATTATATTCACCCAAAACTGTAGGAGCAGCACTGGCAAAATCGGCCGTACTTAACCTTTGATTATAACTTGATAGCGCAGAGTTAACCCTATTAAAACTAACCATTTGCGTATTCCTCATATACAGCCAATCCGCTGTTGATCCTACGAGATCTTGCAGCGCCAGAACTTCTTTCGTATTGCGCATCAAATATGGTTGCTGCAGTTTGTACCGTGTTTGCTTGTTTTAAAGCATCACCAGCTTTTTTATTTAAATTGCCTGAATGACTATCAGCGTTATTTAATTCCCATACGATAAACTGCAATTGATCTTCAAACGTACTAGATTGCCATGGTTTACCATAAACCTGTTCAAATATATTTCTACGGCCAGGATGCCATTGTGCAATACCTGCAGCCTTCCCACCGTCTCCCCTAGGCCCGTGTGGAGGTAATTCAGTTCCTGATTCTACAATTAAATTGCCGACCATACCTGCAGCTTGCTTTTCGCTAAAGCCTCGACTCGTAAAATAATTAAACGCTCTTTCAACATTTGTAGAGCCAACTGTACCAGCACCGACTGGTAATACATTGGGTTCAGTCGTAAGGCCAGCTGCTCTTGCAAGAGCAGGATCTACTTGTCCGACGCCATAACCTATGCTATACGTGGAAGTCTTTAGCTGCATACCTGATAACTGCTGTTCAGATGGTATTTCAATCTTTGGCATTACGCCAATGACGCATGGCAATTGTGATTCTTTACCGTCTAAAAACATACCAAATACCTGTGCACCTGGTAAAATTTGTGGCAGCATACCGATACCCGATGTACCGCCTGAATGTGTACCCTGTAAGACAGTCGCCCATGGTAATGCATGATTAGGAATAGCAATATGATCTCTGGAATGAATACCAAAAATTCTCACCTGCACTCTTCCCAGTTGCAGAGGATCTAGATTATTAGTTGCTACACCAATAAACCACCTTACGTTATCTCCGTAATGTTCCATCATCTGACTGCAGTGTTTCCTCTGTAATTAGCGATCTTTACAAGACTTAACCCAACGCTATATCTGTCTTGTGTGAACGAATGTTTAGAAGCATATATTAAATAGTCGCCGCTACGTTTGCGATCATATATCTCTCTGTGTTGAGTAACGTCAGCAATAGAAACAACTGACAAGGTTCTTCCAATAGTTTTATGGCCGTTTTGTGGCATGAAGTTAAGGCCAGGTACCGTTATTTCTAATATAGATTTACCAAGAAGATTGCGTACTGATTTCTGGATACTCTTTGCTGCATGCTTTGATGCCGAACTCTCTTCATATATATTCCTTGAATCGTAGTACGTATTTGCTGTAGCGATCTTATGTATACGCTTTGACTTATATTCGCTAATAGGAATTTCATTAAAGGTTGTTCTTGTATCAGCTGCAGGATATGCATTAGTTTGTAATAGATTTTTCATTACTTTGTCTAAATCATAGGCAACGTTAAACTCTAATCCATGTGTCGTGTCTACAAATTCATACAAAGCACCTACATCGCCATTACCAATTAGCTCTAATGTATTAGCATTCTTTGGTGTTTTCATATGAGATATAGATTTACTTAAGTCTGAACCGCTGCTTGGCAATGATTGTGTTAACTGACCAGAATAAAAATACGGACCATCTACATTAATCGGTGGTTGTTGTATGAGCGTGTATAGATCAAAGAATCTAAAGTTATTATCAGCAAGTGATGCAAAGCAAAAGAATGGTGTACCAGTTAAACCGGTAGTTCTTTTCTTAATAACCTCAATGGCTTCGAGCGGCGTTAAGTTTGGCACGATATATCTAAATGCAGATTGTAATTCATACGACGTAGATTTTGTAATAGCTTGTGCAGCTACTTCAGGTATTTCGCTTGCTGTATCCCAGTTTTGTTCTTGTAGGATATTAGCTTCACCTGCTCTAGATACTCTTTTACTTGATCCATAATTATCTCGTAATATATCACCGATAATTTTACTTGGCTTACCCTCATACATTTTATTTACATTAACAAGCGAGCTGTAGTATGCATCGTAATCAATAAGTGCAAGAGTAACAACGTCTGTAGTATCGGTTGAAGGAACAATGGAATTAACCTGCCTTACGATAAACCGTTTAACTACCCTATGCGAAGTATTATGTAGCTTTAGTTGTATATCAACGTATTCTGTACCCTGAAAATCTATGATTTCAATAACACGACCGCCATCGACAAATGTCAAAGATCCTGTCAAATAAGCTCTATCGAGATGCTCAAAGATCTCAAGTTCAACCATAGATGTAGTAATATCTACATCATGAGCATTACGCTGAGTTGAGAGTATAATAGATTCTAATTCATACTCATGCGGATCGTTTGGTACATAATCAGGCATCTAAAAATTTATCCTGGTATTCATTAAATACATCACGAACAACATCAGGCTTCAATACACTAATTGATTTAAGCTCGTCATTCTTTGTAATAAAGTAATCAAAATTACTAATAGGTGTATATGCACTAGGTCTTGCGTCATATGGATTGATATCGACCTGCTCTTTCTTACCGTTGACAACGGTTTCCCAATACCGTGTCGCATTCTTTTCTGAGATAGAACTAATCAGTGTAATA
>ERZ887851.3260-NODE-3260-length-11898-cov-34.445495_pt1 | contig 11898 bp, 19 predicted proteins | sample MGYA00521100_ERZ887851 | MGnify/ENA primary metagenome ERZ887851 (study PRJEB32303, sample SAMEA104408602) | aquatic metagenome | biome: Brackish water; feature: Pelagic; material: water | place: Baltic Sea | collected 2014-06-06T16:11:00 | depth 11,444 m ...
GAACGTGGCTACTTTAAACTAGACTTCCTTAACGTAAGCATATACAAAGACGTTAGGGATAATAAACACTTAACACAATTAATGGAAAGGACACCAATATGGCAACTACTGGAACACAAGGACTTCAGCGAGCAAGTTTTTCATCTCAACGGGCACAGCAAACTATTACAGCAACTGAAGCCTACTTCGGTGGAGCAATTGGCGGCCACACTGGCAATAATTCGACCAGCCAAGAGACATCTAGCTGGAAGCAGTTGGAGTTTGATTTTACAGGAAGTGTGGACAAAACCGACAGACAATAGTTACTATTTTAAAAAAGCACACGCAGTATCTTATGCAACAGCGTGTGTAGTACACATGAATTTATTGTGTGATAAGATTAACGAGCAGGGCGGCGCATAACTTGAACACTCTTACGTTTAACTCGTTTGAGTGTTAGGTTGTTTAGATTTACACATGGTCCGACAATAACTTTAACGTCTTTGCTGTTCATAGTCATTAAACTATAACCAACTTCGGTTATTTCTTTGCGAAGAAAAATATTAATAGGAATCATTCTGTTTGATTCCCACCACCATATTTCACCAAGGTCTATTAATAACTGCTTATGGTCAGTTGTTTTAAGTTTGGTATACACATACATTGTTGTAACGGTCACGTCTTGATTAACAATGATTCCAACGTATTCGTTGCCACCGTATGCCACAACACTAAGGAATGGAAATTTTTCTTCTATATCTTTTAATAACATGCCATAAATACTTATATATAAAGGTCCTACCAATGCAGCAAACTTATAGATATTTAGCAAACAACCGAGTCGCTATCCTTGCCAATCTGGACGGATTCATTACGGAGTATAGACCAGTGTATCAAAAACAACTAAATGTATATCGAGGCATCGACAACTTACTGCACTTTGAAGTTAAGAATCATGATCAGAAACCAGTTAGTCTTGCAGGCTACACACCTAAGTTTATGATGTTTGACGAGAACAACAACTTGGTTGTTGAACATAACGGAACAGTAACAGACGATGTTATTTCACGCACTACAAGCGGTGTAGAGACGGCTGCTGACACTACTTTAACATTTAGTAGTACAAGCGGCATAGCAGTAGGACAGACGGTTACAGGGCTTAATATAAAGCGTAACACACTGGTTAGTAGTGTAGTAGGAAACGAAGTTACATTAAACAAAAGTGCAAGCGCAGCAGTAACAGCAGGCACAAGTATTACATTCCAAACACAGAATCAAAAAGGTGTGTTTACAGTAAACTTAACCGAAAACGATTTGTTAAACCTAAAACAGCAGTATGCAAAGTATGCAATATATCTTGTAGACAGTACAGGTGCTAAGACATTAACATACAGTGAAGCACACTTTGAAGCAAAGGGTACTATATTCATTGACGGCCTTGCATTTCCAGGACCACTGGACACTTACAGCATAACAGGATTCACTGCCGATCAAAGCGAACCTGACCATTGGAGTACAGAAAGCCTAGATGCACAACCTGGACTTAATGGCAACATAGCATTGCACACTGCTGCATTTTATACAGATGAGTTTGTAGGAGATATTATAGTACAAGGTACACTTGAAAATCAAGTTAGCCTAGCAACATCATGGGCAGACATTACAACAGTAACGCTAGACGGAACTGAAACAGAACCCACACCTGTAAACTTTAATGGAGTGTTTAGTCACTTGCGTTTTTATACAGAAACAAACCCAACAGATAAGATTTCAAAAATACTCGTTAGAAACTGATTGACAAACAAAACATCAATGTTATAATAGTATTATGAGCATTGTATCTGACATCATTACAGCACACCTACCTGGCAAGCGCAAGACCACACCTAGTGGGTGGACCAGCTTTAATGCACCTTGCTGTCATCACAATGGCGATGCAGCAGACAAGCGTGGGCGCGGTGGACTTATCTCAGAAGGCGACACTGTAAGCTATCACTGTTTTAACTGTGGATACAAGGCTAGTTGGCAACCAGGCCGACCGGTGTCGCAGAAGCTGCGTAAGCTGCTACAGTGGCTCGGATGCAGTGACGATAGCATAACTAGGCTGACCTTTGATGTAATGCGTATAAACGAAGGCGTACAAGTAGCAGAACGTAAGATAGAAATACCCACGTTTGAAACTGTGCCATTGCCGCCTGATGCAGTTAAGATTGCAGACATTACAGAGTTTAATAAGTTTAGTATGGCTGTACTTGAGTATATGGCAGTGCGTAACTTGCACTTAGATGATACAACATACTATTGGAGCTCTAGTCTAGCATATCGTGATAGACTTATTATTCCGTTCTACTACGAGAAACGTATTGTAGGATGGACTGCTAGAACTATTACAGCAGACAAAAAGCCCAAGTATCTTATGGAAGTGCAACCCGGGTTTGTATACGGACTAGACAAACAAACGTATGACAAACAGTTTGCTATATTGTGCGAAGGACAAGTTGATGCACTTCACATAGATGGCTGTGCGCTTGGCGGCAGTGAGATCAACGATGCACAAGCAATGCTGATGAACAAGCTGGGCAAAGACATTGTTGTAGTACCTGATAGAGATCATGCAGGCAGTAAACTTGTCGAACGTGCTATCGAACTAGGATGGCAGGTTAGCTTGCCTGAATGGAGCCAAGACATCAATGATGTAGGCGATGCAGTGGATAGATACGGAAGGCTATATACATTGTACAGTATTGCAAACGCTGCTGAAAGCAGTCCACTTAAAATTAGATTGAGAGCAAAAAAATGGTTTACTTAAAAAACATATGGTCATTTATTATTTGGCCCTACACACGTATCAAAGAAGAAATACGTTTTAGAAAAAGATTAAAAGAACTACGCAAAAGGGATCCATTTATATACAAATGATTACTTGGGGAATATCAGCAAACAGTCACGATGCTGCATTAGCAGTATTCAACAACAACGGACTAGAGTTTGCTAGTCATACCGAAAGGTTCAGTGGCATCAAGAACGATGCACACTTAAACGCAGGGATAACTAACTATGCAAGGCAATTTGGAGAACCAGATGAAGTGGTATGGTATGAAAGACCCGGTCTCAAAACTCTTAGACAGTTTCGAGCAGGACAGGGACTACGGCTGGGTGAAAACAATATTAATCGCTATCTTCAATCTCACGGGATATCTGCTCCTGTTCGTTTTGTTTCTCATCACCTTGCCCATGCTGCTGCCGGTTTTTATACTAGTTCTTTTAGAGAAGCCACTGTTGTTTGTATTGACAGTATTGGAGAGTTTCAAGCTCTTACCATCTGGAACGCAGACAACAACGGACTCAAAAGAATCTACTCGCAAAGCTACCCACATTCCTTGGGACTATGGTACTCGGCGCTAACACAACGTATAGGACTAAAGCCGCAGGAGGATGAATACATTCTTATGGGCATGGCAGCATACGGTGATCCGTTGAGATTATTTTATGACGTACTAAATGACTTCTTCCATCCTATTGACAGTGACGAAGGCATACGTGGCATAATACATACATTATTATACGACAGGCCTACTATACGGTTGCGTCATAACTTGCATAGAGGGTGTACATGGTGGAGACCAGACCTTACTAGTGAACAAGACATGTTTGATATTGCAGCAGCTACTCAAGCAGTTTATCAGTACTTGCTCAAGTATATAAGCAACTGGGCTAGATGGAAATCGCCATCAGGTAACCTAGTGCTAATGGGCGGCTGTGCGCTAAACTGTAGCGCCAACGGCTGCATCAAGAGTGATTGGAACAACATGTACATTATGCCCAATCCAGGCGATGCAGGCAGTGCTGTAGGCGCTGTACTAGCACACAAGAAGTTACACATGCCTATGCCGCATGTTAACTTAGGATATAACATTGAAGGAGAATATCCTGTTGAAGAAGTTTTACACGAGTTGCTTACTACTGGTATTTGTGGCGTTGCCAGTGGCAGGGCAGAATTTGGGCCCAGAGCTTTTGGACACCGCTCCTTACTTGCAGACCCCCGAGGTGCCGACATCAAAGACCGAGTCAATGAGATCAAACGTAGACAGAAGTTTAGACCTTTTGCACCAGCAGTATTGGAGGAACATGCATCTGCCTATTTCGACGGATATGTCAGCCCCTTCATGCAATACACTGCAACTTGCACGGATCCTGGATTACCTGCAATTGTCCACGGGGACGGCACCTCTAGGGTACAGACAGTTTCTGCTAATCAAAGCGTGGGCTTTAGAAAACTGTTAGAACGTTGGTATGAGGAAACTGGATGCCCTATACTACTGAACACAAGTCTCAACATCAAAGGCAAGCCCATGGTTAATACTGTAGAGGATGCAGTAGAATTTGAAAAACATTACGGAGTTAAGGTATGCACGGCTGCTGCGACAATGTAATACAAGCACGAGATGAAAAAGTAATTCACGTTGACAAGTTTACATATTGTGTTATAATAAGTTATTGTAGCAACTGTGGTCAACTCAAAGCACAATCACATATAAGAGAAACAAAAAATGATAACTGAAGAAATTGTAAGAGAAGCGCTCACAGAAGTATATGACCCTGAGGTAAGCCTTAGTGTACAAGAACTTGGGTTGATCTATGAAGTGCATTGCGAAGGCACACATGTACACGTTAAACACACACTAACAAGTATGATGTGTCCATTTGCAGAAGAGATATGCGAAGGCATTGAAGAAGCAGTAGGCGCACTAGACGGAGTTGAAACAGTGAATAGAGAACTGGTATTTGATCCACCGTTTAGTATGGAGATGGTTCCTGAAGAAACAAGAATGATTATGGGTTGGTATTAATGAGCACTAGACAAAACACAGACTACGGATATGATATACAAAAAGTATATCTAGAAATGTTTATGACAGATGCCGAGAGCTTTGTGCGCTGTCAGGGTGTGTTCGAACCTGAAGCATTTGATAGACGATTGATTGAACCAGCAAAGTTTATCAAAGGATATGTAGATGAACACAGTGCATTGCCCACATTTGATATGGTTAATGCAGCAACACAAAGTGATCTAAAACATCCAGGCGACCTAATGGAGAATCACTATGACTGGTTGCTGAAAGACTTTGAAACATTCTCAAAGCACAAAGCACTAGAGGCAGCTATTCTTAAGAGTGCAGACCTGCTGGAGAAGGGCGAGTATGGCGCATGTGAGGATCTAGTTAAAGCAGCAGTACAGATTGGACTAACCAAAGACTTGGGCACAGACTACTTCTTAGATCCACGAGCAAGACTGGAAGCTATCAAAGACAAGAACGGACAGATCAGCACAGGCTGGCCCACACTGGATAAGAAACTGTTTGGTGGATTCAACAGAGGCGAGCTCAACATCTTTGCAGGCGGATCAGGTTCGGGCAAGAGTTTGTTCTTAGCTAACATGGGTGTGAACTGGTGCTTGCAAGGACTCAACGTGATGTATCTAACATTCGAGCTTAGTGAGAACTTGGTTAGTATGCGACTTGACAGTATGGTATCAGACATCCCCAGCAGAGATATTTTTAAGAACATTGATGATGTACAACTCAAAGTCAAGATGATTGGCAAGAAGTCGGGTGCGTTCCAAGTCAAGTATATGCCATCGGGCAAGACCGCAAACGATGTACGTGCATATTTAAAAGAGTATGAGATTAAAACAGGCAAGAAGATTGACGTACTACTAATTGACTACTTGGATCTTATGCATCCAATTGGACAAAAGATTAGTGCAGAGAACTTGTTTGTCAAAGACAAGTATGTGAGTGAAGAACTACGCAACCTAGCAATGGAACTGAATACTATCTTTGTAACAGCATCGCAGCTGAACCGTAGTGCTGTTGAAGAAATTGAATTTGACCACAGTATGATCTCCGGCGGTATCTCTAAGATTAACACAGCAGACAACTTGATTGGTATCTTTACAAGTAGAGCAATGCGTGAAAGAGGACGCTATCAGATTCAGCTGATGAAGACACGTAGTAGTAGTGGTGTTGGTATGAAAGTTGATTTAGATTTTAATGTAGACAGCTTGCGCATCACAGACTTGGGCGAAGACGATCAAGATCAAGCAAGTGGTAACAGTGCAAACACTGGCAACAATGTGTTGGATCAAATCAAACGCAACAATCAAAGCGGCAGCAACGACACACCTGATGAAGGAAAGCCCGCAGGCAAGGTACGTGCAGAAGCAGACAGTACAGCACTCAGAGCATTCTTGGGTGGGTTAGGCAGTGAATAATGTACTCATTCTAGGAGACAGCTTCGCCGATCCGGTGTGGCCAGACCATACAAAGGCCAATGTTCACACCACAGACAGAGCGATTGACTTTGCATGGCCCACACGCCTAGCTGTACAGCACAACGTAACAAACCTTGCAGCACAAGGCAGTGGCCCAGATTACAGTTTAACACGCCTGCGCGAATGGGTGAGAGATCACAGCACAGAAGATGTTGCAAACACTGACCTAATCTTTGTGTGCAGTTCTCCTGAACGATTGGATCTCAACTGCTACAGACATCCCCGTGAACAAGTACACATACTTGACATTGCCAAAGGCGACATACGGCACAAAGCTAAAATGTTTGCAAAGTGGGCAATCGAATGGTACTTCACTGACGACTGGACTATGAATCGTGATCTGATGTATTACTCAACTGCTGCGCTGTTTGCAAGTCAATTTAGAAGTGTGTTGTACTGGCCACTCAGCAACAATCAACTACGTCAATGGCGGGTACAACACCCACACAACTTCTCAATGCCCACAGAAGCATTGGTGCTGCTTAGTGCAAAAGATGATGCCAGCTACAACGGCGGAGCAGACACTAGACCCAATCATTTCCAAGAACGCAACCACAACATCATATTTGAACAACTAAACAATTGGCTCAAACACGGTACAGCACTAGATACTAGCCAGATCCGCTAACGATAATAAATAGTTTTATGAGATATAAAGAAATCATCACCGAAGTAGGTAACGCAACATTACTAGTAGACAATCTACGCAAAAATCTTGAGATAGCAGCCACATCTGGTGTCGCCTCCAACCTTGAAGGTATCGATGCTGTGGTGAGGTTAGGATATTTAGGAAAACATTCACCAGAAAGCATTGCTAAAAGTTTTGGTATCTCGGAACCTTGGGATCCAATGACACCCCAAATCTTGGGTAGTTATAATGCTGCAACTGATGAACTAAAAACAGTGTACAGAAGATTAATGGATCCTAACCAAAGATTAGACACTGCTACCACAGTAGCACATGAACTGAGACATAGAGGTTTTCGAGTCATAAGCGAACTTCCAGAGTTAAACAATCTTATGCCCTCAGATTTACGCACAAAATGGAAAGACGGTTATGGCAAGTTTAATGACGGAAATTATAGGGGAGCGATTGATGCAAGCCCAGAACATGCTATGATATATTCTGTGCAGGACCCTAATCTAGACACTAGCAGCCGCAGCAGATTTTTAAAACATCCTAAACTAGGTGGCAGAAAAGCGCAGTATTGGTCAGAGCTATACAACGAAGTGAACAACGTAGTCAAAGATTATCTTGAGCAACAGATGAAACAACCTACCACTGGAGAATTGCCCGATGGTGAACTTGCTACACTCAAAGACGGTGATAGAAACTTTAGACTCGAGCCTTGGATAAAAGAATACTATGCTGCTTGGGATAGGTTGAAGTACAACGGCGTACTTGCTGCTGTTACAAAACTATACGGAGGATTGTGGGAATATGGATATGCAACCATAGGCTCGGGTGGGGATTGGCAGCAACTCTATGATGAAGCGAAAGCAGTTCAAGACTCTATGACCAAGGGACACTTTGTAGATGTTAAAAAAGGTATTGAAACAATGTTGAGCAACCGCTACAAGTGGCAATACCAACCACCTCGTTTGATTAATGGTGTTCGGATCTCCGGCGGTCGAACCCGAGAGGAATGGAACAAAGCAGTAGACAAGGTACAAACACAGGTTGACCTAGTTGTACAAATATTAGGTTCAGACTGGAGTAATTTGGATGTGCGATACTACGATGGTACATTTGTACGAAGTTTTGCACCTTTGGTTAACAAACCTAAACCACCTGTTGTGCCAGTAGAACCTGTACAACCAAGTGCAAATCCCCAAAATCCTACTAACCCGCCATTGCCACGTCCAAAGTCAGGCAGTATGAGTTTCAAACAGTTTGCACAGCAGACCAAAACCCGGTCAAGTAACAAAACATACTGGGAAGAGATAATAGCATCGTCATCCAGCGAACGTTTAAAGAGCTTTCTGATGCTAGCGGATACACAAGCACTTCTAGCTGGTTTAAAAATTGATCCAGCTACTAAAGTACACATGAACACATTGATAGAAGCATGGGATGCTATTGCAAAAGCAAACCGCACAGAGAGTGTTCTTAGCGCAGTTGCAGATGTATTTCTAAGTCAAGTGATGTTGGTGAGCCGCTAGAGCCCAACAAGCCCGAAGGGTCAGCGCCGCCAAAAGCCGCGAAGCGGTAGTGCGCAAAAATTTCAACACCATTATAACCCTATAGAAAGATAACCCGCACAGCGCAGAGCTCACGATGCTCTTTTTTATGTACATAGCGTTTATAACTCTACGCGGATTGACGTTAATGTCCACCGGGTCTGTACTGTGCGTTAACGTTATTTATATTCGAAGTCTACTCGAGGGTACTTAAACGCTATATAAGTGATCATACTTTCACGGGTGTGTAATGCTAGAAAACGTGCCCTAGCGTAACCTGGATAGTCCGGATGCTCTAGTATGCTGAATCCATGATGGAGTAACTCTGTGCGAAACCATTGAATCTTTCCTATTGGGAAATCAAAACCGTCATTGTGTTTACGCTGTATTTGTATGAACCATTGCGCCATACAGTATTTATATGTGAAACCGTGCGCTGCACAGTTGGCTCACGATCTCTTGAGATCCGCTTCGCAGTTGACTTCGTCAAGAACGAACTAGCTGTAGAGAATCTCTATTACATCGTGAAAAAATATGTGCGCAAAAAATTTTGAATCCAGAATGTATTTTGCAAGGTGAGATACACTGTACGCACGAATGGGTCCTACATGGTAGAAAAAATGCGCTGCGGTTTCATTAAGCAAAGTACTTATGGATTCACCCAGGCCGTTTTACACCCTACCCCCCCTCGAGAAATATTTTTATTTTTTTATTTTATTATAAAAGAAAAAAGGAACAGTGTCAAACACTGCTCCCTTCTCCACGTTCGGTTTCCCCTCACAAACGTTAGTCTGGTCTGCTGCCTGCGTATGCTGTAAAGCCAGCAGCTTTGAACACTGCTGCACACGCTTCAGCACCCTTCTCCTTAGCGTACATACACTGAGTACCTAGTCCGCTTGGGTTCCATATGCTGTAGGCTCCAGTGTAGTCCTTCTCAAAGCCTGCTGCCTTCATACGCTTGCCTAGCCGTGTGTTGCCTTTGATGCCGTAGATGTTAACCCAAGCAAAGCCACAGTAGCCTAGCTCGCCATTGTAGTCAATGCTGCCTTGTGCTTGCTCCTGTGCGTGTTGACATGCTGCTGCCTTAATAGTCTTAAGGTCCTCTACAGTGTAGTCATTGAGTGTTACAGTTGAAAGGTTCAGTGCTGTCATATGCGTTGTCATGTGTAGTACCCTCTACGTTGTTTGCCCTATACACTATACTAACATAGAGTCAGCATAGTGTCTACCTTTGATTAGTGGTTTTATGCAATTTGTTTTAGCATACTGGCAGTGACCTTCCACTTGCCTGCTGTGGGTGAACTAACGATTACAGTCTTGCGATTGATCTTTTCCACAGTGCCTGTCACTGTACGGTTAGCACGGCCTGTGAACTGTACTACATCACCTATGCTCAATGCTCGTGCTGTGGCTCGTGCGTTAAATGTGCGTTGAAGTTTGATTGCTTCCGCCACTTGGTTGAGTTCATCACTGGTCATGTTGCGGATTGCTGTGATTGCTGTTTGTACTTTGTTCATTTAAGAAGCCCTCTTATTTGTTTAATTTATAATAACAGTATAACACCTAGATGCTATACTGTCAACCTCTCATGCTGCCAGTGTGTATGGCTTGTTCCAGTTACCAATAGTGATGTCAGTGTAGTGGCTGCGGTGGAAGTAATCAGTCATTGCATCATCGTTGTTGAAGTACTTGGGACCTTTCATAGCGTCCAACAGTTCGTTTAGGAACTTGCGTTGGATGCCTGCATAGTGTGAGTCGATCCAGTACACGTTCACATCCGCATAGCCATCACGGGTATCAAAGTCTAGTGCGCCACTCTTAACTGTTACTACCAGTGTTGAATGATTGCGAACACTGATGCTGCCCTTCATGCCATACTTGTTGAGTACAGCTTTGATAGCTGGTGCAAGTGCTTTTTTGTCTGCTTGTGAAACATATGCCATTTGTATTACCCTCTGTGTTTGTTTGCCCTATATATACAGTATACGACATGTGCCGTATACTGTCAACCTCTTTCTAGTAATATTCTTCTACTACTGGCATCTTCAAGCCTTGGCCTGCACAGTAGCGATCCAACTCTTTGATCACTCGACCATAGTAGTTGTATTTGTTCTGTGCTTGGGTGGCTGAGATCTCACCATCGCAGTGTAGGTTCTCAGGTGACAGGTCGCCGTCTAGGCTACGTGCTAGATCGTTCACAGTGTTCTGATCCAACGGAAAGGTAATAGTCTTTGAGTTGGGGAAGAAGCTGTTCCACTGGTTGCGGTTGTCGATATAATGTGTTAAGTTTTTCATAGTGTGCCCTCTTTGTTAACTTATACTAATATTATACGACAGGCTTGGGCGGGTGTCAACCTTTTATTTTACCAAGGACGCATTTTAGGACGAAGACTTGTTGTAGGAGCCAAACTCATTGCTTCAGCGATTGCAGCGTCGACAGCAGCACGTTGGTCATTGGGTTGATCGCAGCTGGTCAGCAGCATCAGTGTGCTCATCAATACAAATACCTTAAGCATTGGACAAACGCTTTGGCAGCTTGCGGCGTGGCTTTTCCACACGCAGGAGATCCACAGCGTGTCTTGCACCTGGCACACGGATGTATTGATCACGCTTGCCAATAGCGTACTTGGCAGTCTCTTGATCCAAGATGCTCCACTCTGCAAAGTTCATGCCCATGTTGAACACGCTGGTGCCAGCACCTTCCAAGCGATATGTTAGATCACTAGCAGCATTGGCGATTTGATCATTAGGATCTACTTCGGCTACATTGCGGAGGTACTGCATCATTGTTTGGAGATTGTTTACTGTGAGTTTCATATTATACTTCCTCTATGATTAAGATTGGTTCCCTGCCGCTGCGGTTTTGGATCATAGCTAGTGCATCTTCTTTTCTGCTGCACATTGCCACAATCTCATTGGACATATAGTCTTTGACTAGGTACATTACAATGCCTCCTCTGCTGCCCAGCTTTCAAACTCTTCTACTTCACGTCCTTCTGCGAACAACATCAACTCTACAGCCAACATACGTGCTTGGTGCTTGGTCAATGATATGTGATTGAAGAAGTCTGCTGCGCCAGCGCCTGCTGTGCGTTCGCTCTTAGGCTTAACCTGTGTGACCTGCAAGCAAGTCATTCGATCCTTGCCACCCCAGAAGCGAGTCTGTGTCAATTCATATTGGGCGTTGCAGTCTGGTACGTTGCGTAATTCTGTTGACATCGTGTGCTCCTCTAATGTCTTTGTTGTTACATATACTATAGCACAAGTGCGCTACAGTGTCAACCTCTAAATTTGCATAAACGGTTGATCAGTTGAGATACCGTCCAGGCTTCTACCCATCTCGTCAGCAGTGTTGAAGCAGGTACCGAACACCATTTCGGTGTCATCTACATCGCCCATATATA